>Ga0206677_10002488_pt1 | contig 16084 bp, 12 predicted proteins | sample M130m12015metaG_FD_155475 | JGI IMG/M metagenome (GOLD analysis project Ga0206677, IMG submission 155475) | Ammonia-oxidizing marine archaeal communities from Monterey Bay, California, United States - M1 30m 12015 | ecosystem: Environmental > Aquatic > Marine > Intertidal zone | place: USA...
CAATTAGGGCGCTGAAGATGGCGATTGCATTCCGGTCACCGCCCAAGGGCTGCATCCACCACACGGATCGTGGCAGCCAATATTGTTCTCATGATCATCAGAAGGTCCTATGCCAGCATGGCTTCAGGGTATTGATGAGCGGCAAAGGCAATTGATACGAGTTCAAAGACGGTCTGCGAAGCAGATGAGATGATCAGGGGGATAATCTGAAATCGCAGAACGCCGCCGTCGAGGCGTTCTTCAAAACCATCAAGGCAGAGCTGATCTGGCGGCGGTCATGGAAAACACGGCGGGAAGCTGAAGTCGCAATTTTTCAGTACATCAACGGCTACTATAATCTGCGCTGCCGACACTCAGCACTGGGCTGGAAAAGCCCTGTCGCCTTCGAACGTAAGGTGACTTAAACGAGCACTTGGGGCGGCACAAAAGCGCGACTGGTCCAAGTCAGCCCACATTCATCAATGAGCAATAAGACACCCGTAGTGGCGCGCCGAGCGCTTGAACAATTCGCAGGCTCCGCGCAGGTCGCGCTTGCCCAAGCTCAAACTGAGTAATATGAAAATTGAACCTGCAGACTCTCATTATGAACGAGGGAGCCTAAGTGGGTGGGGGGCAGGTCAAAAAGGCAAGCTATTCTGGTGGTCTTTCCAATCAAAGTTAAGTAATTTACCGGCTCACACTTGGACGCACAGAAAACTACAGGAGTTCGCGTGTCACTCTTTCTGATCGTTGCCTTGCCGTTCCTCGGCGCACTCTTGCCGGGCTTGATGAACTCAGCCGGAAGACAGGCTTGCGCCGGGGTGACGTTTACCGTGTCGCTGGCTGCTATGATCGGCTTACTGACAAATCTGCCTGCTGTGATCGCAGGAGATCTGGTGACGGCCCGGGTTGATTGGGTGCCATCGCTTGGGCTAAATTTTACCCTCATGCTGGACGGCCTTGGGTTTTTCTTTGCCTTCCTTATTCTTGGCATCGGTCTATTGATCATCGCATATGCGCGGTTCTACCTGGCTAGAGAAGACAATATGGGTGAGTTTTTCACCTATTTGTTGCTATTCCAAGGGGCGATGGTCGGGATTGTCTTAAGCGACAACATATTGCTCTTACTGGTTTTTTGGGAACTGACGTCGCTCTCGTCGTTCCTGCTTATCGGGTATTGGAAACATCTACCCCAAGGTAGGCAGGGCGCGCGGATGGCTTTGACCGTCACCGGCATGGGTGGTCTTGCGATGATTGCGGGGATGCTCATTTTGGGGCAAATCGCAGGCAGTTATGACCTGAGTGTGATCCTGCAGAACCGCGACATCATTCAGGAGTCACCGCTTTATCTGTCGGCGCTGATCCTCATCTTGTTGGGCTGTTTCACCAAATCTGCGCAATTCCCGTTTCACTTCTGGTTGCCACACGCCATGGCCGCCCCAACACCGGTTTCGGCCTACCTGCATTCAGCCACAATGGTGAAGGCCGGTATCTTTCTCATGGCGCGGATGTGGCCAGTGCTATCGGGCACGCCGGAATGGTTTGCGATTGTCACGACCGCTGGCCTTGTCACAATGGTACTGGGGGCGGTGATTGCGCTTTTCAAGCATGACCTCAAATCACTTTTGGCGTTTTCCACTGTCAGCCATCTTGGGCTGATCACGATGCTTTTGGGGACGGGAACGGCCTTTGGTGCGATGGCTGCAGTGTTTCACATTCTCAATCACGCAACGTTCAAAGCAGCGCTGTTTATGTCAGCCGGGATCATTGATCACGAAACACATACCAGAGATATCCGCAGACTGGGCGGCTTACGACATCTGATGCCGATCACCTTTTGCATCGTAACACTTGCTGCTTTGTCCATGGCCGGCATCCCGCTGCTGAACGGGTTCCTGTCCAAAGAGATGATGCTTGAAGAGACAACACACACCGTACTTTTTGGCTTCCCTTGGCTTGTGCCAGCATTTGCTGTGATCGGATCACTATTTTCGGCGGCCTATTCGTTTCGTTTCATCGGGCATGTCTTTCTGGGCCCAAAGCGCAAGGATTACCCGGCCAAGCCGCATGACCCGGGCTCCGGTCTTTGGCTACCGCCTGCGATCCTTGTCGTGCTTGTCGTATTGATTGGCATTGCACCGTTTCTTGCCGAGCCAATAGTGCGCATTGTTACTGCCTCTGTTATTGGCGATGCAGCTTTGATGCCCAAGGCCCACCTCAAAATCTGGCACGGTTTGGTGCCAGCCCTTTACATGTCGCTTATCGCGGTGGTTGGTGGCTTGGCGCTGTTGTCAGCCTATCGCCCCGCGTTGCGCCTGTGGGATATTTCACCGCGACCCGAGGCCAAAACCATATTCGAGGCTATTATAGCCGGTGCGGTAAACATTGCGCGGACCGTTATTCAATCAACGCATAATGGCGCGTTCACGCGATATGCGGCAATTGCCATGGTCGCAATTGTAGGATCGGGTTTTTATGCTTGGAACACGGGAACTGTGGCAGCTGCTAGTCGGAGCATGCAACCCGCAAGTCCCGTTTTAATTGCCGGATGGTTGATGCTGGTTGCCGCGACCTGCGGTCTGGTGTTCCTACATCGAAACCGGCTGTTATCGCTGATTTTAATTGGCATTGTTGGGCTTATGGTTTCTATCGGTTTTATACTGTTCAGCGCCCCCGATCTGGCCATGACACAGATTACGGTTGAAGTGGTGACAATCATTCTGCTTTTGCTGGCGCTCAATTTTCTACCAAACAGAACACCTGTCGAAAGCTCAGTATTGTTGCGTACACGCGATGCCGGCGTTGCGATCCTCGGAGGGTTGGCGACTATGGGGCTCGCCTACTATTTCTTGATGCGCGATGCGATTGGGGTACCGATCTCTGAATTCCACCTTGCCAATTCATACAAGGGCGGCGGCGGCACAAATGTGGTTAATGTGATCCTTGTCGATTTCCGAGGCTTTGACACCTACGGTGAGATCATCGTGCTCGGCATTGCGGCACTGGTGATCTATGCATTGACCGAGGCGCTCTTATCCGGCCCGGTGCGTGCTCGTCTGCTTAATCGCCTGCCGGATCAGCTGCGCGCAGGTGACATGCACCCGATGATGATGGTCGTTCTGACCCGCGTTTTGATGCCCGTTGCATTAATGGTCGGCTTTTATATTTTCCTGCGTGGCCACAACGAACCTGGCGGAGGATTTATTGCCGGGTTAATCGTGTCCATTGCCGTGGTGATGCAGTACATGGCCAGCGGTTTTTCATGGACGTCGGCGCGATTGCGCTATCCCTATCACGGTATCATCGGCGCGGGGGTCCTGATTGCGGGCCTGACCGGGATCGGATCGTGGTTTGTGGGCAAGCCGTTCCTGACGTCAGATTTCACTTATGTCCGCATCCCTCCATTCGAAAAATTCGAACTGGCAACCGCCGCCTTGTTTGACTTGGGTGTTTTTCTGGCGGTTGTCGGTGCTGTGATGCTGTCACTTGAAAGCTTCTCAAGGTTAGCGCGCCGCGTGCACACCCCAGAGGTCGAGCATCCAATGGATATAGACCCGTCTCGTGACGATCCATCGCCCGGGGACCTCGCAAAGGAGGGCGTGTGAAATGGAATTCATTGTGGCCTCTGCCATCGGTTTGCTGACTTCGGCCGGGATTTATCTGGTTCTGCGTTTGCGTACGTTTCCGGTCATCATGGGAATTTCTTTGCTGACTTACGCTGTCAACGTATTCCTTTTTGCTTCGGGTCGTTTGACGGTTGGTGCGCCGCCGATCCTGCGCGACGGTGTGTCCATCTATACAGATCCGTTGCCACAGGCTCTTGTTCTGACGGCGATCGTGATTTCCTTTGGCATGACAGCCGTCATCGTCATGATCGCACTTGGAGCCTATCTGGGGTCCAATGACGACCATGTTGATGATCAGATCATAACGCAAGATGACGCGGCAACGGAGGAACCAAAATGACTCATTGGGTCCTCGCGCCAATTGTTTTGCCTGCCGTTTTGGCCCCCTTCATCCTGCTGGCTGCGCGCTATCACATTGGCATTCAGCGGGTATTTTCCGTCGCAGGCATCATGGGTCTGATCACGGTAGCAGCAGGCTTGGCCTGGCAAGCATCCGACGGCACCATAACACTGTACCAGTTGGGCGACTGGGCCGCGCCGTTCGGCATCGTTGTTGTCGCCGACCGGCTGTCCACTTTGATGGTTTTGCTGACCTCGGTTTTAGCACTGGTGGTGTTGCTCTTTGCAATAGGGTCCGAATGGGATGTCCGAGGGCGACACTTTCATGCGCTCTATCAATTTCAGTTAATGGGGATCATGGGTGCCTTTTTGACCGGCGACCTGTTCAACCTGTTCGTTTTTTTCGAAGTATTGCTGATCGCATCCTATGGTTTGATGATCCACGCAGGCGGGAACATCCGGCTGCGCGCCGGGGTGCAATATGTGCTGTTCAACCTGATCGGTTCGACATTATTCTTATTCGCACTCGGCTCAGTCTATGCTGAGACGGGAACGCTGAACATGGCCGATCTGGCGTTGCGCGTGCGGATGATTGACGCGGGCGGAACGGTTGGGATTCGGGTGGCAGCGGTATTGTTGCTGCTGGTCTTTGCGATCAAGGCGGCGGTGGTCCCGCTGCACTTCTGGCTGCCCTCCAGCTATGCCGAGGCGCCCGGCCCGGTCGCCGCCCTTTTTGCGATCATGACCAAGGTTGGGGCCTATGCAATTATCCGCGTTTACACGATCATCTTTCCGCCAGAACTTGTGGCGACGCTTGGTTTGCACGGGCAGTGGTTGCTGCCAGTCGCACTTGCCTCACTTGCCATTGGCATGATCGGCGTTTTGGCCGCACGACAATTGAACCGATTGGTGGCCTTTTCGGTGATCGGATCGATGGGCATGGTCATGATCGCAATTTCGCTATTCACGCCTGCGGGTATCGCGGCTGCGCTCTACTACATTGTGCATTCTACGCTGGCTGCTGCAGCCTTGTTTCTAATTTCTGATCTGGTTCGTTCCACTCGCGCAAATCTTGAGTTGACTGCCCAACCTCCGGTGGCAAGTGCACCAATGACGGCTGGTCTATTTTTTGTCGCAGCAATTGCGATGACCGGTTTGCCACCCATGTCGGGCTTCATCGGCAAGCTGTTGGTTTTAGATGCCGCCTTTGAGGCGCCAAATGCAGCATGGGTCTGGGGGATTGTTCTGGTATCCAGCCTGATCAGCATCGTTGGGTTTGCCCGTGCGGGCAGTGTCGTGTTCTGGCAGGCACAAAGCATACAACACCCACTAGACGCGCAAGCAACACAGAAACCATCTGCTTTATCCTATGCGGCTGTCGGCAGTCTTGTGGCCGTTCTCGTAGTCTACACCGTTTTTGCCGGGCAGGCGCATCGCTACATGCTGGACATATCTACACAGCTTTTTGCGCCCGAGCCTTATATCAGCACCGTGCTGAATACTCCCGGCAAGCTCAGCACACCGAAAGAGGGATACTGAGATGGCGCGAGCATTCCGTTGGCTGTTTCCACACCCGTTGTTAACACTGCTTTTAGCCGCCGTGTGGGTCTTGCTGCAAAATCATGTGTCGGCCGGTATGGTCGTGTTTGGGCTGATCCTAGGCGTGATCATTCCGCAAATGACATCTGTTTGGTGGCCGGACCGCCCCAAAGGCATTCGACCACTTCGTATGCTTTCATATGCTGTTCTGGTTATGTGGGACATCGTCGTTGCCAACATTCAGGTAGCATGGATCGTGCTGACCCGGCCTAACTCAAAACTACAGCCAGCTTGGGTGGTGATCCCACTTGATTTGCGCCAACCAGAGGCGATTACAGTTCTGGCCGGGACAATCACATTGACCCCGGGCACAGTATCGGCTGACCTCTCGGAAGATGGGCACAGCCTATTGGTGCACGCGCTGGATGCACCGGACCCGGATGCCATCCGCGACGAAATCAAGACCCGCTACGAGCGCCGCTTGATGGAGATCTTTCTATGAGCTTTGCGACTGACCTGATGAATACGGCGCTGATCATTTCTTTCCTGGTCGTTTCGCTTGCACAAATCATGTCGATGATCCGACTGGTCATTGGCCCCAGCACTGGTGACCGCATTCTTGCGCTGGACACCATGGTGGTGAATGCCATTGCTCTGGTTGTGCTTCTGGGGATCGCGCAAGGCGTGCGCATATATTTCGAAGCGGCCCTGATCATTGCCATGCTGGGTTTCGTGTCAACCGTTGCTTATGCGCGCTTTGTCTTGCGGGGGGATATCATCGAATGACCATTGAAAGCTTTGCCGTGATTGCTGTTGCTGTCTGCTTGCTGGTTGGTGCATTTTTCGCTCTGGTGGCCGCGATAGGGCTGCTGAAATTCAATGATCCCATGACACGGCTGCATGCGCCCACAAAAGTTGGTACCTTAGGTGTAGGTGCCTTTTTGCTAGGGTCGATGATACATTCTTCAATATTGGGAGAAGGGTGGTCCATTCAGGAATTTCTGATCATGGCCTTCCTGTTCGTGACCGCGCCGATTTCGGCCAATTTCATTGCAAAAGTAAGCATACATCACAGGACATGTACCATGCCACCCAAGGCGTCACACGACGAGACATGGGCAACACTGGATGTGCCCGAAGCCGGCCATGGAGTGGCAAAGCGTGAAAAAAACTGACGGGCGTATATGCAGCCAGTTGCATTCAACGCATGCCAATTATTGAGTTTATTTAGGTCCTTGCCGGTACGAGAAGGCATGCCATCGAATCAATAGTTACGCTGGTTGGGCAAAGCTGGCCTTAGGACCAAAGCAGATAATTTTTGATGCAAGTCTGGAATGATTCAAAGCTGCGGTCTAAATGATGATCAGAAGCATTTGATACATCAGCGATCGGAGAGACCCATGGACGGCAACGACATCGAAAACGGCGGCAAATGCCCGGTCATTCACGGCACAACCAAACACACCACTTTTGGCTTACAATCAGTGCGTGATTGGTGGCCAAATCAGCTTAATCTAAAGATCCTGCATCAGAATACTGCCAAGTCCGACCCGATGGGCGCGGATTTCAATTATGGTAACGCGTTCGAAAAGCTGGATCTGAAGGCGCTCAAGGCCGATCTTGTTGCGTTGATGACTGACAGTCAGGATTGGTGGCCTGCCGATTATGGCCATTACGGCCCATTCTTCATTCGAATGGCCTGGCACTCTGCCGGTACATATCGGACAGCTGATGGCCGCGGTGGGGCTTCGTCTGGCACACAACGTTTCGCGCCTCTGAACTCGTGGCCTGACAACGGCAACCTTGACAAGGCGCGCCGCCTGTTGTGGCCGGTCAAAGAGAAGTACGGCAATCAGATTTCATGGGCTGACCTTATGATCCTGGCGGGCAACGTGGCGCTGGAAGACATGGGTTTCAAGACCTTTGGCTTTGGCGGTGGTCGCGTCGATGTTTGGGAACCTGAAGAAGATATCTATTGGGGTGCGGAAACAGAGTGGCTGGCCACCAGTGATAAACCCAACAGCCGTTATTCCGGTGATCGCGATCTTGAGAACCCGCTGGCTGCCGTCCAGATGGGCTTGATTTACGTGAACCCCGAAGGCCCAGATGGCAATCCTGATCCGCAGGCCTCTGGTCGAGACATCCGCGAAACATTCGCCCGAATGGCAATGAACGACGAAGAAACCGTTGCGCTGGTTGCTGGCGGGCACACCTTTGGCAAGGCCCATGGTGCGGGCGACGCTGATCTTGTTGGCGTCGAACCCGAAGGCGGTGCGCTGGAAGCCATGGGCTTTGGCTGGTTGTCGCGCCACAAGAGCGGCAAGGGTGTGGATGCCATCACAAGCGGCATCGAAGGGCCATGGACCCCAACACCGATCAAATGGGACATGAGTTATTTTGACGTTCTGTTTGGCTACGACTGGGAACTGACCAAAAGCCCCGCAGGCGCCAACCAATGGCAAGCCAAGGGACTGGCAAACAATGATCATGCACCGCAGGTTGACGGCAATGGCAACGTCAGGCTGATGATGACGACCGCAGACATGGCGATGCGCATGGATCCTGCTTACGAAAAGATCAGCCGTGATTTCCACGCCAACCCTGACAAGTTTGCCGATGCATTTGCACGCGCCTGGTTCAAACTGACCCACCGCGACATGGGACCGATCAACTGCTATCGCGGGTCCGAAGTGCCCGGCGAAGAGCTAATTTGGCAAGATCCGATCCCAACAGCGGATCACCCGATTGTAAGCGATGCAGATGTGACTGACCTCAAGGCGGCGATCCTTGCCTCTGGCCTGAACACAGCTGATCTGGTGTCGGTGGCGTGGGGATCTGCCTCGACCTTCCGCGGATCAGACAAGCGCGGCGGCGCCAATGGTGCGCGTATCCGCCTTGCCCCACAAAAAAACTGGGACGTCAACGAGCCTAAGAAACTCGCCGCTGTTCTGAGCGGTCTCGAGGGGGTCAAGGCCACGTTCGACGCCAAGGGTGATACCAAAGTGTCTATGGCCGATCTGATTGTTCTGGGCGGCAATGCAGCCGTTGAAGCTGCCGCGAAAGCGGGTGGGGTAGACGTGACCGTGCCCTTTACCCCAGGCCGTGGCGATTCCAGCCAGGAGCAGACGGATGTCGACTCTTTTGACTTGATGGAGCCAAAGGCAGACGGTTTCCGCAACTACCTGCAACAAGACTTTTCGCTGTCAGCTGAGGAGTTGCTTGTTGATCGGGCCCAGTTGTTAACCCTCTCAGCGCCTGAAATGACAGTGCTAGTTGGTGGGCTGCGCGTTTTGGGCGCCAACACAGGTGATTCCCAACATGGTGTTTGGACGGACTTACCCGGCACGCTAAGCAATGACTTTTTCAAATCTGTTATGGACATGAGCGTGGAATGGTCACAACACGCGCAGGACGGAAACCTTTACGAGGCAAAGGATCGCGCAACCGGAGCTGTTCAGCGCACAGGCACCCGTGTCGATTTGGTCTTTGGGTCGAATTCGCAACTGCGCGCTTTGTCGGAGCTTTACGCTCAAAACGATTCAAGCGGTAAGTTCGTTACAGATTTTGTAGCGGCGTGGGCCAAGGTCATGGATCTGGATCGCTTTGATTGAACTCAAACGTCGTTAACAGGGTTAGGTCGTCAAACTTACGCGGCTATTTACTGTGTACCAGCGGCAGGCATCTCCTCTGACTTTTTGTTGGGCCGTCCGTAGTTGGCGGCCCAACACCGGTTAACGGCCCGGCTCTGGTTATCTATGAGCAATAAATTTGCATTTTTCGGGAAATGGCGACTCCGGCAGGGTTCGAACCTGCAACCTGCCCCTTAGGAGGGGGCTGCTCTATCCAGTTGAGCCACGGAGCCAATACCGCCGTCTTACGATTCAAAAAATGGTTTGCCAAGCCTGCCGCTTTCTAAACGTTTTGTCCTCTTTATTTTTTAAGTACAGCGCCGCCCGTCAGGAACAGACCGCTCGATCAGCCTCGGCTCAAGTCCTTTGTTGGTGCTCTTTTTGAATACAACACCACTTTTCACCTTGTTCAAATCCCGATTTATACTGGCAGTGCTTGAAATTCGTGCGAAATTATCCGTAACTTGGTTCATTCTTTTAAATGAGGCCTGCCATTGACTGATCGCGCCCAACGCCCGCTGACCTTGCGTGATGTTTCCGCAGCGTGTGGCGTCTCTGAAATGACGGTGAGCAGGGTTCTGCGCAATCGTGGAGATGTATCCGCTGCCACCCGCAAAAAGGTGCTCGCGGCCGCAAAGACCCTTGGCTATGTCCCCAATCAGATTGCCGGGTCACTTGCCTCGCAACATGTTAATCTGATCGCGGTCATCATCCCTTCCTTGAGCAATATGGTATTTCCTGAGGTTCTTACCGGGATCAATCAGGTGCTCGAAGATACGCCCTTTCAACCGGTTTTCGGCGTTACGGATTACATGCGCGACAAAGAAGAACGAGTTCTCTACGAGATGTTGTCCTGGAGGCCGTCTGGCGTGATCATCGCTGGGCTTGAACATTCTGATGCAGCGGAAGCCATGCTTCGCCATGCGGGCATTCCGGTTGTGGAAATCATGGATACCGACGGCAGAGCCATCGACAGCATGGTGGGTATCTCGCACCGCAAGGCGGGCCTCGACATAGCACAGGCCATCCTCAAACAGGGATATTCACGGATTGGCTTTATGGGGACATCGATGCCACGCGACCACCGCGCGCGCAAACGCTTCGAAGGACTGACCGAAGGGCTTGCCAAGGCTGGTGTAGAGATTGAAGCGCGTGATTTCTATTCGGGTGGATCTGCTCTGGCCAAAGGCCGCGAGATGACCGCCACTATGCTTAAAGAAAATCCCGATCTCGACTTTCTATATTATTCTAACGATATGATCGGCGCGGGGGGCCTGTTGTACCTGCTCGATGAGGGCGTTGATGTCCCTGGCCAAATTGGGCTTTCAGGCTTTAACGGGGTAGAATTGCTGCAAGGGCTGCCCCGTCAGCTGACCACGACTGACGCCTGCCGACTTGAGATTGGGCGCGCTGCGGCACAGATCATTCTTGACCGTTCAAAACCAGATGCTGATCCTGCGCCTCAGAACATCACCCTCAGTCCCAAGATTTCTTACGGGGATACCCTGAAACGCAACTTGCGGACGTGACACCCTTAACGCTGACGTACCGCGCGGCGCGCCGTGTTTTTCTGGATCGTCATGCCCTGTTGGAAGCACCGCAAGGACTGGCCTCGGGGCCTGCACTATTGGATATGATCACACGTCTGGGCTTTGTGCAGCTCGACAGCATCAATACGGTCGCGCGGCCCATGATCTGATATTGTTCTCGCGCTGACCGCAATATCGCTCGCATGCCCTGAAACGTCTTTATGAAAAAGATCGGGCACTTTTCGAGCACTGGACACATGATGCTGCCGTCGTGCCAATAGATTTCTACCCATATTGGCATCTGCGCCGTCAGCGCGATGCAGAAATGTTGCGCAACAGGTGGCGCAACTGGCAGCGTGATGGGTTTAAACAGCAATGTCAGCCCGTGACGGATATGATCCGTGATCAGGGGCCGATGTGTTCGACGCAAGTGGGCGCAGCTTGTGGCCAGAACGCGGCGTGCATTGAAGCAAAGCACGCCAAATCGCGTTCGAAAACGAACTGGAACGGATCAAGCGGCTTGCAAGCTTCGAGGCCGTTACGTTCGAAAAGGGTTGGTTGCAAAGTTCAAATGACACCTCCGGCGATTGCACCGATCTGCGGAACCGCTAGTGTCGCAACATGTCACAGAATCACGTTGATTGCCCAAAAATTCGATCTGTTGGCTTGAATGGCGTTTTGGTCACCTTTGGCGACAAGGCGACAGACGCAGCCAACCGCGCAGCGATTGCGTTTCGTACGGCGGTCGACGAACAGGAATGGCCGGAAGTCATGGAAAGCAGCAGCACATTGGTGTCTGCTTTTTTTCGCACCGATCTTGCGGAATACAGCTATGATCGGCTGCGCGCCCGCCTGAACGAAGTGTTGCAATCGCGTGATTGGTCGAATGCTGCCTTGCCCGCTGGCCGGACCCTGTGGACGATACCCGCCGTTTTTGGAACAAGTCGCGCACCGCAATTGGCAGAGGCGGCAGAGGCCGCAGGTTTAACAACCAAAGAAGCCGAAGCCGAACTGACCGCCACCCGGCTGCGTGTCCTGACGGTGGGATTTGCACCAGGCCAGCCCTATCTTGGCACGCTGGGCACAGCGTGGAATATCCCGCGCCAGGTCGGGCTTAGCCCGAACATCCCTGCGGGTGCCTTGGTCGCCGCTGTGCGCCAGATTTGTCTTTTCACCAAAGACACGCCAACCGGGTGGCGCCATGTCGGGCAATCAGCCTTTCAGTGCTTTCGCCCCCGCAGCGACATCCCCTTTCCGCTTTCACCCGGGGACGAGGTACAGTTCACGTCAATTACCTTACAAGAATTGGCCAGCATCGAGGCACATAATGCGGATGGCAATGGCGCTGCCCTGCGAGAGGTGCTGAAATGACAGGCCTGATCGTGCAGCAGATTGGGCCCGGCGTCGCGGTGCAAGACCTCGGCCGACCCGGATTTTTGGCCAAGGGTCTGACGACCAGCGGTGCAGCTGACCACCGCGCCGTTTATGAAGGGGCCGCCCTGTTACGCCAAAGTACTGACCTTGCCGTGCTTGAGATGGTCAGCACTGGGGGCACGTTCGAGGCAACAGCCCCAATACGTATTGCGCTGACTGGTGCCGAAATGGCTACAAAAATCAACGGTGAAACCGCTGCCTGGAATGCCAGCCATCTTTTGCCTGCGAACACAAAACTGACGATCGGGCCCAGCCGGGATGGCACCTACGGATATCTGCATGTGGGTGGCGGAATTACAACCAAAGCGATTCTTGGATCACGCGCAACACACCAATCGGTTGGCCTTGGATCTCTTGTCGCTGCTGGCCAAACTCTGCCTATCGGAGACGACAAAGGCAAAGAAATAGGCATGACGCTGCCCCGTGATCCCCGCTTTTCTGGTGGCGATATCCGGATTGTCGCAAGCATGCAGACAGAGGATTTTGACGCCGACATCCGGGAAAGATTTGAAGCGACCGTTTTCCGTCGTGATCCCCGCGCGAACCGGCAGGGCACACGGCTTGATAGCGACGGTACAGGTTTTTCCAACCCGAAACAGCTGAGCATCGTAAGCGAAGTCATCGTGCCGGGAGACATTCAAATCACCGGTGATGGCACGCCCTTTGTCCTGATGGTCGAATGCCAGACCACAGGCGGATATCCCCGCATCGGGACGGTATTGCCCTGCGATCTGCCGCGCGTTGCACAGGCGCCTGCCGGTGCAACGTTGCGGTTTTCATTTGTCAGCTTAGGTGATGCGGCAGCCATTCAAGCGCGTGCAAACGCCGAGTTGCTCAAACTCGGGCACTCTGCAAAACCCTTGATCCGTGATCCTCATACGATGCAGGATCTGCTCAGTTACCAACTGGTTGGCGGCATGATATCGGCCCACCAATCCCCATTCGAACAAGGATGATACAAATGCAGGTCGATCTGAACGCAGACATGGGCGAAAGCTTTGGCCCCTGGAAAATGGGCGATGATGCTGCATTGTTGGAAACGGTGACCTCGGCCAATATCGCCTGTGGTGGGCATGCAGGTGACCCAGATGTGATGGCCAAGACCATGGGCATCGCGCTGTCCAAAGGCGTTGGCATCGGATCGCACCCCGGATTTGTCGACATCCAGGGGTTTGGCCGCAGGCGCATCACCATGCCCCTTTCTTCCCTACAAAACTCGATCCGGGTGCAGGTCGGTGCAACCCTTGGCATGGCCAACGCGCTCGGTGCCACCGTGCGGCATGTGAAATTGCACGGTGCTCTTGGCAACATGACCTCTGAGGACGAAGCCATGGCCCACGGCTGTTACCAAGCGGCACTGTCCGCTCATCCAGACGCGATTCTGATGGTATTGGCGGCCACAGCGCAGGAACGTGCCGCGCGCAGCCTTGGTGCCCGCTTCGCCTGCGAAATATTTGCGGATCGCGCCTACAACGATGATGCAACACTGGTAGATCGCAGCCTGCCCGGCGCTGTCATTCACGACGCTGAACTGGCCGGACAGCGGATGGTCGATATGGTCAAAGCCCAAGCAATCATAACCGAAAGTGGCAAACGAATAGAGACACCGATTGACAGCATATGCTGCCATGGTGATACGCCTGAAGCGGTAGAAATCGCCGCTTCGGTCCGCCGGGCGTTGGAGGCGGCAGGCATAAGGGTTGCAATGTTTGCAGGTCGTGCTGGCTAAAACGTTATGCGAAAAACTTGGCTCTCCCAACGCAGCCTGAAATCAAACATCTCACTACTGTAGATATTGCTCGATGTTTCAGGCATTTCGTCAAAGGCTATATGCAAATTCCATAACAACCGGCAGCGCACATATCGTTTACCACCCAGAAACAAGCCATTGCTGACACATATAGGCAACGCCGCCTGTTATAAAAATCACCCTCGGAACACTACAGCCGCAAATCGCTTTCGGTTTGGTCAAACACGGCTTTCATATCAAATAGCACACCGTTTGGATCCAGCATGGCCCGCAGCCCTTGGGCGCCAATCTCAATCAGTTCGTCATGGGGAACGGCAAGGATGACTGCGTCATACCCACCCGCCACTGGCAGATCTTTGAGTATTTCAATGCCATACACATCGCGCACCTCGGCAGCATCAGCCCATGGGTCATAAACATCAACATTCATCCCATAACTTTGCATATTCCCAAACAAATCCAAAACCTTGGTATTGCGGATATCAGCGCAATTTTGCTTGAATGTCAGCCCCAGAACCAAGACATGCCCGTCCTTTACGCGCGCTTCTTTTTGAATCATCTTCTTGACCAACAAAGACACCGCATGACGTGCCATGCCATCATTGATTTCACGTGCGATACGGATGATGTCTGGAATGTGACCTGCTGCAATTGACTTGTGGACAAGGTAATAGGGATCCACGCCAATGCAGTGCCCCCCCACAAGGCCGGGCGAAAACCGGTTAAAGTTCCACTTGGTTGCAGCGGCATCTAAAACCGCATTGGTGTCGATATCCAGATGCGAAAAGATGATCGACAATTCATTGATCAGCGCAATCGACACGTCACGCTGCGTATTTTCGATCACCTTGGAGGCTTCGGCCACCCTGATAGAGGCCGCCTTGAACGTACCGGCGATAATGATGCTGGCATAAAGATTATCTATCAGATCCGCAACCTCGGACGTCGAACCAGACGTGACCTTGACGATACTGGTCAGGGGACGCGCCTTATCGCCAGGGTTGATTCTTTCGGGGCTGTAGCCTGCGAAAAAGTCGCGGTTCAGCACAAGCCCAGAACCTTGCTCGACCAGCGGCAGACAGTCTTCTTCGGTGGCACCCGGATAGACGGTACTTTCAAATACGACGATGTCACCACGCTTGATCACCGACCCGACCATGCGCGAAGCAGACAGCAGCGGGCCAAGATTGGGCTGGCGATGCTGATCAATGGGCGTTGGCACCGCAACTATATAGAAATTACAGTCAGCAATGTCGGCAAGATCATTGGTAAATTTCAAATTCGGCGCTTGGGCCAGTTGTTCAGGCGCCAATTCGCCGGTGCTGTCGGCACCGGCTTGCAGGGCTATCACCCGGTCTGCATTCAAGTCAAAACCAACCGTAGATCGGCTTTTGCCAAATTCCACCGCGAGCGGCAAACCAACATACCCAAGACCAATAACCGCAACGCGCAGATCATCAAAGCCGGGCAAAGGGAAAGCTGAAGTCATTCGGACGGTCCTCGAATTGCGTATCTCCCTGCCTATCCAGCATGACGCTCGGGCGCAACATAAAGCGTTCTGCGAAAAACTTGAAACATCTAACACTGCCTGAATTCAAAGATTTCAATGCGTTAGATTGTACCTGATGTTTCAAGTCTTTCGTCAAACGCTAAAATGACGCCACGCAGATATATCATCCAAACCCGGCCGGTTGCACGTCAAAAACTGCTTTGAACGTCTCGACACATGCGCGAAATCCTGCTTCGAAATCGCCGTTCCCAGGATGATAAACGCTCTCAAGCGAAATGACACCATCATAGCCATCGTCCCGCAGCGCATCTGCCATGGGTGTGAATAATGGACCAAGTTGCCCTTTGCCCATCTCTTTAACGTCCAACGTTGCCCGCGGGGTATCAACCTGCACATCTTTGATGTGCACATGGCCCAGATAGCCATCGCGCACCGTAGCGTAGCCATCAGGATATGCTAGCTCATGACACCAGCAGTTGTTTGCCGGATCCCATAACACCTTGAGCACATCCCTCGCGTTCAGTTCATCAATTAACTTGCGCGCCGTGTAATTGGAATTGACCATCGTTCCATTGCCCGTCTCAACAACCAGAGTCACGCCTTCGGACCGGGCCAGATCAACTGCAGGAGCAATCAGCGGCGCTGTTGTATCCCAAGCCCCATGGGCAACGTTCCACTTTTCCGCGCCGTTGTGGCCCCAAAGGATCTGTTCTTTTTTTTGGGTCATGATCCGAACCAGCGGGCTGCCC
>Ga0206677_10002490_pt1 | contig 16077 bp, 20 predicted proteins | sample M130m12015metaG_FD_155475 | JGI IMG/M metagenome (GOLD analysis project Ga0206677, IMG submission 155475) | Ammonia-oxidizing marine archaeal communities from Monterey Bay, California, United States - M1 30m 12015 | ecosystem: Environmental > Aquatic > Marine > Intertidal zone | place: USA...
GGAAGCTATTGATATAGACGCCGATATGTATGGGGGGGTTAACAACTCAGAGATATTTGACTTCATTAAGAAGAACCTTGAGTGGGACCAAATGATTTGGGAGTTCGGTGATGACGAAAACCCTGCCTGGGTTCATGTGTCATTTAAAGAAGGTGGTAAGAACAGGAAGCAGATCAAACGAGCCAGTAGGAACGAGAAAGGTGTATATTATACATTAGTTTAATGAAAAAAAAGTCTGTTGTTTTTTTCATGCTTTACCATAAGCGACCTGAATTAACACGCATGTCTCTTTGGCATATGTCTAAGGTTTCGGATAGGTTTAAGAATAATGGGCATGAGGTTCACACTGTTGTGGTGGGAAATGATGAACGCCAAAGATCCTATTGCAATTCTATGGGCTTAGATCACTACAGTTTTGAAAACGAGCCTCTTTACAAAAAATTTAAATTTGCTTGGACCACTTCACTCCAAAAGAAAACAGACTATATCTGCTGGTTAGGTAGCAACAATTTAAACTCTAGTCTTTATTGGACGAAAGCTTTAAACAAACTAAAAGAAGAGTCGCCTGTTTCTTTTGGGTCTCCTTGTTTTACCGTAACTCACAAAAACCCTAAAAAGAACAGAACCGTGTTGTGGACTAGACAAAAGCATCACATATGTTCTTGCGGTCAGTTCTTTTCAAGAAAAAGTATTGAAGAGGCTGTTGATTTTGATGATGTTTTTACCTCTGAGAGAAACAAGGCAAACCACGACTTCGACGGGAGTATAAATAATTCTCTATGCCTTAAAAACGGAATGTCCTGCATTGAGTCTGTAACCCCCAATGAATTAGACTGTATAGACATAAAATCAAAAGATGACATAAATACCTATTCTAGTTATCTATCTTCCTCTTATGACTCTGGAGCCCCTAGAGCCATTATATCTAAGCTTTTTGAAGAGATTAGAATGCTGGACTCTGGTTACTTTAAACAAGAGTAAAACCGCTGTACCGCTAATCTGCCTTTCTGAGACAGGGCATACCTCACTCGGTAATTAAATTTGGTTTCATCACGAAACAAGTGATCATCAGCCGTTGACGAAGGGGTGAGCCTGTCAAAGTGTTTATACAAATATCCCATAGAAACTAATGGGTATATCATCCTGTCAGCTAGATTCTTCTTATTCATTCCATATTCGCTAGCCACCCAGGATATCGTGAAGAATTCAAGATCATATATAAACAGTATAAAGTACAGGTAGCTTTTGGTCAGATCGCTTCCGTCCAAGAACATGTCCGTAGCACCCCTTATGTTCTTTAAGTAATTATGCTTCACATACTTTTCTGGAAGCATAGAAACATCTCTAAACAATCTTGTTTTTCTAACCGTTGACCTAGGCATGTAAAATGTGTCGTATATTTGACTTAAACAAATTTACATCATGAACCCTAAGGATACCCTCTTCTTTGCCGAAATGTACTCTCTCGTCAAGAAGATGGAAGAGACGATTGATGAGTTCGAAATGAAAGACCGCACCCTTGCCTCTATAGTCGTAGGAGTTATAGACTTCGACGCCGTTCAGGGTGATGATGACAGCGCAGAAATGAAGACAATGTACAGTTTCAACCTTGAGAACAGGGATGAGCTAGAGACATTGAAGCAGGTTATGGATACCGCTTATTCAGATGACGACTCATTAGACAGCCTCTTGGGTGATTTAGGAATATCCCTGAACTAATGGAAGGACTTATTAGAAAGATTGTTATCGGGCCAAACCCGAAAGAAGGCATGGCTTATTATGTAGGCATGAGAGCAGGCAATGGCTTGGTGTCTGCTATTGTTTTAGACGATGAGCTGCTTTTCAAGAAATCAATAAAAAGATATCTTGTGTATATAGAGCGCGACGGATCTACAATGCTATGGAAAAGCGTGGAGGACATGCCGTGCATAATTGAATTTGACTTAAACTTTTAACATGAAAAGTCTAAATAACTTTATTGTTTATCTCGAAAAAAAGTTTGAAGACGAGATAGAAACAGAGGGTGGCCTAAAGCTTTATATAGACACCAAATTTGAACCATTTAAAAACAGAGTAAATGAAGGAGAAGTTGTTGCTGTTCCTGCGAAACACGAAACAGGCGTTGAAGAAGGGGACACCCTTTACTTTCATCACCTCGTTGTTATGGCTGACGCTCAGCCTCTTCCTGTTGACGACAATCATTTTGTTGTTCATTATCATCCTGACCATGCCGTTAGTTCTCAAGCTTTTGCTTACAAGTCTAAAAGGACTGGTAAAATCTCTGCTCTCTCTTCCTGGTCAATTCTCAGTCATGTTGAGCAAAAGCCCGAAGCTTCTTCAAGTAGCATACAAATTGTTAAACTCAAGGAGCCTCAAGTTAAAACAGCTAAAGTCGCTTTTGAAAATAAAAAGCTAAAAGACTTAGGCGTGAAGAAAGGAGATATAGTTGGGGTGAAGAAAGACTCTGACTACTCCTTCAAGATCGACGGAGACACGTTCTACAGGACAAGACTAGACGATATATACTATGTCGAAGCTTGAATTCACTACTATATCGGCGGCCAAAAGGCTAATGAATAGCATGGAGGTTGCTATCGACAACATGATCGAAGAGGTAAAAAAGCCTGTCGATCCTGAGGCTGGAGGATCCGCGCGTAAGGCCGAGCTCCAATCCATAAAGCAAACTGCCATCGACTGTAAAGAGCTTTTGGTGGAGCGCCAGAGGCTAGAACAAATGGTTAAAGAACTAAATGACAATGGAGAAATCGAAAAAGACAAAGACTACTCAGGAGGGTTCGCAGAAAGATTCTCTAAATAAAGCCAGCGGTCTTGTATATTGGGACGACTATGACTTTGCTGCTGCATATTTAGAAAACATGAATTTGTCCTACTCAACACCCGTAGAATTAAAATACGATCATGATAACGATGGCTCTTCCGACCTTTAGGTCAAACAAGATACTATGGCTTCAGCTAGAGGCTTTGTGTCGTCAGATAACCGAACATCCTTGGGAACTTATAGTTTGCGAAGAAGTTTCTGCCTACTATAGTGGCGAAAAATATCTTGACGAATACAGGGAAAGGTTAAAAAAAGCTGGGTGTATAAACATTAAGTTCATTCAATTAGTAGAGCACGTTCCTTTGTCGAAAAAGTGGTCTATTATCGCCAATGAAGCTAAGTTTGATTACTTCGCTTTGGTTGCTTCTGATAATTATTCTCATCCAGAAAGAATACAAGACAGTGTAGATAAACTAAACGAAGGATATGAATGGGTGGACTGGTCTTATGGTATGTTTCTTAACGTTAATGACTTTTCTTCTGCTGTATTTGAAATGGCAGATCCCGAAAAGACGTCTTTATTCATGTCTACAAGGACGGAATTTATTAAAAAACTTCAAGGACCTTGGCCCAAAAGCGGGATAGATGGTTGGATTAGAAACGGTAATAATATAACCAAGCATTTTAAGTATAGTTATTTTCCTAACGGCCTCCATACAGATGGGTGTAATCAGATAAGCCAAAAAAGAAGAACTTTTTATTCTAAAGGCAATTTTCAAGCTCCTTATTTTCCACCTATCGCTTCTAACGAATGGACCAGTTTAATTCCAGAATCAATTGCCAGAGAATTAAAGGAGAGGTTCATCACGTCTAAATCGTTGTTTGAAAACATACCATTAAGAGGTAAGAACGCAGACCACGTAAAACGCCCCGCTCATTTACCAAGACTTAAAAAAAGTTTAAAATAAAAAGCACCAGTAGCTCAGTTGGATAGAGCATCTGCCTTCTAAGCAGACGGTCACAGGTTCGAATCCTGTCTGGTGTACCAATTAAATTAAAAACCATGCCTGATCTTATTTGCGAGAAATGTAAAGCAGAGAAATCTGTAAAAAGCCTTACCATGAAGTTCAAGAATGGTAGTGTTTACTACCCTGAAGGGCAGTGCGAATGCGGCGAACAAATGGAAATCAAAAACCCTAAAAAAGGCGTACCTTCGTTGGGCAGAATGAATTCACACGGCCAGAGTTATTGATGTCCGTTTTAATCGACATAAAAGGGTATGAAACTAAAGGGATTAAGATCGACCCTAACGGTACAGAAGGAGAAGTTATCGAGCTCCACGGGCTACTCGTGGTCCTTCCAAAGAAACCGACCAAATCGAAAATTCTCTTCCATGATCAGCCAAAGAGGTTGCAAATGTGGAAACGCTCACCTATGCCAGAGGAGATGCAAAGGATACGCAGTATGGATGAGTGGTTCGAAAAACCTGCCGAGTTTCGCAACAAGTTTCGTTCTTACATCGAACAAGAGTTTCAGCGTAGGCGCGACGGTGTATGGTTTTACAATAATGGGAAACCTACGTATATTACAGGGAGACACTATATGTTTCTACAATGGTCTAAAATTGATGTCGGATATCCATCATACCTCTCTTTCCAAAAAGACATCTTTACGCACATGGCTGCTTGTGAAGTTGACCCTCGTTGTTTCGGTCAGCTTTATACTAAGTGTCGTCGTTCTGGCTACACTAACATATGCTCTGCTGTTCTGGTGGATGAAGCTAGTCAAGTTAAAGAGAAGCTTCTTGGCATACAGTCGAAAACTGGTAAAGACTCGCAGGAGAATATTTTCATGAAGAAGGTGGTTGCGATCTTTCGCAGCTACCCATTCTTTTTTAAGCCTATCCAGGACGGTACCACAAACCCTCGTATGGAGCTGGCATTCCGTGAGCCTTCCAAGCGTATAACCAAGAACAACAAAACGTCCCACAGGGGCGATGCTCTTAATACGGTTATAAACTGGAAGAACACCACTAACAACGCTTATGACGGAGAGAAGCTTCACATGCTATATCTTGATGAGGCTGGTAAATGGGAAAAGCCCACAGATATTAGAGAGGCTTGGAGGATAGAAAGAACCTGCCTTATAGTGGGTAAGAGGATCGTAGGCAAGGCCCTTGTTGGGTCTACAGTAAACCCTATGAACAAGGGAGGTAGTGAGTACAGGGAGTTGTGGAAAGACTCAAAGCCTACTGAAAGAAATAATAACGGACGAACCAGGTCTGGGCTATACAGGATATTCATCCCAGCTTATGATGCGCTTGAAGGTTTTTTCGATGTATACGGAAACTCTATTGTTGACGATCCTCCCCAAAACATCCAAGGTATAGATGGTGATCCTATCGAAGAGGGTAGTAAGCGATATTTGAAGAATGATCGCCAGTCCTTTAAGGACGACCCCTCCGAACTAAACGAAATAGTTCGTCAGTTTCCGTTTACCGAGGATGAAGCGTTTAGAGATAGCATTCAGGGCAGCCTCTTTAACCTGGGTAAGATTTACCAGCAGATAGAATACAACGACGACTTGTTTCCTAACCCTGTAGTGAAAGGTAACTTTGTGTGGGTTAAAAAAGACGAGGAGGTGGCTTTTTCCCCTGACCCAAACGGCAGGTTTAGGGTTTCCTGGATGCCTAAAAACAAGAACGTAAAGAAAGAAGAAGGAGGCAAGAAGGTTGCTCCAAACGGACACATAGGCTGCGGCGGTGTTGACTCTTACGACTTGGACTCAACGGTTGACGGCAGAGGATCTAAGGGTGCTTTACATATGTACAACAAGTTCAACATGGAGGGACCTGCCAATATGTTTGTAGCGGAATACGCTTCTCGCCCAGACCTAGCCAGTATCTTTTACGAAGACGTTTTGATGTGTGCTTTCTTTTATGGATACCCTTTACTTGTAGAGAACAATAAGTACGGTATCGTAAGGTACTTTGAATCAAGGGGTTACGACGGGTACTTAATGGACCGTCCTGACTTCCTAAAGGTTCCAGGATCGTCCAAGAACGTGAGAACAAAGGGCATACCATCTAACTCCCAGGACGTTATACAGTCTCACGCGCAAGCTATTGAGGCTTATATACATAACCATGTAGGCATCAAACCAGAATCTAATGAGTTCGGGAACATGTACTTTAACAAAACCCTAGAGGACTGGATAGGATACAAGATAGACAACAGGACTAAGTTTGACCTTACTATAAGCTCTGGCCTCGCTCTTTTAGCTGCTCAAAAAGTAAAGCAAGAAAAGAAACAATCTAATTTCACAAACAAGCAGTTTATAAGGACTTTCAAGCCTAAAGTGTGGCACTCCTAGTTTTACTATATTTGCATTGAGTTATAAGAACTCGACTCATTGCAAATGAACATCAACAACAAAAAATCAGGCTTTCCTAACCCGCTTAGCCCTCCAGAAGAAAAAGGAGGAAAAAAGTACGGACTAGGATACGCTAAGGCTATATATCAGCAGTGGGGTAAAATGGATCAAGACGGGTCCACCTACAAGAACAGGAACCGAACTTTCGAGAAGAATAGGAAGTACGCGAACGGAACCCAAGACACAGCTATATACAGGTCTTTACTTACGTCTCTTGACCCTAACAACGGCGACGGAAGCATGCTGAACCTGGATTTTACTCCAGTCCCTATCCTTCCTAAGTTTGTCCGTATTGTGGTAAACAAGATTCTTTCTTTGTCTCCGTACCCAAATCTAGAGGCTATCGACCCTCTGTCTACTTCGGAGAAAGATTTAGAAAAAAAGAAGATTGAATTTGCTGTAAAATCCAAGGCTGCTCTTCAGGGGATTAAAAGCAAGCTTGGAGTTGAAGTGGCTGGAGACCCCGAAGCTATTCCAGAAACCCTTGAGGAGGCTGAAATATTCATGGGTACCAACGTTAAGGCTTCTTCAGAAATCGCTGCCCAGATAGCCACTAACTTAACCCTGGAGTGGAATGACTTCAACGATTCTATTTTCAGAAGGTGTGTGAACGATATGACCATACTTGGTATGGCTGTTGTGAAAAGAACTAACGACCCTAGCTACGGAATCAAAACCGAATACGTTGATCCGTCTGACTTTATCCACAGCTACACAGAAGACCCTTCTTTCGGAGACATGACTTATGCTGGTCATGTAAAAACAATGCCTATTGCTGAGCTTAAAAGAATTGCTGGTAATGAGCTAACCGAAGAGGATTACAAGAAGGTGGCTAGTTCTGGTCAGAAGAACAATACATCTGGGCTGTATAACAAGACTTCAAATAGACCTGGTATGGACACGGAAGAGCACACTGTAAAGGTGCTTGAATTTGAGTTTCTCTCGGTAGATTCAACCTATTACGAGTCAAAAGAAAACCAGTACGGAAATGTAGGGTTTTACGACAAGGGAAACAACTATAGTCAACCACAAAACTCTGTTTTCAACAGAGACTCTGTGAGGTTAGACAACACATGTGTTTACGGTGGATACTACATCCTTGGTTGTGATATGGTCTTTGGTTATGGAAAGAAGACCAACATACCAAAAAACATTCACGACATAACAAAAGCATCTTTGTCTTATTCTGTTTGTGCTACGAACATGATGGACATGATGCCTAAGTCTATGGTGGATAGCTGCATCGGGTTCGCCGATCAACTTCAGCTTACTCACTTAAAGATTCAACAGGCTGTAGCGAAGGCAAAACCAGACGGTATCATCATTGATATTGAGGGACTGGAAAACGTACAGTTAGGAAAGGGCGGAGAACTTCAGCCGCTTGAGCTGCACGACATATACGAGCAGACTGGTGTGTTCTACTATAGAAGCAAGAACCCAGAAGGAGGTTTTCAAAACCCTCCTATTCGAGAGATCGGCAACAGCATCCGTAACATTAACGAGTTAACTGGTTTGTATAACCACTACCTCAGGATGATCAGAGACTCCACGGGAATCAACGAGGTGATGGACGCCTCTTCACCTAAAGGAGACGCCCTGGTGGGAGTTAGGCAACAAGCTCTTGCTGCTGCAAACAACGCTATATATGACATCACGAACTCCTCTATGGTTTTGTACAAGAAAGTTTGTAGCGATGTGGTAAAGTGCTTGCAGGTTATTCATCCAGACTCTATTCTATACTCTATGTATGAAAACGCTGTTGGTAAGGAGAACATGAAAGTGTTGTCTTCCTTCAGAAACCTGTCGATGTTTAACTTCGGCGTAAAGGTTGTAAAAGAGATGGAAGAGAACGAGAGACAGTTCTTGGAGCAGAACATACAGATAGCCTTGTCTCAAAAAGAGATAGACCTTGAGGATGCCCTTGCTATACGACAGCTTAGGGACGTAAACCAGGCTGAGAGGCTTTTGATCGTTAGAAGGAAGAAGCGAATGGCTAGCAACCAGCAGATGGCTCAGCAGAACTCCCAGCAGCAAGCTCAGGTTCAACAGCAGTCAGCACAGTCTGCTTCTCAGGCTAGGCAGCAAGAGATGCAAATGGAAGCTCAGCTAAAAGCGCAAGAGATGCAGCTTAAGACTCAGCTGGAGGCTCAACTAGAAGAGGTAAAGCACGGGTTTAGGAAAGAGATTGAAATTATTAAAGCTCAAGCTACCCTTGGCTTCAAAGAGACTGACGAAAACTTCAAAGAAAAACTTGAAGTCCTTAAAGAGGACCGCAAAGACGATAGAGTTAAAAAGCAGTCTGCCGAGCAAAGCAAGCTCATAGCTCAAAGACAAGGGGATGAAACACCACAAATAATCAACGAATAAGATGGCTACAAAAATAAACTTAGATACATCTGAAAGGGTTGACATCACTTGCAGGAAGGGTGATACCTTTTCCTTGAGACTTAATATAACCAATGCTGACGATACTGTTGGTTTTACCGCTGGAGATGTTTTTTTGATGGAGGTTAGAAATTCCGACACGGGCAACCCAGTCGCAAACACCTCCGACCCTGTTGTAGAATTTGTGATTACAGTAACGGCAGATTCTGACGACGTTACCGCAAAGTATATTGATCTCACCTTGGCCGCGACCACAATGAAGACGATGCCATCTGGACTCTATGCTTATGATATCGAACAGAAGTCAGGAGCAGTTGTAACTACTTTAATCTACGGAACGGTAAGAGTTATTGAAGACGTGTCAGAAACAGCAGCTTAAGATACTATTATGCCGATAAGTGTAGAACAACCAAAAAGCATAAAGATATCTAGTGAGAACGGAGATATCATTAAAGTATCTGTCGTAAAAGGAGGTACCGACACTAAGGTCGTAGTTTTAAATCAGGCTGCAAATAATAACGTTTCTGTAGCTGGAGCTATTGGCGCTGGACCTGCTGGGGCAACTGGCCCTCAAGGGCCTACTGGCGCTCAAGGACCGCAAGGTGATCAAGGGCCTGCTGGCGCTGACGGAGCGGCTGGAGCTGACGGAGCGGCGGGCGCTCAGGGCGATCAGGGACCTGCGGGTCCTACTGGTCCTACAGGTCCTGCTGGAGCTGATGGGGCTGCTGGAGCTGATGGGGCTGACGGTGGAAACCCAGTGCTCACTTCCGCCATAACCATTACTAATAACGACGCTGCGTTTGCTCACATGAGCAGCCCTATAGCTTCTGGAACGTCTCTTGAAGCTGTGGTTAGAGACATTCTAGAGAAGTACAATATAACGAGCATATCCCTTCAAAACGTAAGTAGAGCTCTTGAGAACACCGACGGATCATATGCTTCATTTGTAAATGACACAAACGGAGAAACAGTTGAGGTTGGTAGGGGAATTAAGATACAGGGATTTGATTATAACATCGGAGACAACACACAAACTGCGGACACATCTGTTGTGTTTTATGAAAACAATAGTGTTCTTGAAAGTGGGTTTTCTGACGACAACGCAGCTAAAACTTTATCTACTACTATAACTAGAGACCTAACGTCTCAGTCCACAAGGTCTTACAAGGTAACCGCTATTGACGATGGAAGCGGAACCAACAACACGATCACCAGTGGTAGCATGAATTTTAGGTGGTACTTCAGGGTTAGAATAGGTTCAAGTACGTCCACCGCTATAACGTCGGACGGCGAGGCTGCTACCTTATGGGCTCAACTTACGGCTCCTCTTAATAGCCTCGTGGCTCAAGGAGATTTTCAGACAAGTGGCGACGCAGGTATGGACACTCAAGGCAAGTATACTTGGATTGCATACCCTAACGCTTGGGGGACTCCAAACCAGATACTTCTTCAGGGGGTTACTGATGTTCTTAGTGACTTTGAATCACCAGTAAATTATAATTTAACAAACGAGTATGGTGTAACAACGTCCTACCGATTCTACAGAAGCACATACGATGATGCTTTTGCTGTTGGTCAGACATTAAAAGTAGACTTCTAATGCCAATTTTTCCAGGACCAGTATCGCACAATAACCCTAACGCACCTATTGTAAACGCAACGGGTAATCAGGTCGTGGGATTTGGTTTTTTCTCCTCTATTTCGGACAGGAATAACCTAGCTGCGGGTCTTCAGGTGACTGGGTACTTAGCTATAGTTGGTAGCACCCCATACGTGTATAACGGTGGCGGATGGTCAACCACTAGCAATTGGACGGAAATAGGAGGGGGTACAGGCTCTGGTATAGAAAACGTCCATGAAGATGCATCCCCACAGCTTGGCGGGAACCTCGACGTATTTTACGACGGAACAACAAGATCCATAGTAAACTCCAATAGTGGCTCTGACATTCAGTTCACTCCAACGGGTACTGGAAAGATTAACCTGGACGGTCTTGTAGAGTTTAAGCAGTTTGATCCAGCTTCACCCCCTGACGCTTTTGAGGGGGGTATGTATGCTGACACGGATGACAACCTGTACTTCGGGGTGACATAATAAAAACGTTGTATATTTGTTGAAATATTTAGAAATCAAAAAAATATATCATGGCTGAATGGAAAAAAATCCTTTTAGAGGGCGATGCTAATAACGCCACTGGAGGTGACGGTATTGAGGTCTCGTCCGAAGGTGTTGTCTCGGCAGACTTAAAGGACAATGGAGGTCTTGTTATCGAGTCGGCAGAGGTAGCCGTAGATCTCGCAGCAAGTGCAATCACTGGTACACTTGCTGTCGGAGACGGTGGTACTGGCATCACGGCAGCCCCTAAAGGTTCCGTTCTCGTTGCTAACGCCCTTAATACGGTTTCTGCCCTTGATGGCGGCGGATCGAATGACGGAGTGCTGACGTATACAGCTAGCACCGATACTATTGCTTGGTCTACCAACTCTGGTGAGCCTAACCAGGACGCCTTTTCAACTATTTCTGTTTCGGGCCAGAACGACGTCGTCGCAGACGCTACTTCGGACACCTTGACCTTTGTTGCTGGAAATGCAATCACCATTGTTACGACCCCCGCAGGCGACGCCGTAACCTTTGCCGTTACGGATGGAGAGATTGACACCGCCGAGCTTGCAGCCAACGCTGTAACAACAGCCAAAATTGATACTGCTGCCGTTACTTTTGCTAAGCTCGCTCCTGCTGCCGTCACCATAGAGTCAGAGGGAATCGCAAACTCTGACGACGACAGCCACCTTCCTACTAACGCCGCTGTAATTGATTACGTTGCGACTCAAGTAACAGCTCAAGACCTTGATCTTGCAGGCGATGGAGGAACAACAGGTGCTGTTGACCTTGATTCTGAATCACTGACTATTGCTGGTACTGCAAACGAAATCGAAACCTCGGTTTCAGGAACGACAGTTACTGTTGGTCTTCCAGACGACGTTACCGTTGCGGGTGCTCTCACTGTAACAGGCGGGGCCGTTATAAACGGAGGTTTGGATGTAAACGGCACACTCACCACTATTGACACCACTAACCTGCGGGTCGAGGATCACTTGATTCAACTCAACAACACGAGTAGCCCAACCGCCGCGAACGGTAATGATGGTGGTATTGAGGTTATGACTGGGGATACAACTCAAGATCCTCACGTCTTCTGGAGTAATAATGCTCACCTTGCTGGTTGGTCTCTAAGAAAAAGAGGAACCTCAACTACAGCGGGAAGGATCATGGTACAAACCTCAGCAGCAGGCGACCCAACCGCAGCTCCAGTTGCAGGCGTTGGCTCTATGTATTACGCATCGACCTCTAAGTCAATGTTTGTTTACGTTGATAGCTGATACTAATTGGGAATCTTGAACAAGGGCAAGGCTGCTGGTGGTATTACCACTGACACCTTGACCCAACAAGAGCTTACGTTTATTTTAAAGACACTACATGATTGTAGTTTTGAAGGAAAAGATGTACTTTTGTTGGCAGACGTAGTAAATAAACTTCAGAATCAACTGAAGGCTAAGTAATTTCAAACCTTTAATTAAATTCAAATGAAATTAGACATCTCAGAAGTGTACTTCTTAGCTGAAGTAACAAAGCAGGCAAACATCAAGGCTTCAGACGCTGGTACTATTGTTTCTCTTATGGGGAAGCTAGAGAAGGAGTTCGAAAGGCTTCAAAAACTTCAGCAAAAAGAAGATTCCAAACTTCAAAAAGCATAAGTATAGGTGGCCGAATGGAAAAAAATATTACTAGAGGGTGATGCGGTAGTTAGTAATCTAGCTACCGCTACTCTCACTCAGTCTGACACCCATAGGATATACAGCCTAGATGGGGATGACGCTACGCTGTCTTTTAAGGGTGGGGAAACTAGATGGATTAACTCATCTAACGCCATTGAGTTTTCAGCCGACACGGTTAATAGACTTTTCACAATTCATGATGGTAACTCGATCAGATTTCAGAGTGACAACATTAACCAACACGTTGACTTAAAGTCAGGCACTTCAGTCAGCAGTAACTATGTAATTACCCTTCCTACTTCACCTCCTGGTGGGAACAACAAAGTTCTTGAGTCGGATTCATCTGGCAACCTTTCTTGGATCGCCACCCCTTCGGGCGGCAGTGGTGGAATCATAACGGACTTCACTAATAGTACAAACAACAACATAGTAACAGCTTCAGGCTCTACTACCCTTAATGGTGAGGATAATCTAACGTATGACGGAACCAATTTAGCTGTTGTGTCTGGTGGGATTCATCTTGATAACAACCAGTCACTTCAAGCCAAAAACACAAACGGAGCGGCTAGGGTGTTGGCTAAGGCAGACTCTTCAGACGTGGCCGTTTTTAATGCAGGTTTTACTCAAACCCTTATCGGTGGCTCAAGCGGAATTACATTAGACGGCCCTGTTACCGCAAACGAAATAGTTCACGTAGGGTCTGGAATTAGCAGCGCGGGAAATGTAGGTGAGGGAGCCGAAACGACGGTATTCGGTGGTTCTGGAAGCACTAGTTCTTTTGCTGGTAGGACTTATTATTATGGTGGTGCGGGCTGGGTTGTTGCTAGCCAGTCAAGCGAAGTAGCTAATGCTAACCTGCTTGGAATTGCAATGGGGGGTAATACAGGTGTAGGCATGTGTTTAAAGGGGTTCGTTAAAACCGACGTAACAAACCTAACCCCAGGCAAGGCTGCCTATATGAATACCAACGCTACTATTACGACTACTGCTCCAAGTACTTCTGGTAACTTTAGCAGAATCATAGGGTATGCTGTTGCAAGCGATACTATTTTCTTTAATCCTTCCAACGAGTATATAGAGCTGAGCTAATGGCTGACATTTCCAAACTTAGCGGTATAGATATTGATTCAATAGCTAAGATGTCAGGGGTGATTAAATCCTCTATAGCTAAGGTCGGAGGTATATCTAAGGCGGCTGCCGCTTCTGGTATAATCCAAACAAATCTCGTGCAGCATTTAGACGCGGGCAACTCAAGTAGCTACAGTGGGAGCGGATCAACTTGGTCAGATTTGACTAGCAACGGAGTGGACGGAACCCTCATGAACTCTCCTACCTATTCTTCTACAGAGGGAGGTGGCTCTTTTTTCTTTGATGGAACTAGCGAGTATGTAAAGTTTCCTTATTCTGATTCCACTGCAATTAGAATAGGAGAAGATTCTGGAGAGGTTAATCTGATTCAGACTAGCGGCGGAAGCAGAACCTATGGCGACGTAGATACCGACGGAGGGATTACAATTTACGCCTGGGCAAGACTGTCCAGCTCTGGTCATCATGCGGTTTGGTGTAACAACACCGCAATAAGGGCAAGCGGAAACAACACCGCGTACAAATTTTATCAAGGGCTTGAGCTTGTATACATATCTGACGGAAGAGTTCTCTGTTATTGTTTTGGAGCAGGAAATCAAAACAACAGTAATCAAAGAATCGACCTTCGAACAACCGCTTCTTTTCATACCTCTACCGTTGGGGTCTCTGTCGGAGATTGGGTAAACATTTGTGTGGTTATGGAGGATGATGCTGATGTTGTTGGACCATCTGGCAGTGGGCGATCTTTTACTGGAAGCATATATATAAATGGAGTAAAAGCAACTGGGTCTAACATATCGAACGACAGAAGAGGTACTGGTCAAGGATTAGGTTACAGAATGAAAGCCAATAGCTCTCAGGCGGACAAGTATGATGGCGGAATTGGGCTTAGAAGAAACAGCTTCGACGCTGGTTATTCATCAGAAATAGCTATTTACAACGACGTGTTGACTGACGCTGAAGTTCTATCTAACTTTAACGCCACTAAATCTAGGTATGGTTACTGATGGATAAAAAGCACATCATAATAAACTCGTCAGAAGCAGACTCTGTAGACTACAGTCAGGTCTTGGAAGACTCTGAGGAAACCGCAAGAAAAAGCCTTTCAGGTGGTCTTACACTAATCAGGTACGTTGGATTAGCACCTGAATCAGTGGTTAGTTTAAAGACTAAAACCGAAGAGTACGATAGCGATCAAATATTAAGTATTCTTTCTGGTGAAGATTGGACCGCCCCCGAAGAAGACGATGGTATGATTTGATTATTTTCTTTTTATTATCTTTGCTTTATGCCTAAGGTAAAGAAGAAGAAAAGAGTTAGTCTTAAGATGGGTAAGCACAAGTCCCGTTCTGGAGGGCTTACTCGTGCTGGCATTGCTAAATACAACAGAGAAACTGGCAGTAAGCTTAAGATGGCCGTCACCGAGGCCAACCCTAAGGGGAAGAGAGCTGGAAGGCGAAGATCTTTTTGCGCTAGAATGAAGGGGGTAAAAGGCCCTATGAAGAAGCCTAATGGAAAACCAACAAGAAAGGCTCTAGCCCTTCGTAAATGGCGCTGCTGATGCAGGTAAAGAAGTATAAGAAGGGAGGGTCTGTAAAGGATGCCTGCTACCACAAGGTTAAGTCACGCTATAGAGTGTGGCCTTCTGCATATGCGTCTGGAGCTCTAGTTAAGTGCCGAAAAGTAGGCGCAAGCAGATGGGGTAAAAAGTCCAAGAAGAAATGAAGAAGGAGGGTTTAAAGAAGTGGTTCAGCCGAAACAAAGGAAAGGGCTGGGTTGACTGTAAAGCCTCCAAAAGATCTGGCAAGTTCGTCCCATGCGGAAGAAAGAAGGCTGGATCAAAGAGAGGAACAGGCTACCCCGCTTGTCGTCCTACGCTGTCTCAGTGTACCTCAAAGGGCATGAGATCTAAAAAAAGCACTAAACGAGTTTCTTGGAAGTCTAAATGACTACTAATAAATAGTTTATATATTTGCACTTAAATTAAATTCTAATGGAGGAAAATAACATTGAAGCTCAAGAGCCTCAGGTAGAGCAGCAGGAGACAACAACGGTTGAATCTACGCCGCAAACACAGGAGAGTTCATTTACGTTTATTCCAGACGAAGAGGTAGCGCAAGCACAACAGCCTATCGTTCAAGAGGAAACGCAAGAGCCACAACAAGAAAATGTGAATGAGGTACAGCCTGATCAGCCCGTATCTCAAGATCAATATAGTCAGGAAGAACTCGAAGGGGCGGTCTTCAATTACCTAAGCGAAAGGCTTGGTAGGGAGATTAAGTCCATTGATGACTTTCAGGCACAACAGACGGAGCAAAAGGCTCTAGACGAAAGGATTTCTGTAATCTCAGATTTTGTCGAAAAGACAGGAAGAGACCCTAGAGATTGGTTTGTTTATCAGTCCATGAACCCATCCGAAATGGATGACATGACTGCGATCCAGGTAAAAATGGCATCGGACTATCCAAACTTATCTCAGCAAGAAATTCAAACTCTAGTGTCTAGCAAGTATAAACTCGACCCTGATTTAAACACAGAGCAAGAGGTTACACTTTCTAAGCTCCAGATGAAGCTAGACTCGGAGGAAGCTAGAAAAGGCATTGAATCTCTTAGATCAGA
>Ga0206677_10002494_pt1 | contig 16071 bp, 18 predicted proteins | sample M130m12015metaG_FD_155475 | JGI IMG/M metagenome (GOLD analysis project Ga0206677, IMG submission 155475) | Ammonia-oxidizing marine archaeal communities from Monterey Bay, California, United States - M1 30m 12015 | ecosystem: Environmental > Aquatic > Marine > Intertidal zone | place: USA...
AACATATCAGAACACCTTGGACATCTTATCAACGCATCATCCTAACCTTGCCATAATTAACTTCCGAGAACCTGACTTTTCTGGTCATACTTGTGATGCAGAAGCATACCAACAAGGGATTTTGGATGTTGATAATTACATTTATCAGCTAATGAACTATATCGAAACAGATTCATTGTATCAAGGGAAAACAACTGTTTTTGTCACCAATGACCACGGTAGGCATTCGGATGGTGTAGGAGATGGTTTTTGTTCTCATGGAGACCCCTGTGATGGATGTAAGCACATCAATTTATATGCATTTGGACCCGACTTTAAGAAGAATGTCATTTTATCGAACGAAAGAGAACTCATTGATATACCTGCTACTATTGCTGAACTTCTTCACTTCGACATACCCAATAGCAATGGCCATGTAATGTTTGAACTCTTTAAATAACTATTAATTCAATTAAGAAAATGAAAAAACTATTTCTGGTCTTATCAAGCTTTTTCTTCATGACTTTTTACTTTGGTCAAACTGAAAAAAAAGTACTTATTATTGGCATTGACGGTGTTCGTTCAGATGCCTTTATTCAGGCCCAAACGCCAAATATTGATGCCCTCATTGAAAACGGAATTTATAGTCCTAATGCATTAAATGACGACATTACGATTAGTGGTCCTGGTTGGTCCGCCATCTTATGTGGCGTTTGGTCATCGAAACATTTAGTAACTGGTAATGATTTCACTATAAATGATTTCGAGAGTTTTCCGTCCTTATTAAGACATGCAGAAGAATATGACCCAAATATTAGTACATTATCTATATGTCATTGGGATCCGATAAATGACTATATCGTACAAAATTATGTCGACTTTAAATTAAATGTTTCCACTGATGCGGAGGTAAGCAGTCAAGCTACAAGTTATATCAGCTCAAATGATCCTGACCTTATCTTTCTACATTTTGATGACGTCGACCACGCAGGACACAGTAGTGGATTCAATCCAGATGTACCTGAATACATGAATGCTATTGAAACGACAGATGACCTCATTAGCCCAATTATAAATGCCATTGAGCAAAGACCCAATTATGCCAATGAGGATTGGTTAATTCTTATTTCCTCCGATCATGGTGGTGTTGGCTATTCACATGGAGGCACTTCTATGGAAGAACGAGAAGTTCCTTTTATTGTCAGTGGTAATAGTGTTCCTACTCAGGTAATTCTTAAAGATTCGACCCTCGTATCAAATACTGCATTCAATTGTTTAGGTAGTACACCAGAATTAATTTTTGACGGGATTAATGATTACATGGAGGTTCCTGCAAATCCTATTTTTGATTTTGGAGACAATCAGGATTTTACCGTAGAATGTAGAATTAGGACTACATCCAGCGGAGATGTTTCTATAGTAGGAAACAAAGATTGGGGCTCAGGAGTAAATCCTGGCTTTGTATTTTCATTTAAATACCCTTCAGGACCTGAATGGAAAGTAAATATTGGAGATGGTTCGTCCAGAGAAGACATTGAATCGGGAGGATTAATAGCAGATAATGAGTGGCACACATTAAGCGTTTCTTTTGATAGAGACGGGATGATGAAAATGTATGAGGATGGTCAATTTTTAAGCGAAACAGATATTTCTGGAATAGGAAATATTAATACAGGACAAGGATTATTTGCAGGAACGGACGTCACCTCATCCTATGACTTCCAAGGGTCTATTGCCGAGCTCCGCGTATGGAATACAATTATAGACCCAAATACAATTGCAGAATGGCATTGCAATACCATTGAAAATACTCACCCCAACTCTGGGAACTTAATTGGATATTGGAAAATGAATGAAGGACTGGGGAATCAAGTGATTGATGCATCTGGTAATGGAAATAATGGGAATATTACTGATGCCCAATGGAATGATTCTGATTCAAGCTACGTGTATAATTATGATGAAACTCCAAAAATCACAGACGTCGCGGTTACCGCCCTAACGCATCTTTGTGTGAATATCACACCCCAAATTGAATTTGATGGTGTAAGCTGGGTAGATCCTTGCAGTACAAACATATTAAATGAATTCGATAACGGTCAAATCAATATCCATCCAAATCCCACGAATGATTTATTAAAATTCACATTTTTAGAAAAAAATTCCATTTACTCCATTTATTCAAGTAACGGAAAACTGATGTGTACAGGAGAAACTGATGGCACGGTTGATGTTACTGATTTGAAATGCGGGGTCTACTTTATAGAAATAGATGGTTATTTACCGAAAAGTATAAAATTTTCGAAGCTGTAGAAAAAGGAAAGAATCTGAAGTCAAGATTTAACCCAGAGCAACATCCAAAATCATCATGACCAGGAACCCTCCAATAAAACCGAGTACGGCAACATCCGTGTACTTATCCCTTTGGGTTTCAGGAATAACTTCCTCAACGACTACAAAGATCATTGCCCCTGCAGCAAAAGCTAAGGCAAATGGTAGTATAGGTTCCATGTAAATCACAGCGAGCGCACCAACGACACCGGCAATCGGCTCAACAATTGCAGAAAGCTGCCCATACCAAAAGCTTTTAAAGCGACTTGCCCCTGCTCTTCTCAAAGGCATGGCTACAGCGAAACCTTCCGGAAAATTTTGGATCCCAATTCCGATAGCAAGAGCTACCGCTCCAGCAACACTGGCGCCTTCAATACCATGAGCGGATGCTCCAAAAAGCACTCCAACAGCCAATCCTTCTGGAATATTATGTAAGGTAATAGCAAGTACGAGCAAGGTTGTTTTATGTAACTGAGTTTTTACTCCTTCTTTTTCGGATTCTTTAAAGTTGATGTGTAAATGAGGAAGACTTTTATCTAAAAAAAACAAGAACAAGGCTCCAGTCAAGAAACCAACTGCAGCAGGCATCCACATCATGTCAGGATACATTTTTTCAGATAAATCAATTGCGGGATTCAATAATGACCAGAAGCTGGCAGCAACCATAACTCCTCCTGTAAAACCTAGCATTCCATCTAGAACACCTCGGTGCATTGTTTTGAAAAAGAACACCAAAGATGCTCCCATTGCCGTAACTAACCAAGTAAAAGTTGTTGCCAATAAGGCGGCATAAACTGGATCTATTTCAGAAAAAAAGCGAACAATGGCTTCCATGGTTGCGAAAGTACCATTATTCGCTGAATTTCAACTACTCGCCTCCTTCAAATCCTTTAATCACGGCGCGCTCTTTTATACTTTTAGTAATTGCCGATCCGAAATCATCTTTTTTATCTGACGTGTCCTTTGCTCGTTCTTCTTTGATAAACGCATCACGCTTGACGCTTAACGACGAGATTTCATTTTGAATTTCTTTTCGCTTCTCGATTTTGAGCGCGACATATTTGTTTAGCTCGTCTTCAGACTTTCCTTGCAACTCTTTGGGAAGATCTTTCTCATCTATGTTTTGAATAATTGTTGAATCAGCGATAAACGCATCAACTAAATCCCAACGTGCATTGTTATAATTTGAGGATGTTTTTGCCTTTGCTCTCATTGATGCAACGGCGGGAGCTTGATCCATTGCTTCAGCATCTTGTTCCATTTGTAATGCTTTTCTTTCCCCTCCCATGCTTCCATAAGATACGTACGTGTCATTTACCTCCATACTCAGCTTGTTAATTTGTTCATCGTATGGGGTAGGTATAAATACGACTCGGTCATTAGAATTGATATTAAAATAATCTCCATTAGAACACGTGGCACCATCCATCCAAAACTGCTTAATCCCTTGGTTTCGATCACCACAAAATATGGTATTTACAAACACGTCTTTATCCTTAGCCATTTTACAAACCTCTTTATAATTTACTGGGCCTTGATTAAACGGCTCATTTCCTGCGATATAGACCATTTTCAAATCGCTTGAATTATTTGACCACTCCAATTCAAGAAGTGCATCTTGAATCACAGCTCCGCAAAATTCACTGCCCCCGTTTGTACGAAGTCCAAACAGTTTTTTAGAAACCATATCCAAATCTGTAGTGAAGTCTAACTGCTTTCGAACATAATTGTTTCCTCGAATACCATCATTTCCATAATCATACATGGCAATTTCTAATGTTGGAATTTCACCGCTGTGTCTTAATTCACTCGTTTCATTAACGATTTCCCATAAGCGGGATTTGGCTTGCTCTAAAAGGCCATCCATACTATTTGAGGTGTCAAATAAAATGACCAATTGAATTTTTCGTTTGGTGTCCTTAGATTTTGGAGAATCTGTTTCAATAGTTGTTTGATTTGCAAACGTTGGCCCCAAAAGAAAGATGGATACCAAAAAAGGAAAGAATAATAATTTCATAATGCTATTTTTTTTACCGTGTACAACAGTAAATCAAATAGGTTCATTTTGAATAAAAAATTCTATTGCCAAATCGTAAGATTTCAATCCAAATCCAAATATACAACCCTCGCAAACAGGAGAAAGTAAAGAATTATGGCGGAAAGATTCACGAGAGGAAATATTACTAATATGAACCTCAACAGTAGGAATATCAATTGCAAGGATACAATCCCTCAAAGAAACACTCGTATGAGTATATCCTCCTCCATTAATAATGATACCATCACAATTTACTTTCTGGAGATAGTCAATGAGCTCACCCTCTACATTTGATTGATAATAATGAAGCTCAAGTTCATAACGCTGTTTAAGTAGTGCAAAATAATCCTCAAAAGACGAATCGCCATAAAGATCATTTTCTCTACTACCGAGTAAATTTAAATTTGGACCATTTATTATTGCTAATTTCATATCGTGTCTGCTTGGAGTCGCTATATTACAGAATTTGTTTCATACTTGAAAATCGAAAAAGGATTATCCAATAATTCTATAATTGCTTATGAGAACGACTCAAATAAGCTTAAAAATTATTGTGAGGATAACAACCTATCAGTTAAAGAAGTTCAGTATTCACATCTAAAAAACTTTGTAGCCGAACTTTTTGATCTGGGGCTAAGCGCACGAAGCCAGGCAAGAATCATTTCCGGTATCAAGCAATTTTATGCCTATTTACTTTTAGAAAATTTAGTTGCAAATGATCCAAGCGAATTGTTAGAACAACCAAAAATTGGAAGAAAACTCCCTGAGGTTATGACCATCGAAGAAATAGATGAACTAATCAATGCGAATAATCTTGAAAAACCAGAAGGGTATCGAAATAGAGCCATGCTTGAAGTCTTGTACAGCTGCGGACTTCGAGTAAGTGAACTTGTTGAGCTCAAATTTTCAGATTTGTTTTATGATGAAGGGTTTGTACGCGTAATAGGTAAGGGAAATAAAGAAAGGCTTGTCCCTCTGAGTAAAAGTGTAGAGCGCGAAATCCAGAACTATTCAGAGAAAACAAGATCTAAATTAAAAATCAAAAAAGGTCATGAGAACTTTGTGTTTTTGAATCGTAGAGGCAGTAAACTGACACGTGTAATGATTTTTCTCATTATTAAAGAACTTGCATTAAAAATTGATCTCCAGAAAAAAATATCTCCACATACCTTTCGTCACAGTTTTGCGACACATTTAATTGAGGGGGGGGCAAACCTTAGAGCGATTCAAGAAATGCTAGGACATGAATCAATTATCACTACTGAAATATACACGCACCTCGACCAACGTTTTTTGAAGGATGCCATCCTATCATTCCACCCTCGAAATGCTAGGTAATCAAGCATTTAAACAATTCCGAAAAAACAATGTTAAATTTAATGTAGAAATTTGTTTTATTCACAATAAAAGTGTTTCTTTGCACCCGCTTTTTACATTAATTAAGGAAATAAATATAGCACATGTCAAGGATTTGTCAACTTACAGGAAAGTCAGTTATGGTTGGGAACAATGTTTCTCACTCGAAGAGGAGGACTAAGCGTAGATTTTACCCAAATTTAGTTACTAAGAAATTTTACCTTCCAGAAGAGGATAAATTAATTACACTAAAAATCTCTACATCGGCCCTAAGAACTATTAATAAAAAAGGGATATCAGCTTGTGTAAAAGAAGCTAGATTAAAAGGATATTTAAAGTAACTGTAGAAAGTAAAACTGAATACAAATGGCAAAGAGTAAAGGAAATAGAGTTCAAGTAATTTTAGAGTGCACCGAGCACAAAGATTCAGGTCAACCTGGAACTTCTCGTTATATCACTACAAAAAACAGAAAGAACACACCGGATAGGATGGAGATTAAAAAATACAATCCCATTCTTAAAAAATATACTGTTCATAAAGAAATTAAATAAGTCAAGTTATGGCAAAGAAAGTAGTAGCATCGTTACAGAAAGGTGGAGGTAAAGCCCACACAAAAGTGATTAAAATGGTTAAATCTGACAAAAGTGGATCATACTCTTTTAAAGAAGAAATCGTTCACAATACGAAAGTTAAAGACTGGTTCAATAAAGGGTAGTCTCAAAATATTTTTAACTAATTAAAGCTTCCCTCGGAAGCTTTTATTTTTTGTAACAATGGGTATTTTTGATTTTTTCTCAAAACAAAAAAAAGAGAATCTTGATGAGGGTCTTAAAAAGACCAAGGATTCTTTTTTAGGCAAAATTGCCCGAGCCGTTGTAGGTAAATCTAAGGTAGATGAAGAGGTTCTTGATAACCTAGAGGAAATTCTGATCACTTCAGATGTCGGTGTTGAAACCACCTTAAAAATCATCGATAAAATTGAGGCTCGAGTTAAAAAAGACAAAGTTCTTGGAACAGAAGAGCTGAACGGTATTCTTAAAGAAGAAATTGAAAATCTATTAGAAGAAAGTGATTCCGGTTCGAAACCATTTGACTTGAAATCAGAAGGAAACGACCCTTATGTTATAATGGTTGTTGGTGTAAACGGTGTAGGTAAAACGACAACAATCGGAAAACTTGCTCATCAATTCAAAGCAGCAGGCAGCAAAGTCATTCTTGGTGCATCTGATACTTTTAGAGCCGCAGCGGTTGATCAACTTGTTATATGGTCGGAAAGAGTTGGAGTTCCTATTGTCCAACAAGGAATGGGCGCTGACCCTGCAAGTGTGGCTTTTGACACCGTTCAATCTGCAAAATCACAAAATGCCGATGTTGTAATTATCGATACGGCAGGGCGTCTTCATAATAAAGTAAATCTTATGAATGAGCTGAATAAAATCAAAAGAGTGATGGATAAAGTCATTCCTGGTGCTCCCCATGAAATACTTTTGGTTCTAGATGGATCTACTGGTCAAAATGCATTCGAACAGGCGAAGCAATTCTCCCAAGCTACCGACATTAATGCCCTTGCAGTTACCAAATTAGATGGAACAGCAAAAGGAGGCGTGGTTATAGGAATTTCAGACCAAATGAATATTCCTGTTAAGTACATCGGTGTCGGTGAAAAGATAGAAGACCTACAACTATTCGATAAAAAAACCTTTGTAGACTCCTTATTTAATTAGGAAGGGTTAACTTCAAAAGTAATTTCGATATCCTCCTTTAGACAAGATCGTACGGAACAATATTTTTCTAAACTTAAGCTAACGGCTCTATCAATTCTTTTTAAATCAATATTTTTATCGATGTGTATAATGAAATGTATTTTTTCATAAGGCGAAGGCACACCATCCTTTTTCGTAGTAATCGCCTCTACCCTATAATTCTTTGGAGAAATCTTTTGCTTTTTTAAAACGAGAATAATATCTATCGACATACACCCCATTAAACTACCCAATAAAACCTGCATTGGAGTCATCCCCTTATTCTGACCTTCTAGATCCGCTGAAGAGTCCATAATTATTGCGTTTCCGTTTGAATCACTAAATTCAAAAACATAAGGAGAATCGATTCTTTTTATTTCCATTTTCATATTTCTTTATCACTAATTTTACACATGTGGTTCTCCAAATTTAGTTCTTTTGATTTCAGTCTTAAATCTCAAAACATTTCACTAACTTCGACAACTGTTATTAATACGCCTATGAAACCATTTTTGTTCTTCTTTCTTTTTCTTTTTTTAGGAACGTTGTCATTCTCTCAAAATCTAACGGTGAGAGGTTTTGTTTACGACCAATCTAATGGGGAACCAATGGGGTATGAGAAAGTCAAAATTCTCAAATTAGACAGTACCATCGTTGCAGGAGCAATCACCGACCTCAACGGATTTTTTCAAATACCAAAATTGGTTAGAGACAAGTATATACTCAAGATTTCAAATCAGAAATACGAAACCGCATACAAAAACATCGATTTTAATAATGGAAGGAGCATCATTGACGTGAAATTTGAATTGCGTTTATCCGAAGGTGTTCAAGAGTTTGATGAAGTAAGAGTTTCTGCAGAAAGCAGAACAAAAAGAACTCAAATTGAAATATCCAAACTAAAATTGAGTAAAGAGGGATTAGAGCGAATTCCTAGTTATGGAGCAGAGAATGATATTGTTGGTGCATTTTCAGTAACACCTGGTGTCATTACAACTGGTGATCAAGGCGGACAGCTTTATGTTCGAGGCGGTACTCCCATTCAAAATAAAATTCTACTCGATGGGATGACTATTTACAACCCATTCCACTCAATTGGTTTTTTCTCTGTTTTCGAGACAGAATTAGTGAAAAATGTAGACATATACACAGGTGGATTTGAGGCCAAGTATGGCGGTCGGATTTCTTCAATAATGGACATTACGTATAGAGATGGGAATAGGAAAAATTTTGCCGGTAAGGTTTCAGCGTCTCCGTTTCTTGCTAAAATGGTTTTAGAAGGACCTATGGGTAAGAAAAATGGTGACTCTCCCAGAGCAGGTTCCTACATTTTTTCTGCGAAACACAGCCTACTTGACTATACCTCTAAAGGCCTTTATCCAGATGTTAATGAAGGGAATGGACTTCCATTCAACTTTACAGATTTGTATGGAAAGATGACCTTTTCTGGTGATGGAGGATCGAAATTCAGCGCTTTTGCTTTTCACAACAGGGACAGTGTTAACTATTCTATTGCAGATTTGAATTGGCAATCTTCAGGAGGAGGTATTAATTTTTTACTTGTTCCTAGTAGTTCGCCAATATTTATTAGAGGTCATGTGAATGGTAGTGTTTTTGAAACAACTTTTTCAGAAGAAGCACAAGCTCCAAGAACTTCAAGTATTGGTGGATTTGATTTGGGTTTTGATTTCAGCTACTTCTTGAAAAATGAAGGTGAAATGAATTATGGATTCAACATCAATGGCTTCAATACGAGATATACAACCTATAACCTTGCACAACGACTAATTGAAGACGAAAATTTCACAACAGAAATAGGAGGTTATTACAACTACAGAAGAGTTGGTAATCGATGGGTTTTACAAGTTGGCATGAGGGTTCAAGCTTATGCATCATTAAACACCATCTCACCTGAGCCAAGGATCGGGGCAAAATATAACGCTACTGAAAAATTAAGATTTAAATTTTCCGGTGGACGTTTCTCTCAAAACTTTACATCAGCATCGTCAGACAAAGACATTGTAAATCTTTTTAATGGCTTATTAAGTGCTCCTACAAATGTACAAGACGAATTTGTTAATGAATTCCAACAAACAAGAAATATAAAAAATGGATTACAATATGCTTGGCATGCAATTGCTGGCTTTGAATATGATTTAGGCAAATATATCGAAGTAAATATTGAAGGATACTATAAGTATTTCTCTCAGCTCAGTAACATCAACCAAAATAAGCTTTATGCTGATATTGCAGAATTTGTAGATATTGATGACGTATTCAAAAAGGATTTCATTATTGAATCCGGACAGTCCTACGGGGTAGACCTGTTGCTAAAATATTCAAAAAATAGACTTTTTTTATGGGGAGTTTATTCATATGGGTACAATACAAGATGGGATGGTTTTATAGAATATTTCCCTGTTTTTGATAGGCGTCACAACATCAACTTAGTAGGTTCATATAGTTTTGGACGTAAAAAAGATCTAGAATTGAATATACGTTGGAACCTTGGTTCTGGGCTGCCCTTCACTCCTACTGCTGGATTTTTTGAGCTCGAACCATTTAACAATGGAGTCTCAACCGATTATGTCACCGGAAATAGCAATTCAGTTGCTACGTTGCTGGGCGATTTTAATAGCGAAAGATTGCCATTTTATCATCGCCTAGACATTACCCTAAAGAAACAATTCCAATTTAAAAACAAAACAAAAATGGAAATCGTTGCTAGTGTCACCAACGCTTATGACCGAAACAATATCTTTTATGTTAATCGAGTAACGAATAACGAGATCTACCAATTCCCTCTTCTCCCGAGTTTTGGTATGAGTTATAAATTCTAATTATGGCGGAAATTGCACGATTTAAAGCAATCAGACCCGTCCGAGACAAAGTACACCTTGTCGCTACAAGGCCATATTATTCTTATAAAAAAAATGTTCTTAAGGCCAAACTACAAGACAACCCCTTTACTTTTTTAAGGATAATAAATCCTGAATTTAATAGTCCAATTAAAACTAAAGCAAATTCAGACCGCAGGTTCAAATTGGTAAATGAACGCTACCATGAATTTATTGAAAAGAAGATACTTATTCAGGATCAGGAACCAAAGCTCTACTTGTATAGACAATCAAAAGGTGAAAATTCATCTGTAGGTGTCATTGGGGGAGCCAGTGTAAAAGAATACCTTAATGATGACATCAAGAAGCACGAAGCAACACTAACATCACGAGAAGAGATTTTCACGCGCTATTTAGATATCGTAGGCTATAATGCTGAACCCGTTCTCATTTCTTACAAGGGAAATTCAGATATAAATAGCTTTATTTCTGAGCTCGTAAGCGCTAGATCAGAGTATGAATTTAGCACGACTGACTTAATCAAACATGAGCTGTGGATTTTGGAGGATAAACAAGCCGAAAAGTTTGAACAGCTTTTTAAGCAAATCCCGTGCACATACATCGCAGATGGACATCATCGTTCGGCATCATCAGCACGTTTGTTTGAAAGTGGAAAAAACAATTCTCTTAATGCCCGATATTTTCTATCCTATTTTGTTGAGCAAGACCAACTACAAATATTAGAATTTAATAGGTTGATTAAATCACTTAACGGTCTATCCAAAAGTGAGTTTATTGATCAGGTTAGCGAAATTGGGGAACTAAAAAAGCTGAACAACATTCAAAAACCAAATCATCAGAATAAAATTCATTTTTATATCGACAAAGACTGGTATGAGCTACTTATTTCACCTGATCTTATTGACTACACTAAGCCTGTCAATAGCCTGGATTCCAAATTATTAACAAGCTTAATTCTGGACCCTATTCTTGGAATCAAAGATCTAAAAACAAGTGACCAGGTCGATTTTCTTCCTGGAATATTTACAATCGAGGAGTTTCATAAATACGGTATGAAAAACAAATTCAAAATTGGGTTTGTTTTATTTCCTACCAATATTGATCAAATCAAATTGGTCGCAGATCATGGCTTAAATATGCCGCCCAAGTCAACATGGATCGAGCCCAAATTAAGAAGTGGACTAACCATTTATAACATAAAAGAATGATAGCTAATAACATTTCATTGCTCTCAAAAAAAATACCGTCTAACGTTCAACTAGTGGCTGTTTCAAAAACAAAACCAAATGAATTATTGATGGAAGCCTATGATTATGGTCAGCGACATTTTGGTGAAAACAAAGTTCAGGAGTTGGTTTCTAAACATGAGGATTTACCACATGATATCAATTGGCATTTTATTGGTCACCTTCAGCGAAATAAGGTTAAATATATCGCAAGTTTTGTGCATTTGATTCACGGAGTTGAAAGTCTGAAGCTACTCAAAGAGATCAATAAGCAAGGACTAAAAAATAATCGAATAATAAATGTATTGCTTCAATTTCACATTGCGGAAGAAACATCCAAATTTGGCCTGAGCTTATTGGAAGCGCATGAGCTATTAAATGATGAAGCCTCTTTTGGTTTGAAGAACATTTGTATCAGTGGTGTAATGGGTATGGCCACTTTCACAGATGACTCTGATCAAATACGAAACGAATTCAAAGCCTTAACCCACATATACAACGAGCTCAGAACAAGATTTTTTAAAGATTCTAAGGAGTTCAAGGTGATTTCGATGGGCATGAGCGGTGATTATGAAATAGCAATCGAAGAAGGAAGTACATTAGTCAGAGTGGGAAGTAGCATTTTCGGAGCAAGAAATACCGTTATTTAATATCAAATACCAATATTGAAACCTGAGAAGGGTCCATATATTTATCTGCTAAAAACTTCAACTTTTCAGCACTTATTGAGTCTATACTGTTGTGAATTTCTTGAATGGTATCAATTTGACCAAACGCCAATAAGCTCTTACCAAAACTATGCATTAGGCCAGAATTACTATCCATGCCAAGTGCCATTTGACCTTTAAGTTGTTGTTTTGCTTTTTTTAGTTTGGCCTTTGAAATGAGTTTCGTTTGCATTCGTTCAAGCTCTTTTTGAATCAATGCTATTGCCTTGTGAAGATTTTTTGATTCTGATCCAACGTAGACCTGCCAGAAACCTATATCCGCATATGGCACATAATTGGCTTCTACTCCATATGCCAAAACATGTTTCTCGCGAAGCAAAATATTCAGGGAGGAATTTAATGCTGGTCCACCCAAAATATTCATGAGTAGGGTCATCGAGATGCGTTCGTCATCCTTATAACTTGGAGCCATACCTCCAATAATCGCATGTGCTTGATAATTGGCCTCTTTCCTCGAAATATTAAATGGTTTATAATTCGTGAAATTCTCAGAAAAATCTTTGACTCTACTGGTAGGCATCGTACATAAATGTTTTTCTACGCTTTTGACAAGCTTGGTCAATGGAATATCACCAACAAATGAAATGACCAAATTATCCTGAGTGAAATAAGACTCAACGAATGATTCGAGATCTTCCTTTGTGAAATTATTCAAGCCTTCTTTTTTTCCCAAAATATTATTGCCCAATGGATGACCTTTGAATAATTCCTCTTCAAAATCATCAAAAATCTTATCATACGGACTATCCAAGTAAGAATTGATTTCGTCCAAAATTATTTCCTTTTCTTTTCTCAACTCATTCGCCGGAAATGTAGGGTTTATGACTATATCAGACAACAACTCAATAGCACGAATCGTATGTTCCTTTGGAAAAGAGGCATGAAGGCATAATTCTTCTTTTGCTGTATATGCATTTAATTCCCCTCCTACTTCATCTATTCTTGAAATGGTTTGAATGGCATTTCTTTTTAGTGTACCCTTAAAAACACAATGCTCAAGAAAGTGAGCCAAACCAATTTTTTCACTATTCTCATATCGAGATCCGGCACGAAAAAAAAAACCTAAATGCCCGACATCACTTGCTTTATTATGATGTACTAAACGTAAACCACTCGGAAAAACATAACAAGTAGGTTCATTCATTCTTAAGGATTTTTACGGTATGAAAGCCAACTCTCATTAAGAAATTCAAAGCATAAGCGATCGTGTAATCGCGATGGTCGACCCTGCCAAAACTCAAAATAAATTGGTTTTAAAGCATATCCTCCCCAAAACTCAGGTCGAGGAACTTCTTGAGAAAATCGCAATTCCAGCTCCTTTACTCTTTTCTCGATATCCATTGATGAATCAAGTTTCTGAGATTGATGTGACGCCCATGCTCCAATTTGGCTTGACCTTGGACGAGAACTAAAGTATTGATCACTTTCTTCGGTAGAAACTTTACTCACGATGCCATTGATCCTGATTTGCCGCTGTAAGCCGGGCCAAAAAAACAGCATACTGGCTTTTCTATTTGTGTCCAATTGAACGGCCTTGTCACTGTTGTAATTGGTATAAAACACCAACTCATTATCGCGTAAGTCTTTTAAATAAAGAATACGGCTATTGGGTTGATGAGATTTTAGATCAACGGTGGAAAGACAAAAGGCATTAGGCTCCGATTCTTTTTTCTCACAAGCTTCATCAAACCATTTTTTAAAACTCAAATATGGGTCTGAATCCAAATTTAAATCCAAAGAATCAACATTAAAATCCTTATGGTCATCTTTTAAGCGTTGAATGTGATCACTCATTGCTGCTAAATTCATCGGCAACTTCGCTATCGAAATCTGCACTTGGCACCATCGTTGCATCCAAATTATTCTTCTTCTCGGGAACGTCTGCAACTTTATTTGGTGGGAAAATTTCAATAATTGGAGATTCAGCGACTGAAATAATTTTATAATCAACCATCAAATCAGAAAGGTTTTCTATTAAATTTTCGCAAGCATCTTTAACACTCGTTCCTTCCGTTAAGAAATATTGATTAATTTTTTTCGCTTTTCCCCCATCATCATCAGCACTTTCATAGGAGACCTTACATTTGAACCAAACATTTGATCCATCGACTGAAAAGATATCATGAACTTCCGTTCTTGAAATACCAGAGACAGTGAATTCACCACGAATAGCATTTCCCATTTCCTCATAAATCCGCGCTTCCGCATCTGTAAAGGTCATTGCCGCAACAAGGTATGGCTCGGTCACTCTTTTGAGTGTTCCATTATCTAATTGCTTTGTATATTTTAATTTTACTGTAAACCAACTTATCATAACTAAATTTTGTGGGCATAAAGATACTCACCGAAGAAACCAAAACCTAATGAAATGATAGTTTAGTCTTTTGTTCCAAAACCAAAAGGCAATAAATCAATTACTGAAGGTATCACCATGGTTCTTTTATCTTGATTCACAATGATTACCCTGATCTTGCTTTTTTGACGATTTTCTGATTCAAGCATCACTTGACGACACCCGCCACAAGGAGAAAGAAGTTTATTTAAAGGGATTAAATCTCCCTTGGCAACGATGCAGATTGTTTTAATACTTTGTTTTGGATAAGTTGAACCAATATGAAAAAGTGCTACCCTTTCAGCGCACAAACCAGAGGGGTATGCTGCATTTTCTTGATTACTTCCTGTAATTATGGCATCATTATCCAACCTTACAGATGCTCCTACTCTAAATTCACTGTATGGTGCATACGCTGTTTCCAATGCATCATATGCTTTGTCAACAAGGATTTGATCTTCAATTGATAAGTCTTTCCAATCTGCTAAAAGCTCGTATGAAAATTGAAAGTCTTTCTTCATAGTTTGGTGTACGCAAAATAATGTATGCAAGTTTCAAATATAAGCATGCAATTAATTGAAGGTCTCGAAGAGATTTTGCTTAACTTCGTCCCCTAAAATAAAAAAATGAACGATTTAAAAGAAAAAGTGAGCTATGCTATAGGAATGAGCATTGCGGAAAGTTTAAAAAGTCAACAACTAGATAAGCTCGATTTAAATTTACTTAAAAGTGGAATTCAGGACGTATTTGAAGGAAATGATTTGAAAATTAATCCTAATGAAGCGAACGATCTTATTAAATCATACGTCGATGAAGCGAATAATGCAGCTTATGGAGAAAATAAACAGAATGGTATTGACTACCTGAATGAAAATAAAAAAAGAAGCGAAATTCAGACAACCGAATCTGGTCTTCAATTTGAAATACTTACAGCAGCAGAAGGTGACTCACCGAAAAGTACAGACAACGTAACGGTACATTATCATGGAACCCTTATCGACGGAACAGTTTTCGATAGCTCTGTAGAAAGAGGTTCTCCTGCAAGTTTTGGAGTACATCAAGTAATTCCAGGTTGGACTGAAGCTCTTCAGCTGATGAATGTAGGATCAAAATATAGATTACATATTCCTCAAGAACTTGCGTATGGCGCGAACCCTCACCCCGGTGGACCAATACAACCATTTAGCACTTTAATTTTTGATGTAGAATTATTATCAATCCAGTAATGAAAGTATATTTCGGAATCGTTCTGATTTTATTAACATCATGTGGTGATGATAGTAATTCATCAACTCCAAACACTATGGCCAAGTCAATCGTGGATTTAAATGAAAATTCAACTTCTGATTATATTTCGGATAGTACATCCTATGTCAAAGACAGTACATCCTATATTATTGGCCATAAAATTTCTCAACAGTTTCAAGGTCAGAAAGAGATTTCATCTCTGAACAAAGACTTAATTTTGGATGGTTTTCAG
>Ga0206677_10002498_pt1 | contig 16057 bp, 15 predicted proteins | sample M130m12015metaG_FD_155475 | JGI IMG/M metagenome (GOLD analysis project Ga0206677, IMG submission 155475) | Ammonia-oxidizing marine archaeal communities from Monterey Bay, California, United States - M1 30m 12015 | ecosystem: Environmental > Aquatic > Marine > Intertidal zone | place: USA...
GCTGTTCTCACTAATTTTCTGGTGCAGCTTTTTCGGTAAGTTTTTATTTGGTGCAGTCAGCGACTTCATCGCGAAACGCTATGTGATGCAAATTGCCAGCTGCATATTGTTCTTAGGTTGCCTCCTGCTATTTAACTACTCCGCTGGTGAGCTTTCGTTAACGACTGATGGCCTGCGCTTAACATTGTTCGCTGCCGTGTTCGGGCTTGGCTTTGGCGGTTGCTTCACCATGATCCAGCTGGTTGCCGTTGAAAGTTTCGGGCAACGTTCGCTTGGTAAAATACTGGGGTTTATCGTCTTTATCGACTCTTTGGGTGCTGCCCTTGGAACGGTGTTGATCGGCCAACTTAGAACATCTACGGGCGATTACCTCGTGCCGTTTTTAGTCGTTACCGCTGTAACCGCAACTGCAGTACTCGCGGTAAGATTAATCAAACCAGTAGCATCATCTGCGGACTTGCCAGCCAATCGTTAAGGTTAGACCATAGCTTCATGATTGAAGTCAGCAAACTGAGTAAAAATTACGGAGAATTTCTGGCCGTTGACGCCCTCAACTTTCAGGTTGATCAGGGTGAGGTGCTTGGTTTTCTGGGTCCAAACGGTGCGGGAAAAACCACCAGCATGCGCATGCTCGCCGGATTTGTTACCCCGACTGCCGGTGATGCACGCATTTATGGTCACTCTATTTGCAACGATTCTCTGGCAGCACGAAAAATTATGGGTTATCTGCCCGAGGGCGCGCCTTTGTACGGTGAGATGACGCCACTGAAGTTTCTGCGCTTCATTGCCGATGCCCGCAATATGTTGAAACATGAACAAACGGCGGCCATCGGCAGCGTTGTCGATACATTGCAGCTTGGCAGCGTATTACAGCAGCCCATAGACACATTATCCAAAGGCTACCGAAGGCGTGTGGGGCTTGCACAGGCTATTCTTCATGATCCGAAAGTTCTGATTCTTGACGAACCTACTGATGGACTCGACCCCAATCAGAAACATGCAGTGCGAAAATTGATCAGTACGATGTCGGCCGACCGGATCATTCTTGTCTCCAGCCACATTCTCGAAGAAGTTGCGGCGGTTTGCTCCCGCGCCATCATCATTGCACAGGGCCGAATACTCGCAGATAGCACTCCGCAGGCGCTCGTAAAAAAGTCGGACTGGCACAATGCTGTTACGTTGCAGTTCTGGAAAAACTCCTTAAGCGATGAAGAAATAGAGGCCAGAACGGCAATTATCGCAGGCATCGCAAATGTTAAGCGCGCAGAGTCGAATACCATCGAACAAAGCATAACTGCATTTCCGAAAGACGGTGCAGCCATCATTCATGATGTCAACCAGCTTGTCGCGATGATGAAATGGGCGCCTGAACAGTGCCGAGTTGAAATCGGCAAACTTGATGATGTATTCCGTGCGATTACTACTCAATGAGTCCTTTTTTAGCCATCGCAAAACGTGAACTGGACGGCTACTTTACAACCCCAATTGCCTACATTTTTATTGTTATATATTTAGTCCTCAGCGGCCTTTTGACATTTTATTTAGGTGGTTTCTATGAAAAAGAGCAGGCGGACCTTTCCGCCTTCTTTGGCTTCCAACCCTGGCTCTATTTACTATTGGTGCCCGCCGTATCTATGCGTCTATGGGCCGAGGAACGCCAAAGCGGCAGTATTGAATTGCTAATGACCCTGCCGGTTACTCTGTGGCAGGCCGTGCTCGGTAAGTTTCTCGCTGCATGGTTATTTATCGGTCTAGCACTGTCACTGACTTTTCCGATATGGATCACAGTAAATTACCTCGGCTCTCCGGATAACGGCGCAATACTTACGGCCTATCTTGCCAGCTTTTTGATGGCAGGGGCCTTTCTGGCGATAGGCAGTTGTGTGTCTGCGGCAAATCGAAACCAGGTGGTTGCATTTATCATAACAATCGCATTGTGCTTTATCCTGATGATGGCAGGGTTTCCTCTGGTTCTTGACCTACTCAGTACCTGGTTGCCAGCTTCAGTAATAAATGCAATTGCAAACTTAGGCTTCCTCATTCACTTTCAGGATCTAAGCAAGGGCGTACTCGAACTTGCTGATATAGCGTTCTTCGTGTTGGTTATCGGCACCTGGCTATACGCGACTGCAGTCATCCTCGACCTCAAGAAGGCTGAGTAGCATGCGTATTAACGATAATCACAGTCGCAGCCGCAAGCTCACGGACCGAACAGGGCTCGTCACTATCGCTTTACTGTTTGTACTGGCTGTATCAATCAGCAGTCAACTGCTTCGAGGTATCCGCCTCGACCTCACAGAAAATAAGCTGTACACGCTATCTGCGGGCAGCCTTCGTATCTTGGAATCACTGGACGAACCGATAACGCTGAGACTTTACTATTCCGCTACGGCCTCAGGCGACAAACAATTGCTGCGTGGCTATGCGCAGCGTGCCGAAACCCTACTCAAAGAATTTGCGGCCGCTGCTAATGGGCGTATTCGCGTGCAACTTATCGACCCAGTGCCGTTTACAAACGAGGAAGATGAGGCACGGATGCTGGGACTAACAGCCGTGTATCTCGATGCGGATCCGATCTATCTGGGAATTACCGGCAGCAACTCGACCGATGGTAGTGAGCGCATTCCGTTTCTCGATATGTCGCGGGAGATGTTTCTCGAATATGACCTCGCAAGAATGGTTTATTCACTGGCCAACCAGAGCAAGCCTGTAATCGGGCTGCTGAGCACACTACCAATAACGGGTGGCTATAACCCCGCAACAGGTCTATTCGAAGCACCCTGGTCTATCATTACCCAGATTGAAACGTTGTTTGAGCTGCGCACCCTGGATGCGGACTCCGGCAACCTGAGCGTGCCCATCGACTCTGATATCAGTCTTCTGCTTATTGTCCAACCAAAACAGTTATCTGATGCAACACTATACGCAATCGAGCAGTTTTTGTTTCGCGGGGGACGAGCATTGCTATTTCTCGATCCGTTTGCCGAAAGCAGCACGGGAGCCGATAAATCATCTGACTTTGCATTGCTGCAGCACTGGGGTATTGATTATCAGCCCGACATGTTTGTCGGCGATGCACTGTTTGCTCTGCCCGTAATAGGAGAAGATCAAACAACATGGCGCCACGCAGGACTTCTCGGCATCGAAGCCAGCGGACTTAGCGATGACAACGTTATCAGTTTAGGAATAACGTCGCTCAATTTGGGTTTCGCCGGCTCACTGTCAGCAAATGAAGAGGCATCTTCTGTTCAACTAAGCCCTCTTATTCAGTCGAGTCGTTCGGCCACTCTATTGCCAGCCACGCTTATTCCGCGGGTGACTGGTCCAGCTGACCTGCGCACATTGATTCGGGAAGACTCAACCCCGAAAATCCTTGCAGGAATAATCTCCGGCTCTCCTACAAGTGCATTTCCAGCAGCTAATGATGCTCATTTACAACAAGCTCTGACGCCGATCAGCCTATTTGTTGCTGCCGACACCGACATGCTCACTGACCGATATTGGGCGCAGGTGCAAAATCAATTGGGGCACAAAGTGATTGTCCCCTTCGCCGGGAATGCAGACTTTGTAACCAATGTTCTGGATAACTTGTCAGGCAGCGACAACCTTATTGGCATGCGCAGCAGAGCTGTCTACACAAGGCCTTTCACTGAGGTGGCCAAGCTTCGTGAGCATGCCGATTCCCGCTTCCGGCAGCGACGTGATGAACTGGAGAACGAGCTGGCTATCACCGAACAGCGATTGAATGCTCTTCAGGATGCGCATACTGACGAATCTGGGTTGATCAGTCAAAATCATCAGGCTGAGATCAACCGTTTCATCGCACAGCGCTTGCGCATCCGCAAAGACATGAGACAAATTCAGCGTAATCTCAACGAGGACATTGAGACATTAGGAACTCGTCTAAAACTGGTTAATATTCTTCTTATGCCAATGCTCGTAGCCATAATTGGTATCACCATCGCTGTCTACCGCCGGCAACGCAACAAGGCCTGGCGACAACAGAGCAGAGAAGGTCTTGGCGAATGAAACGCAGTACTCTGTATCTGCTACTCGCAACGCTATTGCTGCTTAGCTCCATTGCTCTGGGACTGTGGCAAGAGAAACAAGAGCCGCGATTGTCTTTAGTGCCGATGGAGCGACTGAACGCAAAACAGATTGATCGATTAGAGGTCACCGCAGGTGGTGATCGAAAAGTTGCCGCACTGAGCCACACTGATTCAGGCTGGCAGGATGAAATTACCGGTTACAGCGCCGACGCTAAACTGGCGGCACGTACCATAGCAATGCTTACCTCACCGCAGTTCGTCGAAATAAAAACAACGCGGCCAGAACACTACGAAAGAATAGGCGTTGAAAGCATTGGTCATCAGAAGGCCAGAGGACTGGAAGTGACACTCAGCGAGTCCGCGCAAGGGCTAAGCCAATCCATATTATTTGGCGATTTCAGTAACAATGGCCAATATGTGCGGCTTAGCGATGAAACGCAGGCTTGGCTTGTCGGCACGGGCGTTGACCTGCCCATAGATAATATCGAGTGGCTGGATCGAGAACTGCTCAACATTTCCGCCGAGGAGTTGCTGAGTATTCGCATACTCCATGCAGATACGAGCGAAATCCTACTCCGCAGAGACCCTCTGAACCCCAGCAATTTTAAGATGACAGGCGTAAATATAGACACTGCGGCCAAACATAACGGCAACCGCATTGCAGGCATTTTGTCAGGGTTGAATATGGAATCGGTTAGCCCGCAAAGCTCAGCAACTCTACCCGATACCCCAGCGGTTGTTGCCGAGTTCCATACTCACAGCGGCATCGTAATCTATGCGCATGCATGGCAAAGCAAAGAAGGCGTTCTGTTCACCTTTGATGCTGACTGCGTGCCGATGGAAGAGGGCAACAACACCCTGGCGCAAGCCGAATCGGCGCGCATTGCAGAAAAACTAAATGGGTGGGTCTATACACTGCCGCCCTTTAAGACTGCGCAATTTCTAAGCCGCCCTGCCGATCTTTTGCAGTAACTCCCGACAACAGTTTCGAGCAGAACAATGGCTACCCCACGGGCTTAACAAACCGCAGCGTAAAGCGATCACTCTCGCCGATATCAAGGTACTTCTGTTGACCCTGCTCACCACCTCTCAACCGAGGAGGCAGAGACCACACACCATCAGGGTAATCTTTAGTATCACTCAAGTTGGCATTCACTTCAGACGCAGATTCAAATCTGAGGCCGGCTTTCTCTGCCATTGCGATCATTGCAGCAACACTCACATAGCCCGTTGATGCGCGTGGATCCTGCTCCTGCCCTTCAATACCACGATGCTCAACCACACCGAAAATACCACCGGGCTTTAATGCATTGTAAACCGCTTGCATTACGTCATCCTGCATATCAAAGGCCATCCAGTTGTGTACGGAGCGAAACGATACAACCAAATCAACGCTTCCAGCAGGCGCTATTTCCAGCTGCTCCGGCGGCATTAATACAGTCATCTCAACTTCGTCATACAACTCTGGGTTTGAGTCAAGCATCGCCTGATACTTCTGGGCACTCAAGCGGAGCATTTCAACTTTAGAATCGGGGTCAACATGCGCCGCATAGTAGGTACCTGTGCCGCGAACCACCGGCGCAATAATCTTAGTGTACCAACCGCCGCCCGGCCATAACTCCACCACGCTAAGCTCCGGCGTAAGACCAAAGAACTCAAGGGTTTTCTCTGGGTGACGATATATGTCACGCTGCCGTTCTTCTTCTGTCCGATGATCGCTGGCAATTGCTATTGCAACGGGTGACACCTCAACAACAGCTTCGGTTTCGGGGGCAGAACCCGAACATGCGGCTAAGATAGCCACGGCAGTACTCAAAAGAAAAACTCGCATAGTCTTCACCTAATGATTGGGATTAAAACAATGGGCCAAAGCGCTTAGTCACGGAGCTGCGGCGATATTAATTGTGTTGGAAACTGTCAGGCTGAACACCCAGTTCGATAATGTCACACCTGTCGCCAGCACGATGAAATTTGAAGGCGCTGAACTTGTTTGCTTGCTCAAACGCGATACCGGCCAGCAACGTAACATCACCCGTCTGACCAGCACTATGAGAATTAGTGTCGGCATCACACTTAATATAAAAAGCCTGCTCATCAAACTCGCCTGCAAGGCGCCCTTCGCTGCGTAACTTGGACAAAAAATCACGCACCTGCTCGCTGATTTCTGACCATAGCTCCGGTGTGCTGCTTTCACTGCCGGCCCAGGTCGTGCTCTTGCGGATACTGCCTACAACAAACAAACCCTCACGCCGATGCGTGAGCGCCTTCCATTCACCTGTCAAACCGCCGGTGCGCGCCATAGTAACGTCGCCGCAAAATTTCATCTGCAGACGGCTGGCTGGCATCAGGCTATTGATACCAAAACGAGCCAGCAGCGCCGATTGTTCATTCGTAAGGTCTACTGATGGGCGATATCGGCCACGAATGGTAACCGCATCATGATAGTCACGAGCCACCAAGTTACGCTTTTCACGCGAAGCCACCAAAGCTCCGGCAACAGCACCCATAGCAGACACAATAATTGTCTGTCCTGAATCTGACCGGGTACGCAACAATGGAAAGTAAGTCATGATATTTAAGCTGCTTAAGCGCAACTCTCCCTGACCATCAATCGCATCCATCACCGACTTCCACGCAACCGGAGGGTCCACCACCAACATGGCCTGACGATTAGTGCAATAGCGCTCTGCGGCAAGTTGCGCCACCGGCCCGATATCGCGATCTTCCTTGCCTGACAAAATGCACAAGACATCGAGATCAGGGAGACTGTTTAATGCAAACAGGCCGGTGGTCGACGAAGCGGAACCCACCAAGTCATAATCATCCGGTGCAGCCTCTCCTGGCCAATTGATCTGACAGTCAATATAGCTCACCACTTTTACTGCATCGCCACGGATTGTAGGCAGCGGAGACATGGTAGGAATTTTTGTGGGCAGCATAACCAGCCGCGACTGCGCGAGCATATGGCGAATATAACGTGGATCGCCCTGATCAATTGATAGTCGGTTGTAGGTTTCCTGCTCTTCCACCAATGGCTCGTTTACTGAGCTCACCCGCTGCAACACTAAATTAAAACACCCCGGTTCGAGAGCCGTGATTCCATCGTAGTCGACAGATGCACGAATGTGCTCCAAGGGGCCGGGATTCGCTGCTTGCAATACCAAGGCACCCTGCTTACAGGGAATCTCTATAAAGTTGCGTCGCGAAGATCCCACCACACGAACAACCCAGACACTCTCGCCACCATTCGCAAAAAACTGCCTGATAAGATGCTCTAGGCGATTGTGACAATCGGGCGCCCCAAACGTGCGGCGATACTGATCGTAGCCGGTAACCTGAACAGGAAAATTTACGGGGCCTCGGGGTGCTGGGCCTAGAAAAGCGGTGACAGCGCTCCTATGCACGGGTATTGTTTTATCCCGTGACAATCCCTCAACTACAAACACATCGGTATTGGTTAGATCAGACAACGCTGCCAGAACCTTTCTTGGTCCCTATTAAGGGACTGTGTCGCAAAGCAAAAGTATAACAACAACTTTGCGTTACAGCACAGATTAGTCGCAAGACTGCCGGTTTATTTTTAGCCTAGTCTCTTTGGCAACTAGGCTGCTTGCCCGATGCTATCGCTTGATTGTAGTAAATTAGCGCCTCGGGCATATACTTGTTCAAATCATCAATCCGGGTATCGGAAGAGGGATGGGTTGAAAGAAACTCCGGGGGCACGCCTTCCGCTGCATCGGCCATGTTCTTCCACAGCTGAATACTGGCGCGCGGATCAAAGCCCGCTGAAGCCATCAAATCCAAACCAACAAGGTCGGCCTCACTCTCTTGTTTTCGGCCGAATGGAAGCAACATAACAATCTGCGCTGTACTCTCTAACAAAGCCTGAGTGTCGGTGGTGCCAAGACCAATTTGATCGCCCACCAAAATGGACGTGACAGAAATTGCTCCCCCGGTAACCTGAGCCCGGTTAATCCGCTCAACCATATGATCTTGCGTAACGTGAGCTATCTCATGACCAATAACCGCAGCAAACTGGTCGGTAGTCTGGGCAACAGTGAAAATGCCAACATAAATACCGATTTTGCCGCCCGCCATGGCAAAGGCATTAGCCGAATCGTTATCGAAAACCTCTATTTCCCAGTTCATCGTCTTATAGGGCTCTGGCAACTCCGCCACAATATCGCTGACCACACAGTTCACGTAGGTGAGCAAAGCGATGTCACGGGCAACCGGCATCTCAGTGCGCATTTTCTGAAACTCGGTAGCCGAGATGCTCTCAACGTCGCCGCGCGAAACACACGCCGACACCGCCAATACCGGTATAAGAACCGCCGCAGTAAACCGAAGTGATGGCATCAGCATTCTCTTTCCTACGCCCTATATATTGATGCTACAACACAGCGCACCCAATAGATTAACGCTATTCTGATTGAACGATTTACCTATCGAAGCGACTGCGGACATCCCTATCACCAACCCAATCCGTAAAGGAGTCGCCCAGCGACATCATCGACTGCTGGATACGTTGGAACAGAGGCTGTTTGCCCTTGAACGTAATCGCGTAAATATCAGAATCTGTAATCGCCGACATTAAGTAGTCGTCGCTGGACCCAATGGCATCAATTAAGCCCAACTCAATAGCTTGGCTACCATACCAATGCTCGCCGGTGGCGACTCGCTCAATGTCCAACTCCGGACGGTAGTGCGCAACCATGCTTTTGAACAAATGATGAACTTCTTCAAGCTCTTCTTTCAGCTTGGCGCGATCTTCATCGGTATTCTTACCAAACATCGTAACCGTACGCTTGTACTTACCCGCCGTAACCTGCTCAAAATCAACGCCCTGTTTTTCGAGCGCACGACTAAAGTTAGGCACCTGCGCAATCACGCCCACCGACCCAATAATTGCAAACGGTGCCGCGATGATGCGATTCGCGACACAAGCCATAAGGTAGCCGCCGCTGGCAGCAACCTTATCAACGATTACCACCAGAGGAACATCCTTAGCCCTGATTCGCTGTAACTGAGATGCAGCAAAACCATGATCATGAACCGTACCACCCGGGTTTTCGAGACAGACAACAACCTCATCCACCGGACGCACGACAGAAAGCACTGCACTAACTTCCTCACGCAACGAATCGGTAGCCGACGCACGCATATCGGCATCAAATTTGATAACGTAAGTGCGCTTACGCGCATCATCACCCTCAGTAGCAGACTTGCCTTTTACCTTCTCAGCCTTTTTATCAGCCTTAGCAACGGCCTTCCATTCTTGCTTACTTAAAATGGCCTGGCGCAACATATTGCGCATATCACTGTATTTTTCGTTAAGGCTATTAATAGTGAGCTCATGCTGCAAACCGCTTTTACCCGACAAACCCATTGCCAAAACCAAGACCACAATAATAGCGACAACGAAGGTAAGCACCTTCAGCAAGAACAAACCGTATTCAAACAAAAACTCAACCATTACCCACTCCGGCAACCCATATCAGCGTTGCATTAAATAAAAAATATTCAGCCTATTTCAAACCAGCATTGTTTCGCTCAAACACACGGTCAGCTCGGTAGCTCGAACGCACTAGCGGCCCCGCTACAACCTCCATAAACCCCTGAGCTAGGCCTAGCTCGCGTAAATCCCGAAACTCGCTAGGGTTAACATACCGCTCAACCGCCAAGTGATGACGGGTGGGCTGCAGATACTGCCCCATAGTCAGAATATCAACACTATGGGTACGGAGATCCGCCATGGTGGCGAGAATCTCCTCTCTGGTCTCGCCCAAACCTAACATCAAACTGGTTTTACTTAACACTTCAGGGTGAGCTTGCTTCGCCAACTGCAGCACATCCAGGGTGCGCTGATAACCTGCACGCGGATCGCGAACACGCGAGGTGAGTCGTTCAACCGTTTCAATATTCTGCGCAAACACATCGAGCCCCGCGCCAGCCACAGTTAGCACATCATCAGCAACGCCGGAGAAATCCGGTGTCAGTGCTTCAACCGCTGTTTCGGGAGTGCGCGCCTTAATGGCCTTAATGCAAGCGGCATAATGCGCAGCGCCGCCATCGGCCAGATCATCGCGATCGACCGACGTGAGCACCACATAGCGCAGATTCATTAGCTCAACGGACCTAGCAGTATTCTCTGGCTCTGCGACATCAAGCCAACCCTTTGGGTTGCCGGTATCCACAGCGCAAAACTTGCAAGCCCTCGTGCATACGCTGCCCATCAGCATAATAGTGGCAGTACCATTGTTCCAACACTCGCCAATGTTCGGGCAAAAAGATTCTTCGCAAACGGTGCTTAATGCGTGCTCACGGACATTCCTGCGCAGGTTCGCAAAGCCTTTTCCGCTGGGGAGCTCCGCCTTAAGCCAAGCGGGCTTGCCACTTCGGGCGGGTTCTTCCGGAACTCGCGCAGGCCCTTTTACACCGTTCTTAATGGCGCGAAAGCCTTGCGGGGTGAGGTATTTCTGACCACTGCCCACCTTGTTCTTATCTGCGTCCAATGCCGGTAACCTGCGTTATAGGGGAGAGAATTGAGGAATCTTCTCACGGCGCACCGGAGTGAGGCAAAAAAAAGCCCGACCGGAGTCGGGCAATACAGGGGAATGGTAGATCAGCAGCCCTGACAGGCTGCAGAGTAAGTGCGCTTAATGCAATCGCGACCAGTTCAGGACTTCAACCTGCTCACTGTTCAGGTGGAAGCTCTTTGCCAGCATCGCTTCAACCTCTTTGGTATCTAATAACTGCTGTGTTGATGCCTGAATCTCGACCACACCGCTGTACTCATCGGTGGCGCTGTTGCCGCCCTTTTGCATCAAAAAATGCGTGTAATATTTAGTAGCCATATGCCCACATTAGGCATGAAGGGACAGCTTTACTGTGAAGTGCGGCACAGTTCAGGAACCATTCGAACTGCGCGCTGCATTTGTGACGTACGTCACATTACCTGCACAATAGAGCCCCCTAACACCTGTCAACAAGCGAAATGAGCGTTATGCAAACCCTGAAGATCTTTTATCCTGCGCATTTATTCATGCTACTCACGTGTTTATTTAGTGCAAATACTCTGGCACAAAGCACTTTAGAGAAGAATCTGCAGCACACTTATGAAGTTGCACTGAGCAATGATGCCAAAATACTGGCACCACGGGCATGGACTGCTGCCGCAAAAAAATATCAGCGGGCGATGAATGCTATAGCTACTGCCCCAGGCGAAGAACGCAACGAAAAATTAATCGCGGGTGCCCTAGCCCAACTTACGCTAGCCAATAATCAAAGTCTTAAAGCCAAGGAACTTATTGGCGACGTGCTCAAACAACGCGATGCCGCACTACGTGCCGATGCCGAAACTATGGCGCGCAAAGACTGGCAGCGCGGCGAACAACTGCTAAAGTCTTTAACCATTAATATCGAACGCGGCAAGGTCACCGCGCCGTCAACATTGAGGGATCGCAGCAATACGGTAATTGCGGCTTTTGACAAAGCCGAGTTAAATGCACTGACAAACCAGCTATTGATTCGCGCACGCGGGGCGGAGGCACTTGCATCATTTGGCAATGCCGAAAAACTAGCCCCAAAAACATTTGAGCGTGCGGAAAAATTATTACAGGCCGCAATTCTCTCAATGCAGCAACAACGCTACGATAATGCGGAAGCAATAAGCCTAGCCAATCAATCCGAGAGCGAATTCAAACACGCTACGCAACTTACGCTGATGGTACAACAGACAAAAAACAAACAGCTCAGCACCGAAGATCTTCTACTGATCTGGGAAAACCGATTGCTAAAAATTAATGCCGCTGCCGGTCTCGATTACGATGCGCTAAATGGCTGGGATACCACGGCCGACAATATTATCGCCAATATCAATAACGCAAATACGCGAATCACAAGCCTGCAAAGCCTTCTTGTAGAAAGTCGCGATTACACCGGCAGCTTAGAAGAGGAGCTGCGTCTTGCCGATCAACAACTTGGCGGAACTCTTGCCGAACGCGATGAATTAATTGTGCGGCAAGAACAACAAGCTCGCAGTCTCGAACGTCTGACCCAGCTTGAAAAACTTTTCCAGCCCAGCGAAGCATCCGTTGTACGCGAAGGCCGAAGCATTGTGCTGCGACTTAGCGGTCTGCAGTTTGCAAGCGGTTCGAGTGTGCTAAACGATGCCTCGATACAACTCTTGAAAAAAGTAGCTCAGGCAGTAGTTTTGTACCCGGATTCTGTGATTCTGGTCGAAGGGCATACTGATGCCAGCGGTCCAAAAGGTTTAAACGCAAGACTCTCCGAAGATCGTGCAAATACCGTCATGCGCTACATGATTGGCGATATGCGAATTGAGCCGTGGCGTTTAACTGCAATAGGGCATGGCTCTAATCGCCCCATCACCCTCAATAGCTCGGCAGCAGGTCGGGCAGAAAATCGTCGTATTGATCTCGTTATAACGCCAACGCCCGAGGCATCAAGAAACCTGGACAGAATTAACTAGGTATGCCACCAATCGACAATAATTTGCGCGGTTTTGGCATTATAGAAATAGCCATAGCATTTATGCACATTCAGCCCATCAGGGCCACGAAAAAAATTTACGGCTTCATCGTGATTGGTGGCCTCACTTAGGCAGCCCGCCGCCGCCATTTTGTGCTGCATTTCCTTTAATGCTCGATGATGAGCCGTAACTTCGCCGATTGCGGCAATATTACGCCAACGACAAATATTAATAGGAAACTGCTTAACACCTTTATAGTGGGCACCTTTTAAATCCCGCCGTACATAGCTGAGCCCCATCGGGCTACCCATCGAAACAAACGTATCCAGGGTGTCTTCAATGCCTTCTAGGTGACCCAGTTCCCACAGAGCATCATAGGCAATTACCGAACCAAAGCTATGACCGATGAGCATGATTTTTTTATTTTCCTTCCATGCCTCCAGCAATGCCTCCTTAACCATAGAGCGCATCCGGTCTGCGACCCGGTCTGCGTTATCGAAGTAACGGGCAATCTCCGACAGCCTTAGACGCAAAGGTGCCGATGCAAACAAGCGGCCGATAATAGGCATCGAATCGCCCATTGAGTACAACCATCGCTTAACACGTCTATTTAATGAGCCTGCTTCAGCCAGATCGGCTTTCGATGGCTCCACCTTCTTAAGCATCGCATCAATTCCTGACAGGTCAGGCGTAATATCCGCATGCATGCGGTAATACTCAAAGCTCCAGGGCACTACCTGAAACGGCCTCTGGACTTGAGCCATCGATTCCGCTGTTGCCGGGCTAAGTTGCTCAACGCCAGCTAACAAACACCGCCACAACGCATCCTGATGATCTTTAACAGGGGGCTTAGGACGAATGCCTGGCACAAAAATAATGACTTTATTCGACTCAATCATGAATTCAGCATAACCGCTAAATGCGTAAGATCAGAAACCTCATGAACGGGCGGTTCAAGATCCGCGGGCCAGACCCGATCACGTCGGTTGACCCAAACGGTGACCATCCCCATAGCTCGGGGTGCTTCAATATCGTTAAGGGGATCATCGCCGGCATGCAGGACTTCTTTGGGCTCAACACCAGCGTGCTTGCATACCGCTAAAAAAACCTTGGGATTGGGCTTCGCCCAGCCAAGATCCCTTGCGGTATACACCCCATCAAAAAACCCCTCCAAGCCGATAGCAGAAAGATCCGCATTGCCATTGGTTAGTGCCAACAGCCGATGGCTTTGACTCAGCGAACGCAGGGCAGGCTGAACATCTGCATACAAGATCACTTCATTCCGAGCCCGTTGAAACACCGCAACTGCCTCTTCACACAAACTCTCATCATAACCACACATCTGAGCCAAACGACGATAAGTTTGCTCGCGGAGAAAAATCAAATCATGACCTTGAGCCGGATACTCTAGGGCAATATTTTCCCGCAATCTACGCAAATCAATAATACTAAAACGTTCCTTGATTCGCGGATATTTTTCGGAGAACCATGCGTAGATCGCTTGCTCAGCATGGCCAATAACAAGAGGCAAGTCCCACAATGTATCGTCAAGGTCGAGGATAACAGTAGTAATATGGCGCATCATTTCTGTGTCACTGGTAATCATTGCGGCCCTGTACACTAGCACTAACACACCGGGCAACAAGGATCTAAGCAAAATTAAGGGCGTCAATATGAAATATCTTCACACCATGGTCCGCGTTAGCGATGTGGATACTTCCCTTGACTTTTACTGCAACAAGCTTGGCCTAATTGAACTCAGCAGAACCGAAAATGAGCAGGGACGATTCACGCTGATTTTTTTAGCTGCGCCTGGGGATGAGGCAGCTCAGATTGAACTCACCTATAACTGGGATCCGGAAACGAACACCAACCCCTATCCTAGCGGCAGAAACTTTGGGCACCTGGCCTATCGTGTGGATGACATTTATACGCTCTGTGAACAACTCATGCGCAGTGGCGTGATCATTAACAGGCCACCACGAGATGGCCGTATGGCTTTTATCAGATCCCCTGACAATATCTCAATTGAATTGCTGCAAGGCGGCGATGCGCTTCTTCCTCAGGAGCCGTGGGTATCTATGCCAAATACTGGAAACTGGTAAAAGAAAAAACCAACAAGCAAAAATTCACTTCACCTAGCCATACTTGCGAACGCGGAATTGGCCTGTCTCAACATTGGTATTGCCTGACTCACCTACAACCACTCTATTACGGCCGCTATCTTTCGCCTCATACAGAGCTTGATCAGCCATCTGGATAGAGCCGGCAAGACTGCGGCTTGCACCCGGATGAATAATTGCCACGCCAATGCTCACAGTCAGATATCCGGTTTCGGGTGCGGCCTCGTGCATAATCGCCAGCTCCTCAACCCGCTTGCGAAGCCGCTCGGGAAGATCGTGACCGTAGCTATTAGCGGGACCGTATAAAATTAGCGAAAACTCTTCACCGCCAAAGCGCGCAGCCATATCCAGTGGTCGCTGAACGCTTTCGCTGATAATTTCTGCCACCTGTTTTAACGCATCATCTCCCGCCTGATGACCGTATATGTCGTTGTAGTCCTTAAATCTATCGATATCAATCATCATGATCGTTAACTGATCGCGCTCGCGCCGTGACTGACGCCACACCCTTTTGCTGTACTGATCAAAACTGCGACGATTGTACAAACTGGTTAGCCCATCACGCTCGGCAAGTTCGGCAAGTAATTTAGACTCAAGAAACGTTTTTCGGGCGTTGTACTCTAGCTGATAAGCACTGTAGCCACCAATAAGATTGACCGCCCCCAACATAAAGCCTTCGAACAGCAACTCATCAACTGGCAGACCCGCGGAAATTGCCGCAGTCATATAGGTAAGCGTTATAATGATGCACACTCGGGCTGTTGCTCGGAACTGGATCCCCAGCACTAGCCAGACCATAAATATCCAACCGGTCTGTGCCGCAAAGTAATACGACATGCCTGCTGCGCTGGCCTGTAAATTTACCATCGTACCGGATATACCAATCACTAATGCACTAGCCACAATCATAATGTTATACACATTACGTTGATTGCTGTACGAGAGAACCAGGGTGCATAAAAGCACCGGCGCCATTACGAACAGGGCGACAGACTCCATAGTAAACATCGGATCAGAGCCGATTATATTGGCAAAAACAGTAGCCAACACAATTATCGATAATGAAAACCCTATGGCGAGTCGTGACTTTTGGGCATTTTTTTCAAGGTGATAGCCGCGAAATTCAGGTTCTAAGATATCGATAAAACGCAAACGGCGGAAACCCTTCTTTAACTGCTCCGAATACAGTGAGTTAAGGCCCTGCTCAAATGTTGTTCCAAATTCCATGGTATGGGTTAATGCCTACTTAATTACTGATAACAACCGGAACCCGCTCTCCGGTAACGACTTAATCATGGCTAGAACAATACTGCCATCGCTGCCCTAATCACCATAATATACGTCACACTTTACGCTTTAGTCGCGTAATTGCCCCCCACATTAATTTATAA
>Ga0206677_10002499_pt1 | contig 16056 bp, 12 predicted proteins | sample M130m12015metaG_FD_155475 | JGI IMG/M metagenome (GOLD analysis project Ga0206677, IMG submission 155475) | Ammonia-oxidizing marine archaeal communities from Monterey Bay, California, United States - M1 30m 12015 | ecosystem: Environmental > Aquatic > Marine > Intertidal zone | place: USA...
GCTAGTATTCCACACAAATTATTAAATTTTTAAAAATTTGTTTGAATAAGAAATTAAATTATTGCATATAAAGAAATTAGATTTAATATAACCCATGGTCATTACAATTAAATTTTGAAAGTCATTTTAATTATTAGCAATAAATTTTAAAAAGAATATTAATTTAGTATTATAAGACGTTAAAATCTTAACTAATTTATCCTATTTACATAAACTTTTTGAGAATATGAAGATCCAGAATTTAAAAGTTTAACAATGTAAATTCCTTCACTTAATTGCAGAGGAAATCTATTTTTATAATTAGCACTCAACAATTCTCGACCAGAAAGATCATAAATTTTAATTTGTTCAAATATCTTTGAGGATGAAATATTTAGAAAATTATTATTGTATGAAATTGAATACTGGTTATTAGAGAGCTCAAATACGTTATTAAAAGGATTGTTAGCAACAACTACTGTCTTGGTAAAACTATCGAAACAAGTAGAACTAGTATCATTGTATGCTGTTAATTCAACAGAATAAACTCCTGGGTTAATAAAAGAATGGATAGGGTTTATTTGATTAGAAAAAGTTCCATCTCCAAAATCCCATAAATAAGCTGATGAGCCCAGAGAGTTATTTATGAAATAAATATTTACATGACCAGAATCTAGAAAAAAAGTATCAGCAGGGATAATGAAATCAGAAATTACATTCTCTGGTTCGAGAATTATAATATCTTGATTATCAACAGAACATCTTCCAGAATGATTGGTAGAAAAATTAAAGACTCCCGAAAATAAATTATCAAATAATAATGAATCACTATTTGCTATAACCGAATCGATTAGAGACCCTGTAGAATCTAGTAAATTAAAGTAATTTCCTTGAATACCATTTCCATATAATTTTACAAATGCAGAACTGTCTTGAAAACAAGTTGAATTTGTTACATGAATATCATAATCTACTTCAATAGACATTTTAAATCTTGGTGAAACAGATGTTGAATCAGATATAAATGTAAAGGTTGAGTCTAATCTTAAGTCTGTAGAAATCCCAGTATGTAAATCTTCAATTGAAATACAAGATCCAATCATAAACTTAGAAATATTTTCAAAATTTATTGTGTAATTGCCATGAGCTAAATGTCCAACCTTTACATCAAAAAATAAATCTATATCTTGGTTATTATTGATGCAAATTCTATCTAGGTCATTGCTGTCAGAATCTAAAAAAAAGATATTTGGAGCATAATCTGGATATGGAGAATATAATTTAGAAATTTCATATAAAGAATCGTAAGAAGATGAAAAATTGGCATTCGATTCAATATGTGCATAATCAAAATAGGTATTTTGATCTGATGTTATTTTCAAACTAAGTGGTAAATCTATTCCATTTACAGATTTCACGAAACTTGCCTGGGAATTAATAGTTTGATTTACATTAAAATTAATATTTCCGCTTGAATTTGCATTTATAAAAAAACCTTGACTATGAGGAATATTGTTTGTACTTGACAAAAAATTACCAGCATCTCCACTAAATATCCAATGTGCATTTTGAATTGAGTTTGCACCTTGAAATACACTCCAGTCAAGTGTAGCTGGATACGGATTAGAGATTAAATTATAACCCGGACCATTTCTTGTAACTGGGTAGGAAATAGCATCAAAATTAGGTGATCTTGTTCCCCCCATACTTAATGTAGTTGCTCCAGAGCTAGTATAAATAAGAGTTCCGTTTCCACTTGAAATAGATTGATTTACATCTGTCACTTCTGAATAATCATCCGTAGCTTCATTGTATGTTAATACATTATAAAAGTAATTACATCCAGCATAAGAAAAATTATTCCCAGCAGAGGTTCCATTAACGCCACAAAAAATAAACTCATCGTCAACATCAGCTAAAGTTGAATTTTTCACTGGTGAAGATATCATTCGCCAACCATTAGAGCTAGCATTATAAAATCTTTCAACGTTAAAATTTCCTGAAGAATATGAATAATCTGAAGCATTATTAACTTTAATTATACCTGCATTATCTGCAATAGTACTCCGTAGAACTACATTTGCGCCATTTTGAGTAAAAGTTCCCGATGTAGATTCCATCACTTCTTCAATATTTATTGTGCCAGAAGATAATTGAAGACCATTAGTATTGTTTAAAGTTAATTTCTTTAAGTTTAGAACACCCGTTCCTGAAATTGATTGAGCAGATGTTCCATTAAAAGTAATATTTATACCTGCTGATGAAGGAGTCAAGGTAGCGTTGACAATAAGATCTCCAGTTATATTAAAGTCAGAACCGTAAGAACATGAACTTGAAATAGTTAGATCTTTAAATGTAGAATTGAAGGGAACAGGAAGACTTCCAGAATTATTCCATATTAAATGGCCGTTTGTTGAATTAAAACTTGTAGATGATGGAGATAAAGAATTGAAAAATCTAGAATCATTTGCAATTACAGTTCCCTCATTAATAAATATAGTAGATGGGAGTAATATTATCTGATCGTTTAAAGTTAATATATTACCGTTGGTTAATTTATATCCACCCCCTGAGGTTGTACTAAATGTTCCATTACAAGTTAAGTCAGTAATAATTTCAGTAGTTCCATAACCAGACTTAATATTCGCTAAAGGAATTGTACCAGAATTAGAAAAAAAATTATTTGTTACAAAATATAAAGTTCCTGAACCTGATATAATATTATTATTTGTAGAGGATATTGCTGGAATAAGATAATTACCAGATCCCCAAACTCTAAATTCGTAATTAGAATTTAATATGATTGTGCCATTATTTGTAAAGCTTGACACATTAGAATGGTCAGTGCTAATTAATGTAATAGAATGACCAACATTAATAATTATCTCATCGTCTTTATCTGGAATTCCATCAGAATCAGTTCCGCTAGTAATTGTCCAAGGTGAACCTGGACTACCAAATGGAGTACCAAATGAACCCGAGCCTGTAGAACTAAATGTAGCAATTTGAGTAAAGCAATTTAAAGAACAAAATACTAAAATGATTAATAATAAATTTTTAGGGTTAAATTTTAATTTAATATTTATAGTTGAGTCAATTATTTTTATTAAAATACTCTTCATTTGTTGAAACTTCAAATTTTCCTTTATCTAATTTAATTATCTTATTGCAGAAACTCAAAACTTTATTATTATGAGCAATTATAATCAAAGTTAAACCATTATTATTTAATGTCTTTAATGAATTTATAATTTCTTTTTCTGTTTTTTCGTCTAATGAATTAGTAGATTCATCTAAAACCAATATTTCACAATTATTATATAAGGCCCGTGCTATCCCTATTCTTTGCTTTTGACCACCAGATATCAAAGAGCCTAATTCACCAATTTTGGTATTGTACTTATTATATTGTTGATTTATGAATTCAAAGATATTAACTTCTTTACAAACAGTATCAAGTTTGTCTAAGTCTGGGTTATCGTCTCCAAACAAGATATTTTCTTTAATTGTTCCATCAATAATATAAACTCCTTGTTGTACATATCCAATATTCTTTAACCAAGATTTTGATTTTTTAAATTCTATGTCTTCACCGTTGAATAATACTTTACCTTTTATCGGTTTTAAAAACCCTAAAATTATATTTACTAAGGTAGTCTTACCAGAACCTGACTCACCAACAATTCCAACACAGTCACCCTTTAAAATATTTAAAGATAAGTTGTCTATTATATTTATTTTGTCATATCTAAAATCTAAGTTCTTTAATTCTAAAGATTTAAATTTTTCCACTTTATTTGGTATTTCATTATTTGAAATATCAGGTGAAATGTTATGAATAATTTCAAAAATGTATTCATTACCCTTTAATAAAAGAACAGATTGGATAATTCTATTAACTAAGGGGATTATTCTAAAAAGAGAAACTGAGAATATAGTAAGAAAAACAGAAAACTCTTTCCTGTTTTCTACAAAGAAAAAACCATACATAATAACAAAAATCAATAGAAAAACTATTGAGACTTCTATTATTTTTACAGGAATTGTTTTATACAGAGACTGCCATCCAAAATTATAATTTTTATCTCTAAAATTAGCCTTGAACTTTTCGTAAAAAAAATTCTCTCTACCTAAAATTTTCATATCTATGAAACCAAAAAAAGATTGATAAATCCACTGATTTACTTTAGGTGATATTTCAATAATCTTCCTTGAAAAATATTCTAACTTATTCTTTGAAAAAAAATATGCAAAAATAAATGGAGGAGTAACTGAAAAAAATATGAGAGCCACAATCTTCCAATCATAAATTACTAGACTAAATAAAATAATAAAAGACATTATCAGTTCAGTAGTAATAAGAATAAAGGGTTGTACGATAAAAACTACCAAAAAATATGGTATAGTAACAATATTTCTTTCAACTATAGTAGATTTAATTTTTTTTAATTTCAAAAAGTTTTGATTGCTAAATAATCTAAACTCGTTTAATGAAAATTTTTCACCTACATACAATCCAAAATTAATTTGCTTTTTATTAATGAAAATTGATAAAAGGTTTTTAAGAAAGAAGAAAATAAAAATTAAGACAACAAAAACTATTAGAAAACTCTTAGTAGATGAGAATTCAAAATAATTGTAAAAATGTAATACATATATATTTGATAATAGAAGATCAACATCTAGAGCTATCAAAATTATTGGGAAAATTAAAGACAAACCAACTAAATCAATTAAAACATTGGATAGGACAAGGAAGGTTATAAAAATAGACTTCTTCTTTAGATCTTTATCAAATAAATATAGAATATTTCTTGCTGTGGAAAAATATATATTTTTATTAAAAAACTGTTTAATTCTTGCCATTTTAATTAATCAATTAAGACCATGTAAATTCTAATTTCTTGAAAATATTCTTTATCAAAGAAAAATGATTCATTCTCAAAGCACAAAAATGTACTTTTTCTGCTATAAATTGATGTGAACCCTGCAAAATAAAATTTAACTCTAAATATTTATAAATTCACTACCAAATGTAAGAATACTATTTTGATTAGACATTGGTTAATGTCCTGTATCAAAATTTCTATAGTTGAAAGCTTTGCGAGACCTAAAATTGTATTATAAAAATTAAATTCTGTATTATTTTTTAATTGAGCTTAAGTTTATAATTCTACCTTAAACATCTATTTCAACATATCCTAAACTAATAAAATTATCACTACAGAGTATGGTTCTAAATGCTTAATCAAATAAAGATTTTTTTAAACTCTATAAAATTTTAATTAGATGGAGGTTTATTATAAGAGTATCCTAAAATTTAGACATTAATCACAGATTAGAATAGCATTCTTCATTAACATACTGTTTTAATTCATTTTCAACAATGAATTCTTTTTTAGTTTTTGAGATAGATTTTATAATTAAATCTAGCAACTCTTGCTCATTTGAAACACAAATATTTTTCAAATTGGAATTGATAACAGGAAATTGAATTCCTTGTGTCCAAAAACAAACTTTATTACCGCAATAAATAGACTCTAAAGCAATAGTAGAAAAAAAAGTAACCCCTAAACCATTTTTAGTTAAGTTTAAATCAGATCTTTCATTTTCATCTGAAATATAATAATTTATCTCTTTAAATATTGAGCTATAATATTCAATTGTTTCTTTATAATTAACTCTTTCTTTAGGATGTAACGCTATTTTAAATTTTATTTTAGGGTTTTTAATTAAGTATTGTTTAATGACATTAAGTATAGTTGATTCAGCTCTAAGCATATCATGTCCAAAGTCAATAGATCCATTTTTTACTCTAACCCATGATGCAGTTGAATAAAAAGTAATATCGTAGTCAGAATTATCTAAATTAGATTTATATAAATCCATATATTGACTCGAATTTTCTGGGCCCCATACTTTAAAAGATTTATAAATACATTTATTTTTGTGGTACTTAAATTCTTCTAATTGATATAAATCACATAAAATAATATCATCAGAAATTATTCTTGAATTGTGATAAGTTATTGGTGTACTTGAAGTTATTTTAGAAAATTTAATTTTAGAATCTAATAAAAACTTTGCTACTAAGTTTGTTTCTAATTCGTAAATACAGAAATAATATAAATAATATGAATTATTGCTAATTTTCAAAAGGTTAATGATAAGGATTGGGTACTCTAACAATAAACCAACTGATCCTTTATGCTTTGTAAATAATAATTTTAAACCTAAAAAAGGACTAAAAAAAACTGTCAATACCATCCATTGCAGTTTTTGATATAATGAATTAAAATGTATTAATTCTTTATAAGGTAGAAAAACAATATCGCTATTAATAATAGTTGAATTATAATATTTCAAAAAATTTATTCTATTAACAGTATTACTACAGTTCCCATCTAAAATGAAGGTTTTATTGTCCTTTATACATACTTTTGATTGTATTTGACTAAAGAGTATTTTTTTGAAATTACTAAAAAAAAAACGGTAAGAGTGATTTATTCTTTTATCTAATTTAAAAGAGTCTCTTATCATAGTTTTTTTTATTATTTGTTCCTCTTTTGAAATCGGAAAAAATAAAACTTTTATGATATACAAGTAAACTTTTAGCATTAAACTCTATCTCCTTTTTTATAAGTTTTATTTGAAATTGTACCTAATAATGAATCATAATGTTTAGGATGCATTCCAAAACCAGGTCTAACGGACCGAATATTTTTTTCAGTAAACACCTCTCCTTCTTTTATGTCTTCAGCAACATATAAGGATCTAGAAAAAGCTTTACCTGCTTTTTGTTTTTCTGTTAATTGGAAAGAAACTTCACCAATAGCTTTTTCTGCTTCTCTGACTGCTTTAATCATTTGAGCAAATTCTGTTTCATCTAAACTAAAAGCAGCATCTGGTCCTCCAATATCTTTATTGAGTATAAAATGTTTTTCTATTACCCTAGCACCAAAACAAGTCGCTACCACTGGTACTGTGGAACCTAAAGTATGATCGGACAATCCGGTTTTAACAGCAAATCTATCTGCCATTTCTTTAATCGTAGCCATGTTAGCTTCCTCTATTGGTGCAGGATAACTTGATGTACATTTTAATAAAGTCACGTCATTATTACCTTCATCATAACAAGTTTTTAATGCTAACTCAATATCTTCTAATTCCGCAATACCTGTACTAATTATCATTGGCTTTCCTTTACTTGCTGCATACTTAATTAAAGGAATATCGGTAATTTCAAAAGAAGCTATTTTATAAATAGGATTTCCTAATTCTTCTAAGAAATCTACGGCCGTTTTATCAAAAGGAGAAGAAAAACATACTAGATCAAGTTCATGGGCTAGTTCAAAAATTTCTTTATGCCACTCCCAAGGGGTATAAGCTTCTTGATAAAGTTCATACAGATATTTACCATCCCATAAAGTTCCTTGACTTATTTTAAAGTCATCATTTTTAACATTCAGAGTTATAGTGTCAGCAGTATACGTTTGTAATTTTATAGCATCTGCACCCGTTCTTTTAGCTGCCCTAACTGTTTCCAATGCAACTTCTTTACTGCCATTATGATTAGCAGATAACTCAGCTATTATAAACACCTTATCTTTTTTCATAAGTTATTAATTTATTATTATTAACAACTGCAAAGCTGAGTTTTTGGAAAATCCTTTTTGAAGCAATATTTTCTTCTTTAATTTTTGCTCGCAGAGGTAATCCATCTCTTTCTAATATTGCTTTTTCAATAATCTTTTGACCAAGTCCAAAGCCTCTATATTTCTTATCAATTAAATAAGAAATATTCCAATATCCTTTGATTTTATCTAATCTTAACAGCCCTAAAGAAGTTTTTTCATTTTTTAAAATAAAGTACTTTTTACTTTTCAACTTTAGTTTTGAATCAAACCAATTTAAATGTTCTTCAAAGCTAATCTCTTTTTGATTTATTGCATTTCTTCTTGTCTGTTTATCAATAGCCCAAATATATAACTGTTCTTTATCCTCTGAAGTTACTTCCTTATAAGTTAAATTATTTAAAGTTTGAACTTCGTTAAACTTACAATGAATCAAACAATCCACATATTTGTTATCAAAATAATAATGTTTCCTCAATCTAGATTCAAACTCAAATGCTTGATCTATTAGAATTGGATATAAATGAGGTCTTAAATCATAAGCATAAGTATAAATCTTATTAAAACAAAGTTCATTAAAAGCAACTTCCTCGATTAATTGCAAAAAAATTTTCCAATGTAAAGCAAACTCTAACTTTTCCAATGAAGTTTTCATTATAAATGAAATTTCAGCTCTCTTATTATTCCAATCTATATGAACTAACCCCCCATAACCAATCAAATTTTTACCTCGATAATATCCAAACAATAATTGTTTTGGTTGGTCTTTTTCAAATAAGCTAGAAACAATCGTATTAAAATAGTTCTTTTGATCTTTTTCAGTCAAAGGTTTTTCTTGACGTAAATGATATATTTGTTCATTTCGCCACTTCATGATATCCAATCGATTATCATACTCTAAAGGCTTAATAGAGTATTGACCATGAGTAAAAACATTGTTTTTTAGAGCTTTATAAATCCTTTTCATTTAGTAGTTTAAATTTCATTTCAGCCAATTTCCAATCATTTTCATTATCTATATCTTGACCTTCCAGCTCAGAAATAATTAATCCTCCTGTGTTTTCGTTTAATAATTGATTATTCTCTAAAAAGCTTTTGACTTGAAAAAAATAAAATTGCCCTGCATCATGATACATAGGTATCAAATCTTGTGATTTTACATTCAAGAATTCTGGCTGATTAAGTTTTAATTTACTCTGTTCTATTTTTAATGATCTTTGTACTGGAAAACTATATGGAATAACTGGAAATACAGTATCGTATGAATTTTTCTTCAAAAGATTTTGAGCGTCTATTAATTTAGAAGAAGTAAGAAAAGGAGCCGTTGGATAGATACATACTGCTTCATCAAATAATATGTTGTTTTTTCTGTATTCTGTTAATACTTCATGTATTACATCAGAAGTTGTTGCATGATCATCAGAATTTTTATCAGATCTTAAAAACGGAACAGATGCACCCAATTTTAATGCTATAGAAGCGATTTTATCAGAATCAGTAGATACCATAACTTCATCAAATAAATTTGAAAATAAGGCTGCATCTATTGAGTACTTAATGATAGGGTGCCCTAAAAATAGTCGTATATTTTTATTGGGTATTCTTTTACTTCCTCCACGAGCAGTTATTATAGCAATTCGTCTACTCATCACAAAACTCTTTTACTTTTTGAATCACATACTCCTGCTCTTCTATTTTTAAAGTTGGAAACATTGGTAAGCTGATACAATGTTGATAGTAATTCTCAGAAACGGGAAAATCTCCTTTTTTCCACCCAATATTTTGATAATACGGATGAAGATGAACAGGAATATAGTGTATCTGAGCATATATACCATTTTCCCTTAAGAAATTATATAAGCCCAGTCTATTCTCTACTTCAATAACAAAAAGATGAAAGGCATTATTATAGTTATTCTTTACTTCTTGGTACTTTACTCCTAACAGCTCCATAGCTTTTTTGTATGTATTTGCAATTTCTTGTCTCTTTACTAGATTATACTTTGCTCTTTTTAATTGACTTATGCCTAATGCAGCTTGTATATCCGTAATTCGATAATTGTACCCTAACTCCTGCATTTCATAATACCAACTACCTTGGTTCTCCTTATCATCAAAAGGATAAGATAACCCCTCTTTAGTTATTCCATGTGTTCTAAACTTCATTAACTGATTACAAACATCCTCATTTTTACACGTAATCATACCTCCTTCACCTGTGGCAATATGCTTTACTGGATGAAAAGAGAAAATAGTGGCATCAGAGTATTCATTAGAACCCATTTTTATATCCTTCCCTTTACTATCTAGATAACTGGCTCCTGGTGCATGACAGGCATCTAACAACATCCATAAGCCATAATTATCACAAATTTCTTTTAGTTTCTCTGTATTAATAGGAAATCCACCAAATGCGACAGGAATTATTCCTTTATAATAACTTTTTGGTTTACTTGCTAACTTTTGTTCCAATAAATCTAGATCAATTGTATAGGTATTTTCATTAATATCAATAAAATCAACAATCCCTCCACAATATAATATACTGTTAGCACTAGCAGCAAAAGTAACAGGAGATGTAATTACTCTGTCTCCAGGTTCTATTCCTAAAGCCAAACAACCTAAGTGAAGTGCCGCCGTACCATTGCTAACAGCAATAGCATATTTTGAATCTACATATTCTCTAAAGGAATCTTCAAATGCTTTTATTTTTGGACCTTGGGTTAAAAAATCACCTCGTAGTGTTTCCACTACAGCATTTATATCATCTTGTGTAATTTCTTGTTTTCCATACGGAATAGTAGGTTTTCTTTTATGTATGGACATGTTCTGATATTTTCTCTTGTAATGATTTTATGGTTTCCCAATCTTTGTTAGTACCTGAATTATATTCAAAACCTGCAGGTACTTTAATTGCTTGAAATCTTTCTACAAACTCATTTAACTCAAAAGCTGTTTTTGGAGGTAAAATCACATAATAGGTCCCTAAATCCCAAGTGTTATATGAATCAGACGCTGTAATCATTTCTTCGTGAAGCTTCTCTCCTGGTCTAATACCAATAACTTTTGTTTGACAATTTGGTGCTACTGCTTTTGCCAAATCTAAAATTCGATAAGAGGGTATTTTAGGAACAAAAATTTCACCTCCTAAAGCATGTTCAATAGCATGAAATACCATATCTACCCCACCATCCAAGGAAATGTTAAATCTTGTCATTCCTTCATCAGTTATTGGTAAAATGCCTTCTTTACTCTTCTTTTGAAAAAAAGGAATAACCGAACCATTAGATCCCATAATATTTCCATATCTAACAACAGAAAATACCATATCTCTATTCCCTTTAATATTATTTGCAGCAACAAAAAGTTTATCAGAAGCCAATTTAGTAGCTCCATATAAATTGATAGGAGCACAAGCTTTATCGGTAGATAATGCTACCACAGACTGTACATTATTGATCAAACAGGCACCTATTACATTTTGAGCTCCAATGACATTTGTTTTAACTGCTTCATCAGGATTATATTCTGCTAAATGCACGTGCTTCATTGCCGCAGCATGAATCACGACATCAATCCCTTCCGTAGCTCGAATCAATCGTTCTTTATCCCTTACATCGCCTAAAAAGTACCTCATACATGGATATTCATCATTTGAAAAATCTTGAGCCATAACAAATTGCTTCTGTTCATCTCTTGAAAAGATAACCAAACGATTGATCTGAGGCCAATTTGACAATATTCTTTTTGTTAATTTTTTCCCTAAAGATCCAGTACCTCCTGTAATTAGTAAATTTTTATGGTTCAAGTTCATAGTTTACATTTTTTAAAGTACTTACATCGATAATTCTATCGGCGTATGTTAAAGTAGTTTTAGATAAGAAATAATTATCATTGTTAGATTTCCATTATTTAAAGAGTGAATAGAATCTGTAATTTCTTTTATGTTTGGTAATATAAGGCAAAGGTTGCTTCATCAAAAAATAAAATTTCATTTTCCAAAAATATCTTTAACAGATTTTAAACGATATTGGTTTTGTAGAGTATAGTCAAACAGCGTATTAGAATAATCATATAACTTTTCTAGAATAGATTTTTGCCTTACAATATGGCCATATCCTTCATCAGAAAGATAGATTTTATAATTAAACACAAATCTTATTTTTCATTAGAACCATATCCATATCCATATCCATATCCATATCCATATCCATATCCATATCCATACTTACCGTAATAGTATTTTAATCTGCTTTTTCTAACTCCATTTAAAATAATTGCATTGCTTTTAATCTTTGATTTTTGTATTATCTCTTCTATAAAATTAAGACCTTTCTTATTTGCAAATTTCACATTCATTACAAATATTGAATGATCTACAATGGATGACAAAACTAAAGCATCTGTAATTAAACCAACTGGTGGAGTATCAATAAATAAATAATCAAAGTTATTTTCCGCAAAATCGAAAAGTTCCTTGACATTATCTGATAAAGCAAGCTCTGAAGGATTTGGAGGTACAGGTCCACTAGGAATAACAAATAAATTTTTCTCAATTTCATTTAGAGAATTTTGAAAAATAGACTTTTTAGAAAGATTTGTAGAGTTACCAATATCATTAGAAATATTTAATTCCTTATGAACTTTAGGTTTGTGCATGTCAAAATCTACAATCAATACTTTTTTCCCAGAGCTTGCAAAAATTCTTGCTATATTAATTGAAGAAAATGTTTTCCCTTCACCTGGATGAATAGAAGTAATTAAAAATGATTTAAAATTCTTACTTTTTTCAGTTTTAGTTAACAAAAAATTCATAGATGTTCGTATTGCTCTAAGAGACTCCACAAAATTATCTTTAGATCTGATTCTAATGTCCATAATTGTACTAAAATCTTGTAAATAAGGAATTCCGCCTAAAATTGGAACATTTGTAGAATCAGATAATTCATTTACCTGTTGAATCTTTTCAAAAAACAATCTTTTTATAACAGAAATTATTAACGAAATAGCAAAACCGATAATGGTGAAAATTATTATATTCTGATTATTTTTTCCACCCACTATCCCGACAGTTCTTGCTTTTTCTATTATTTTAGTTTGAGGTACAATACCAGATTTTGCAATTGAAGTTGTAGCTCTTTTCTCCAACAAAAAGTCATATAGTTTTTCATTAATTTTAAGTTTTCTTTGTATTGATGCCATATCACGCTCAGAAATAGGTATTTTTTTAACTAATGATTCATAGTAAGCTATTTCACCAATTTCAGCATTAATTTGAGATTCCAAAGCGCTGATTGTATTTTGAATGTAAATCAATAAATCCTTTCTTTGGTTAATTATTTTCTCATTTACTTTATTCAACTCTTGATGGCCGGTTTTAAAACCATGGTTCATCTCTAGCTTCATTAACTGATTTTCATAAAAATCATTAATTGAGTTTTTAAGATATTCGTCATCATTCAAAACATATAAAGCTGGAGGAGAAATGTTTACATCTTTTAACTTGGTTAAGTAGGTTATTAAATTTTGCAAAGATTTAACTTTCAACCCCAAATTTCTTTTAGTAGCTTTATGAAGCATTAATGTTTGAAAATACTTTTCAGATTCCTTATCTACATTCAATATCCCCTTTTTGTCTCTAAAATTTTGTAACTCATATTGAATGGAATCAATAACATTTACGACATTTTCTAATTGAATATTTATATAGGATGTAGTATTCTCATTAATTCTGAACTGATTTTCTAATGTATATCCAATATACTCATATGCTAAGGTGTCCAATATCATTCTAGACCTCTCAGGTACTTCATCCAATAAATTAACAACCAAAAGAGAAGTGTATTCAATATTCTCAATAGATAAATTAGAAATGATATTATTAACCCAGTAACTATCATTATGAAAAATGATTTGATAATTTATTTCAGAGAAATTTTCTGCTCTTTTAGAATCCAAAAATGTATTTAATTGAGTATTTATTGAGTAATGATTGGTAGTTTGAAGTGAATCAAAATAATGTATTTGGATATGTATGTTCTCATTTAAAACATAACTCAGTTCATATTGATTTTCATTTAAAATTTTAAAAGCTATTGGAATTTCAAAAAGATTTTGATTTAAAACATTTACGTCTACCTTGAAAGGCAACTCGTTAAAAAACTCTTTGGTATTTAATCTTCCAACGATAAAATAAGAACACGATAAGTCTAATCTTTGTAGCACATTTTGCATCATGTCATAGGATCCAATGATTCTTTTTTGATTGGAAATGTCTCCATAATAATTATAAAAACCCAAGCTACTTTGCAGATTTTCTTGGTAATCATAAACATCATTTGTTTTTAGTAGAATTTCAATTTTTGTATTATGATATTCTTTTTGCTTATGATTATATATGTAACCTAAAAGAGCAGCTAATGGAATAATTAAAACAAATAAATACCAATTCTTAAGAACAGCATTTAAAAGCCATATGAAATCATTTTGACTTAATATGTTAGATGTTTTTTTGTTTTCCAATTTTGACAATTATTAATATACAAATATCGTATTTTAACACTAAAAAATAGTATAAAATTAAATAAATCAATACTTTTATAATATAATGAAAAAAAAGTTTTTAGTAATCATAATAATTTTAATCACTCAACAATACTTTTCTCAACCAGGAAGCCCTGGTGGAACACCTTGTTGGCCCCCTCCTTGTATTCCAATTGATGGGGGTATTAGTATTTTCACATTTATTAGTATTCTTTTTGGTTATAAATTTCTTTCAAAAAACAAATAATTGTTTTTCTTTGATTTAAAAAAACCTGAATTTAAATTTCTATTATACTTTATACCGCTTATAACATTTTGGTTTTTTTTCTACCACTATTTATATAAACTTGATGACTTTTTAAATTTTAAAATTGATCTGTTAACAACGTTTTCAGAATTGTTAAGTTATCAGTCAAACTTTCTACTCTCTTTATTTAATTTTGAAACATCTACAGAAATCCAAGGAGATATGATTATTACAAAAATATTAGACTACCCTTACAATCATGGGGTTTGGATTGGTGAGCCCTGCAATGGAATTAAGGTTTTTGGGTTGTTTAGCATTTTTGTAATTGCGTTTAAAGGAAGAATTATAAATAAGATGTGGTTTATTCCAACCGGTATTTTTTTTTTACATATAATAAACGTAATAAGAGTAGCTTTACTCACATACATTTCTGCAGTTAATCCTTTCATTTTAGAGTTTAATCATAATATTACATTTCAAATTATTGTGTATTTTTCTATGCTTGGTTTATGGTTTTGGTGGATTAAGAAATTTTCTAATATAAATGAATCAAAAAATTAAATATCTAGTCCTAATTTTTTTTACCTTAAACTTAGAATTTTTAAGAGATTATATTTTCATAAACATCAATCTTCAAATTGATTTTCTTTTAAGCAAAATTGACCATCTAGTTCCATTTAACTATACAGATTCGAGCATTTATTTGATCATAAAAAACATGAGTATTCAGACTCTAAAAGTTTGCAAGTGGATATTATCAATTTCTTTTGCCTTATTATACTTTGTGATTGGATATATTGTGTCTATGTGGACATTTAAAAAGAAAAATCATGATGTTTTTATAAAATTATTTTCAATTGGTGGTTTTTCAATTTTATTAATTTCTTTTTTAATTTTTATTACAGGTAAATTATTGAACTTAGAAAACCAAATGAATTTTTATTTTATTTCTTTAGAGTTAAGCCATTTTGTTCAATCTTCATTATATCCAATGTCATTTTTGTTAGTATTTTTCGCTTACAATAGAACAAAAATTTCACTATAATTCTAACTTTGACCTAAAATTTTCTAAATGTTCAAAGACACCCAAATTGAATCTCTAATTAAAGAAGAGTTAACAAGACAAACCGAAGGAATTGAATTAATTGCTTCTGAAAACTATGCTAGTGAATCGGTCATGATTGCCAGTGGCTCTATTTTAACTAATAAATATGCTGAGGGACTACCAAATAAAAGATATTATGGTGGTTGTCAGGTTGTTGACCAAATAGAACAAATTGCTATTGACCGTTTAAAAAGTTTATTCGGCGCCTCTTGGGCAAATGTTCAACCTCATTCTGGTTCACAAGCTAATGCAGCAGTATTTTTAGCCTGCTTAAATCCAGGAGATGATATACTTGGTTTTGATTTGTCTCACGGTGGACATTTAACCCACGGATCTCCAGTAAATTTTTCAGGTAAATTATACAATGCTCATTTCTATGGTGTCGAAGAAGCAACTGGAACCATTGATTACAACAAAGTAAGAGATAAGGCAAAAAAGATAAAACCAAAAATGATTATTTGTGGGGCATCAGCTTATTCAAGAGATTGGGATTACAAAACATTACGTTCAATAGCAGATGAAATTGGAGCACTACTTTTAGCAGATAT
>Ga0206677_10002501_pt1 | contig 16049 bp, 19 predicted proteins | sample M130m12015metaG_FD_155475 | JGI IMG/M metagenome (GOLD analysis project Ga0206677, IMG submission 155475) | Ammonia-oxidizing marine archaeal communities from Monterey Bay, California, United States - M1 30m 12015 | ecosystem: Environmental > Aquatic > Marine > Intertidal zone | place: USA...
GCTGAAGATTTTGCTTCTGGCAATTATGCCAAACCTGCTGATGCTATAGATGCTACTAGCGCAGATACTTTTGCACCACCACCGCCAAATCAAGTCGCCGAGACCGGTTCTTATTCAGGTGGTAGAGACAGAATACTTGAAATGGATTCAAATCCAGTTATTAATCAATCAATAGGAAGAGATACTAATGTAGCTTCTCAGTTGTTTGGAAGTGGTCAAAGAGCATCTATGTTAGCAATGAAAGGACCTTTATACGATAAGGGTCATCCTGATGATTATGATGGCCATACGCACAGAAAAAAAGGAGCGTCCTACAAAGAAGGTGACTTAATGGATGAAACCGATATGGAAACTTCTTACCCTAATCTTCACACTCAAGACGTTGGAGCAATAAAAAGAGACAAAAAAAGTCAATTTATGGTTTCTAAAAATGAAGATTATAATCCAACTAAAATAGATACTATAAGACCAGTAAAAGGAAAAGAGTTTAAAATGGGTTGGGGTGATGCTGAAAGAAACATATCTACAAACCCTAAATATAAAAAATCTAAATAAATAGCAACATGGATAAAAGAGAAATGATAATTAACAACCCTAAACTTGATGGTCAAGTAGGTGAAAGCGCTGTTTGGAACGGTCCTTTAAGTAAAAAAGGATTTCCAATGGGACACGGCAGTAGTTCAGGTAGTACAGGTATGGAAGTATCTAAATATCCTTGTAGCTATAGCGATGCGCCTATAACTCAAAGAGCAAAAGGAAAATAAATGGCTACAGGAGATATTAAACTACTGGCAGCCAATGCAATAACATTAGCAATAAGCATGACGCATATAGAAGTAACATTAAAAGTTATTCTGTTACTTATAAGTATCGGATACACAGTAGCTAAGTGGGTAAAACTCAAAGAAAAGAAGTAATAATTATAACATGGCATACATACAAGATTCATCACCGTTTTTAAAAGTAAGAAAAACTACTAAAGGTAAAGGTAGAAACTTCAGAACAACAGAAGAAGGTGCTGGAATGACTGCTGCTGGTGTTGCAAAATATAGAAAAGAAAATCCAGGTAGTAAGTTAAAAACTGCTGTAACTGGAGATGTTAAACCAGGAAGCAAAGCTGCTAAAAGACGTAAAGCTTTCTGTGCTAGATCAAAAGGCTGGACAGGAGAAAGAGGAAAAGCAGCTAGAAAAAGATGGAAATGCTAAACAATAAATAATTATGGAAAAAGGACATTACGGACAATACACCGGAAACGCAAGACACTCAAGAAAAGAAGAAATGATTCACGATCGTGAATTAATCTATGATGCTAAAAAACAATTACATAGAGCTGACGAAGATTACAAACACGATTCACCAGCTAAAAAAACTGTTTCAATGAGTGATGGTATAGGTTCTGATGTATACCAACCTAAAACACCTAGTAATAATAAACCTAAAGCTTCTATGATGTCTATTGGAAGTGACAGTAGAGTTGATATATCTAAAGCAGCTGGAGGTATTGGTACTTTTAAAGAAAACTTTCCAAGTAGTTCTTCACAACCATCTTCAACATCTACATCAAGATCTTCTTATGTGCCAACAGGAGAGGCTAGAAGAGAAAGAAGATTAGGTAAAGCAGAAAGAAAAGCAGATTTAAAAAGATCTCAAAAAAAGCATATAGCAGCTAACAGACTTGAGAAAAAAGCAAGTAGAATAAAAGACAGAGCTTACATAAAAGGAGATGCTGGTTCTTATAATCAATACAAAGATTCACCCGCTACAATGTATGGCAAGAAAGAAGGTTCACCAGCAAAAAACTCAGGATTAGGTCCTAAAACAGCTGGATCTGGTATGTATATGAGAGCGTGTGGATACAAAAAATAATATGGAATCTAAAGGATTAGGCGATAGCATTGAAAAATTTACCAAAGCAACAGGCATAAAAACTGTTGTAGATAACGTATCTCAAGGTTTAAATATACCTTGCGGTTGTCAACAAAGAAAAGAAAAATTAAATAATATTTTTCCTTATAAACAATAAATATGGCTTTTAAAATGAATGGTGCTCCATATGGAGGTGATAATACTCCTATATATCATGTAGATATGGAAGATGGTGTTCTAGGTAAAGCTAACAATAATGGCACTATAATCATAAACAAAGACATTAAAGATCCTAAACAAATAGATGATGTTGTAGATCACGAAATGATTCATATAGATCAAATGAAAAGAGGTGATCTTAATTATGATGATAAATATGTTTATTGGAAAGGTAAAAAATACTCAAGAGCACAAATGAAAGAAGGTGCTAAAAATCTTCCTTGGGAAAAAGAAGCATACACTAAAACTAAAAAATAATTATTATGGGAACATTCATGTCAAAACATTCGAACTTATTGAAATATATGCCTGTTGATGATAAAGCTAGCGCTTTAAATATGAAAGGTGATTTAGATAAAGACGGTAAAATGAGCGGTTACGAAGCTAAACGCCAAGCTGCTATAGATAAAAACATGGAAAAATAATGTGGAAAGTTTTATTAGGGCTATTAAAAGGCGGAGGCGGTAGAAAGTCTGTAGCTGGTAACTTAGCTTGGGAAATAAGGGAAGCTATTAAAGGCAAGGAACTTGATCCTGAAAAACTAATAGAACTACAAACTAAAATAAATATGGTTGAAGCCTCGCATAGAACCTTGTTCGTTGCTGGTTGGAGACCTTTTATAGGATGGATATGCGGAGTTGCATTAGCTTATAATTTTGTTATACGTGATTTATTTATTTGGATAACAAAAACAACAGATGCCCCACCACCATTACAAATGGAACACTTAATGACGGTACTGCTAGGAATGCTCGGGCTTGGCGGACTAAGAACATACGAGAAAATAAAAGATAAAGTAAAATAATTAAATTAAATCAAATGAAAAAAGTAGAAGAAACAACTAAGATTACAAAAGAGCAATTAGAAGTAATCACGAAACATCAAAAAGACTTAAACAAGTCTTTAACTAATATTGGTTTTCTAGAAACTCAAAAACACGGTTTACTTCATGAGTATGCTGGTTTAGTTGAGGATATTGAAAAATATAAAGCAGAACTAGAAAAAGAATATGGTGCTATAAACATTAATATAGAGGACGGTAGCTATACTGTTATTGAAAAAGAAGATTAATGTGGAACATATTATAAGAAAAATTAGTATAGGCTCTGACTATAAAAATGATGCTATGCATTATGCTGTAGGTCAACAAGTTTATGGTGGCCATACTATATGTGATATAATATTTGAAACTAAAGAACAGTCTTACAATATTCATATAAAAAAAGAAAATGAAGTTTTGCCTTGGAAAAAGTTTAATAAAAACATGGCAATATCTGTTGAATACGATTTAGAATATTAATGAATAGTGTTTATCAGTTCATAATAAAACCGATAGGCGAAAGATATAATAATGAGTTGAAGGTTGGTAATAAAAAACTAACCATCAACTCTAGTATCTCCAGCCATAAGTTTGTTAATAGAGAAGCAGAAATAGTCGCTGTTCCTTTGGCTTTTAAAACAAGTTTAAAAAAAGGTGACAAAGTAATAGTACATCACAATATATTTAGAAGATATTACAATCAGAAAGGTAAATCTGTGAATAGTAGTAAATACTTCAAAGACGATTTGTATTTTGCTTCAATAGATCAACTTTATATGAAGAAAGTTGATGATGCTTGGGAAACTTTAGGAGATTATTGTTTTATAAAACCAATAATAAATAAAGACGACACTACATTAGATAAACTAAAGAAATGTGTTGGGATAGTAAAGTTTAGTAATAACTCCTTAGAAGCTCTTAAAATGACAGTAGGTGACGTTGTAGGCTTTAAAGCAAATAGAGAATTTGAGTTTTTAATCGACGGACAAGTTTTATACTGTATGGAATCAAATGATATTTTAATTAAATATGAAGATAAAGGAAACGAAACTGAATATAATCCAAGCTGGGCAAATAGCAGTTGAAGAATTAATAAAGGTAGCTAAAGAAAAGATCGTAGACTCAGAAGATGACATCTCAGCTGATAGACTTAAAAATGCTGCCGCTACTAAAAAACTTGCTATATTTGATGCTTTTGAGATATTATCTAGAATAGAAGAAGAAGAGAATATAATAAACGAAAAACCTACACAAAAGAAAGAACAAGCTTTTAAAGGTTTTGCTGAAGGTAGATCCAAGTAATGTACGAGCAAAGTCTATACCACGTAGTAGAAGACCATATAAAGCCTAAAATAATAAAAAGATTAAATAGGCTTAAAAAATGGGAGTACGGATATAATAAAGAGCATGATGTTGTTGTCATAAGTAAAACAGGACAAATAGGTGAAATATACAACATACAGAACTTATTAATAGCATTACCATTAGCTGAAGACGTATATAAAAGTTCCAATAAAATTGAAAATCAAAGATGGCAAGTTTTAGATTATCCATCCGAATTAAATAAAATAAAAACGGTATACGACTGGAACGAAAGACCTATAGCGTTTAAAGAAAAATATTATGACTATATTAACAAAGAGTTTGTTAGGCGTGAAGAAGGTTATTGGTATTACAATAAAGGTATTCCTACTTACATTACTGGTTCTCACTACATGTACCTGCAGTGGACCAAAATTGATGTGGGGCACGCAGACTTTCGCGAATCAAACAGATTATTCTATATATTCTGGGAGGCTTGCAAGGCAGATTCAAGATGCTACGGATTGTGCTACCTTAAGAATAGACGCTCAGGCTTCTCTTTCATGGCTTCATCGGACACCGTTAACCAGGCAACAATATCACGAGATGCAAGGTTTGGTATCCTTAGTAAATCAGGAGCTGATGCGAAAAAGATGTTTACCGATAAGGTGGTACCCATCTCAATCAACTATCCTTTCTTTTTCAAACCAATACAGGACGGAATGGAACGTCCCAAGACGGAGTTATCGTACAAAGTTCCGTCGAAGAGACTCACTCGTAATTCCATTAAGGAGACAACCGAGGATCTCCAGGCAGGTCTCGACACGACGATCGACTGGAAGAACACAGGAGACAACTCGTACGACGGAGAGAAACTTAAGCTCCTCGTCCACGATGAATCGGGTAAGTGGGAGAGACCGGACAACATCCTCAACAACTGGAGGGTCACGAAGACAACGTTAAGATTAGGTAGAAGAATCGTCGGTAAATGTATGATGGGTTCTACTTCAAATGCATTAGATAAAGGTGGAGAAAACTTTAAAAAGCTATACGAAGCTTCGGATGTCAACAAAAGAAACCGCAATGGTCAGACTAGCTCAGGATTATATAGTCTGTTCGTACCTATGGAGTGGAACTACGAAGGATACATTGATTCTTATGGACTACCTATATTCGACACTCCGAAAAAACCAGTTAAAGGAATTGACGGAGAAGAAATCGATATCGGTGTAATATCGCATTGGGAAAATGAAGTTGAAGGATTAAAAGACGATCAAGACGGTTTAAATGAATACTACAGACAGTTTCCAAGAACAGAGAAACATGCTTTTAGAGATGAGGCTAAAGAATCTTTGTTTAATTTAACTAAAATATACGAGCAGATAGATTATAATGAAGACTTACGTAACACTAATGTTGTTACGCAGGGTAATTTTCAATGGGAAGGTGGGATTAAAGATACTAGAGTAATATTTGTTCCTAATAAAAACGGCAGATTTCTAGTAAGTTGGGTACCTCCTATTGCTCTTCAAAATAGATACAATATAAAAAATAATACTAAATATCCAGGTAACGAGCATTGCGGAGCTTTTGGATGTGATAGTTATGATATATCTGGTACAGTAGACGGTAAAGGATCTAAAGGATCTTTACACGGATTAACTAAGTTCTCTATGGAGGACGTGCCGCCTAATTTATTTTTTTTAGAATATATATCAAGACCACAAACCGCTGACATATTCTTTGAAGATGTTCTTATGGCTTTGGTTTTTTATGGAATGCCTATATTAGCAGAAAATAATAAACCAAGACTATTATATTATATAAAAAGAAGAGGTTACAGAGGATATTCTATGAATAGACCTGATAGAACAATGAATAAACTGTCTACAACTGAAAGAGAAATAGGTGGAATACCTAATTCTAGCGAAGACATAAAACAAGCTCACGCAGCTGCTATAGAGGATTATATAGAAAACCATGTAGGTTTACTAAATGAAGGTTATGGCAACACTTATTTTCAAAGAACATTAGAGGATTGGGCTAAATTTAATATTAACAATAGAACAAAGCATGATGCTTCTATAAGTTCTGGACTAGCTATAATGGCTTGTAACAAACATAGATACTCACCAGTAGCAAAAAGAACAATATCAAAAGTTTCTTTAGGTTTTAGAAAATACAATAACACAGGAGTGAATTCAAAAATAATATAAATAAATGGTCTATACTAATAATAATAGCATCTTTCCAGATCAGGTGGTACCTGAAGAAGAAAAGAAATCATTTGAATATGGTTTAGCTGTTGGAAACGCTATTGAACAAGAGTGGTTTAGAAATAACAGTGGACAGAATAGGTTTTCTTATAACTTCCAGAATTTTAATAGACTAAGATTATACGCTAGAGGCGAACAGCCTATACAGAAATATAAAGATGAATTATCAAACAACGGTGACTTATCTTACCTTAATTTAGACTGGAAACCAATACCTGTTTTATCTAAGTTTGTAGATATAGTGGTAAATGGCATGACTGAAAAAGGTTATGAATTAAATTCATTTGCTTCAGATCCTTTTGCTTTAAAACAACGTACTGATTTTGCTTCTAGTGCACTTAGAGATATAAAAAACAAAGCTGCTATAGATCAACTTTCTCAAGCAACTGGTCAAAACTTTTATGCATCTGCTGATCCTAATAATCTTCCTAAAGACGAAAACGAATTAGACTTATATATGCAGCTTAATTATAAGCAAAGCATAGAAATAGCAGAAGAAGAAGTAATAAATAACGTTCTTGATAGCAATAAGTTTGATGAAACTAAAAAAAGACTAGCGTACGATTTAACAGTGTTAGGAATATCAGCTGTAAAAACTAGTTTTAATTTATCTGAAGGAGTTACTATAGAGTATGTTAATCCTGCAAATTTAGTTTATTCAGCTACTGATGATCCTAATTTTGAAGACATATATTATGTAGGTGAGATTAAAAGCCTAACATTACCTGAAATAAAAAAGTTATTTCCAAATCTAACTAACGATGAGTTAGAAAGAATACAGAAATATCCAGGTAGACAGAACTACGCTCAAAGTGATTGGCAGGTAAACAGCGATGTTAACCAACATCAAGTATTGTTTTTTGAATACAAAACATATCAAGATCAAGTATTTAAAATAAAACAAACTGAGCAAGGTTTAGAAAAAACATTAGAAAAGCCTGATACTTTTAATCCACCTCAGAGTGATAACTTTGAAAGAGCTTCAAGATCTATTGAGGTATTGTATACAGGAGCAAAAATTCTAGGCATGCAAGACACTATGTTAGAGTGGAAACTTGCTGAGAATATGACTAGACCTTATGGAGATACTGTTAAGGTTAACATGAATTATGTTATCTCAGCTCCTAGAATGTATCAAGGACGAATTGAATCTATAGTAAGTAGAACTACTGGCTTTGCTGACATGATTCAATTAACTCATTTAAAACTACAACAAGTTTTAGCAAGGTTGGTTCCTGACGGTGTTTACGTAGATGTAGATGGCTTAGCAGAGGTAGATCTAGGTAATGGAACTAACTATAATCCAGCAGAAGCATTAAACATGTATTTTCAGACTGGTACTATAGTAGGTAGATCACTTACTCAAGACGGTGAAATGAATAGAGGTAAAGTACCTATTCAAGAACTTCAAAGCTCTTCAGGCATATCTAAGATACAAGCTATGATTCAAACGTATCAATACTACCTACAAATGATACGTGATGTAACTGGATTAAACGAAGCTAGAGACGGAAGCGCGCCTGATAAAAATGCTTTAGTTGGATTACAAAAACTTGCAGCAGCCAACTCTAACACAGCTACAAGACATATACTACAGTCTTTAATGTATTTAACTATAAGATCTTGTGAAAATATAAGTTTAAGAGTTAGTGATATGTTACAGTTTCCGTTAACTAAAGCAGCGTTATTAAACAGTATAAACGCTTTTAATGTATCTACCTTACAAGAAATTGATTCATTATCAATACATGACTTTGGTATATTCTTAGATTTAGAACCAGACGAAGAAGATAAAGCTCAATTAGAAAAAAGCATACAAATAGCCTTACAGTCAGGTGGTATAAAATTAGCTGATGCTATTGATATAAGAGAAATACAAAATATAAAGTTAGCTAATACTTTGTTAAAGTTTAGACAAGCTGAAAATCAAGCTGCTGAAAGAGCGGCTCAAATGGAAAACATACAAGCTCAAGCTCAAGCTAATGCTGAGTCTGCTGAAAAAGCAGCAGCAGCTGAAGTACAAAAACAACAAGCTTTAGCGCAGACAGAGGTTCAAATAGAACAAGCTAAGTCCCAGTTTGAAATAGAACGTATGGAGCAAGAGGCTAATATTAAAAGAGGTTTGATGGCTGAGGAATTTAGTTATCAAATGAAGTTAGCGGAGATGCAAGCTCAAGTAACAGCTAAAAAAGAAGCTGAAATTGAAAATAGAAAAGACAAAAGATTACAGATGCAAGGCACTCAACAGAGTGAACTTATAGATCAAAGACAAAATGATCTACTGCCTAAAAACTTTGAATCATCTGGTAACGATAACTTAGATGGTTTTGGTTTAGAGCAATTTACCCCAAGATAGGGAATTATTAATTTTTATTATATTATATTATGTCAGAAGAAGTAAAACAAGAAGGAGACTTTAAATTAAAAACTAAAACTCCTAAGATTAAAGGTCAGGGAAATATAGTACCTGAGGTAACCAAAGTAGATTTAAGTAAAAAACCAGAAGAAGATGCCGTTCAAACACAAGAGACAGATGATAGCAATGTTGTTGTCGAAGAATCAAAAGACAGTGGCAACAGCGAAGGAGTGGTTGAAGAAGTACGGGCCACCGAAGAAGAAGTAGCAGAATCTCCTATAGAACTAGTAGAAGATGAAGACGATAATAATGAAGAGGTCACAATGGTTGGAGGCACTGAAAGTCCCGACACCTCACAGAAACAAGAAAAAGTATTACCGCAAGCAGAAACACAAGAATTACCAGAAAACGTAGAAAAGCTAGTAGCTTTTATGAAGGAGACTGGTGGAACTGTTGAAGATTATGCTAGATTAAATGCTGATTATAGCAATGTAGACGGTGAAGCTTTGTTAATAGAATACTACAAACAATCTAAACCTCATTTAGATTCAGAGGAAATTCAATTTGTAATTGAAGATTCTTTTAGGTTTGATGAAGATTTAGACGAAGCAAGAGATATTCGAAAGAAAAAGCTTGCATATAAAGAAGAAGTTGCAAAAGCCAAAAACTATTTGGATTCGCTTAAAGATAAATACTACGCAGAGATCAAGTTGAGACCTGGAGTTAATCAAGAGCAGCAAAAAGCTATGGACTTTTTTAACCGATATAATGAAGAGCAAGAGCTCAATAAAGTTAACCAAAGTAGGTTCCACGACCAAACAAACAAGCTTCTTAACAATGAATTCAAAGGTTTTGATTTTAAAGTTGGAGAGAAGAAATTTAGGTATGGTATAAAAGACCCTGTTAAGGTTGCTGATAACCAAAAAGATATATCCACTTTCATTAAGACGTTCTTAAATGATAAAGGAGAAGTCGTAGACACAAAAGGTTATCATAAAGCTTTATACGCTGCGCGAAATGCAGATACAATTGCTAATCACTTTTATGAGCAGGGTAAAACTGACGCTATTAAAGGTCAATTAGCTAAATCTAAAAACATAAGTACAGAGCCTCGCAAAACACAAGATGGTAATGTATTTATTGATGGGTTTAAAGTAAAAGCAGTTAGCGGTTTAGATTCTTCAAAGCTTAAAATTAAAACAAGAAAATTTAACAATTAAAAACTAAATTATTATGGGAACATTATCCCCTACATTTGGGACTATTAAACCGTCTCAATCACAACAATTATTACAGTCTAACTACTTGCAGTTTAATACTGGAACTGGAAAAGACTTTGCACAACAGTATCTACCTGAAATTTACGAACAAGAAGTAGAGCGTTATGGAAACAGAACATTATCTGGATTCTTACGTATGGTTGGAGCTGAAATGCCAATGACATCAGATCAAGTTATCTGGTCAGAACAAAATCGTTTACACATTGCTTATGATGGATGTACTAACACAAGTGGAACAAATACTATTGGTATTCCAGTTGGAGGTACTGCTCTTGATGGCACGTTAGTTGAAAACGTTGTTTCTCCAGGACAAACTGTTGTTCTTTTAGATGCTCTTGGAGCTGAATTAAAAGCTGTAGTTACAGGATCACACCCAGTAAATGGAAATGTGGTTGTTGCACCTTACACAGCTGCTGATACAAGTTCTCTAGCTGCTACTGGAGTAAAAATGTTTGTATATGGTTCTGAATTTGGAAAAGGATCTTCAATAACTAATTGGAGTGGAGCTGCTGGTGAGATTACCACAAAAGGAGAAAACATCAGTATTGATCCTACTTTTACTCAATACAGCAATTCTCCTATCATTATTCGTAACAATTACACTATTAACGGATCTGATATGTCTCAAATCGGTTGGGTAGAAGTTGCTACTGAAGATGGAACATCTGGATACTTATGGTATTTAAAAGCTGAATCTGAAACTCGTTTACGTTTTGAAGATTACTTAGAAATGAGTGTAGTTGAAGGAGAATTAGCAGCTGCTGGTTCGCAAGCTTTAACTGATGGCTATAAAGGTACACAAGGTTTATTCGCAGCTGTAGCTGACAGAGGAAACGTTGAGGTTGCTTTTAGCGGAGCTAACTTAGATGACTTTGATAATATCTTAAAAAATCTAGATACTCAAGGAGCTATTGAAGAAAATATGCTATTCTTAAACCGCGCAACTTCTTTAGAAATTGACGGTATGCTAGCTGACGTTTCTACTGGTGCTCAAGGTGGTACTGCTTATGGATTATTTGAAAACTCTGAAGAAATGGCATTAAACCTAGGGTTTAGCGGTTTCCGTAGAGGATCTTATGATTTTTATAAGACTGACTGGAAATACTTAAATGACGCTTCTACTCGTGGTGCAATCACTGGTGTAGCTTCAATTGAAGGTGTTTTAGTGCCGGCTGGAACTTCAACGGTTTACGATCAAATTTTAGGAACTAACATTCGTCGTCCATTCTTACACGTGCGATACAGAGCTTCACAGACTGAAGATCGTCGTATGAAGTCTTGGTTGACTGGATCAGCTGGAGGTGCTTTTACTTCTAGTCTTGATGCAATGGAGGTTAACTTCCTATCTGAAAGATGTTTAGTAGTACAAGCTGCTAACAACTTTGTATTATTCAAAGGAGTGTAATCACTCTAGTAGGTTTACCCCTGATGTATTTTCAGGGGTAATACTTACTCTTAACTATTAAATTATATTATATTATGGCTAAAAAACAAGTAGTCCAAGATCCGTCTTGGGAAATTAAAGATAGAACTTATTTAACAACAGGTAATCAAAAACCATTAACATTAAAAATACCGTCTAGACATTCATTACGACATGCTTTGCTTCATTACGATGAAAAAACAAATGAGCAACGTGAACTAAGATATGCTACTAATCAAAACTCACCTTTTAAAGATGAGCAAAAAGGAGAAGTAACATTAGGTCATATTGTATTTAAAAACGGTTCTTTGTTTGTACCTAAAAGAAATCAAGTACTACAAAAAATATTATCATTATATCATCCTTTAAAAAATAAAATATATACAGAGCTAGACCAAGTTGAAATAGCTAAAGATGATTTATTTGATTTAGAATTAGAAATAGATGCTCTAAATGCAGCACAAGGAATAGACATAGACCAAGCTGAAGCTATATTAAGAGTTGAATTAGGATCTAAGGTATCAGAGATGAGTTCTAAGGAGCTTAAACGTGATTTGTTGCTATTTGCTAAAAGCAATCCAAAACTATTCTTAGAACTAGCTAATGACGATAATGTTCAATTAAGAAACTTTGCTATTAGAGCAACTGAAGCTCATATAATTAAATTAGCAGATGACCAAAGAACATTTACTTGGGCTTCAAACGGACGTAAACTAATGACAGTTCCATTTGATGAAAACCCATACTCAGCTATGGCATCTTTCTTTAAAACAGACGAAGGCATACAGGTCTTTCAATCTATAGAGAAAAAGTTCTCATAACATGTAATATTAATAAGGGAGGTGTAATGCCTCCTTTATTATAATAAAAATAACTAATGGCTATAAACGTAAATACAGTATATCAAACTGTGCTATTAATACTCAATAAAGAGCAGCGAGGGTATATGACGCCTACGGAGTTTAATACTATTGCTACTCAAGTTCAGTTAGAAATATTTGAAAAATACTTTGATGATTTAAATCAACAATTACGTGTACCTCAAGCAGATACAGACTATGCAGACCGTCAAGAAAATATTGACGAAAAAATAGCTATATTTAAAACTTTTGGTGAAGCTAATTATACAACATTAGGTTCTTTAAGTTATTTTACTTTACCTGAAACGGATGCTTATAGTAGTATAGTTTCTTTTTATAGGTTAGGTAATGTTTTATATAACGACGAAAAAATAGTTCAAAGATTAGATAGACATGAGTTTTATTATGTTAATCAATCTAAACTAACTAGACCAACTACTAAAAATCCAGTTTATCTTTATGAAAACGAAAAGCTTTTTGTAAAACCAGAAACAATAAACGCAGGTATAAAAGTAGACTACGTTAGAAAACCAAGTAACGTTTTATGGGCTTTTGATACAGGTAATTTAGGTCAATATCAATATAGAGAAATTGATTCCGTTGATTTTGAAATACATGAATCAGAGCAAAGTGAAGTTGTATTAAAAATACTTTTGTATGCTGGTATAGTTATAAGAGATCCTCAAATAGTTCAAGCTGCTGCGGCTCAAGTGCAAGCTGATGAAGTAAATAAAAAAAGTTAACAAATGGCTACACCTAACAACGGTTTAATAACCGAAACTAACGCGCAGTATTACGCTGGTTCTCAAACTTTTGTAATGGATGGCGTTAAAAATTCTGTAACCGCTAATTTTAATACTGATTTAAAATTCGGAGACTACAACCCAACTACTTCTGGATATAATTTAAACAACTTTAAGTTGTATATTAGTTCTACTGGAGTGGTTAGTGACTTCACACTTTACACTTCAGAATATAGCGTGTCTAATAATACTATAACGTTTACCAATATACCAAGTGATGGTAACTGGATAGTAATACAGTTGCTTAATCAATACGGAGGTAATTACGGAGATCGAGATGCTTATGGATCTACAGTAGAAGAAAACTATGGAGGATATGCGTACACGTCTTTAGAAGACGTTATAACAAATTTTATGATAGGCTATGTTGGCGCAGGAAAATTAATACCAAGTGCTAAAACCACTGATGTTGTGTTTTTCGCTAAACGAGGTTTACAAGAATTTAGTTATGACACCTTAAGAAGTATAAAGTCTCAAGAACTAAACGTGCCTTTTAATTTAAGCGTACCACTACCTCAAGACTATGTTAATTATGTTAATGTTTCTTGGATAGACAACCAAGGAGTTAAACACATTATATATCCTACAACTTTAACCTCAAATCCTTATGAGGTTCCAGCTCAAGACAATCAAGGTATTGCTATACAAGATAATGACTTTGACAATATAGACACTACATCTATAACGGAAGACCGTTGGGCTAAAAACAATTTAAAAAACATAAATGATGCTCAAAGCAATTTAACAGGAGTTCTCTTATCTGAAGGATTAGGTTACCCTGGAATGTATGGAGATAACTATTTAGGCCAAAAATACGGTTTACAGCCTGAAACAGCTCAAATAAACGGGTGGTTTACAATAAATGAACGTAATGGTAAAATGTCTTTTTCTAGCGATTTAGCTGATAAATTAATAATTTTAGAATATGTATCTGACGGAGTTGGCTATGATGCTGATATGAAGATACCTAAACTAGCTGAAGAAGCTTTATATGCCTACATAAGTCATGCAATAATAGCATCAAGAATTAATCAACCTGAATATGTAGTTCAAAGATTACGTAGAGAAAAAAGCGCTAAACTTAGAAATGCTAAAATAAGGTTGTCAAATATAAAATTAAATGAATTTATTCAGATTGCTAGAGGTAAATCTAAATGGATTAAATACTAAATTTAATGGCTGAAGTTAAAAACGCTTTTATAAAGTCTAAAATGAATAAAGATCTTGATAGTAGATTACTACCATCAGGTGAATATAGAGACGGACAAAATATACAAGTTAGTAAATCAGAGGGCGAAGACGTAGGTGCTTTAGAAAATGCCGTGGGGAATGAATTAGCTATAGACTTCAACTCTATAGCTCCTGGAACAGGTGGTGTTTTAAAATCAATAGGCTTGTTATCTGACACTAATTCGTCTAGTCTTTATGTTTTTTTAACAACAAATGATTCAGAGGATTATAATCCATCAGCTAGAAACTTTATATATTCTTATGACAGTAATTCTAATTCTACTACGCTTTTAGTTCAAGGTGCTTTCTTAAACTTTAGCAAGTCATATCCTATATATGGTATAAACGTTTTAGAGAACTTATTGTTTTGGACAGATAATAGAAACCAACCTAGAGTTGTGAACATAGACACGGCTTCTAAAAACTCTTCTTTTTACAGTACGGAAGATTTAATATCTGTTGCTAAATATAATCCATATCAATGTATAGATCTTTATATAGCTGAAAACTCAGGTTCAGGTAATACAACCATGAAAGATGTTGCATCTCCTATACTTCCAGATGGAACTACTAATCCTTTTTACGACCCAAATTGGCCTGGTGATCCAGATTATTTAGAAGATAAATTTGTTTCTTTTAGCTATAGATTTAAATTTTCTGACGGTGAATATTCTATAATGGCTCCTTTTACTCAAGAAGCTTTCATACCTAAACAAGATGGTTATTTTTTAGGTGATGACCAGGATAACGCGTATAGAAGTACTATAGTTAGATTTATGGAAAATAAGGTTAACAGTGTTAAACTTATAGTACCTTTACCTTACAAAGGCAGTGAAATAGAAAGAAAACTAAATGTTTCTGAAATAGATATTTTATATAAAGAATCTGATTCGTTAACCGTAAAGGTTTTAGATTCTATTAAAAAAGCTGATTTTGAAATTTCTAGTGATTTTCATTACGAGTACGATTATCAATCTAGAAAACCCTACAAGACTCTTCCTGAAAGTGAAATAATAAGAGTATACGACAAGGTTCCTGTTAAAGCTTTAGGGCAAGAAATAATAGGCAATAGAGTTGTATATAGTAATTTTCAAGATAAACACACTCCTCCTTCTTTTATAGATTATGATGTAGCTGTTACTCCTAAGTTTAATTTTAGTACAGATCCTAACGATCGTCAAATTGAATGGACAACTAGCATAGTTGAATATCCAGAGCATACTGTAAAACAAAATAGAAACTATCAAGTTGGTTTTGTTCTTTCAGATAGATTTGGAAGACAATCTACCACTATATTATCTCCAGTTAATTCAGAAACAAAAACAGATCCAGATGGAAATGTATACGGAGGCTCAACTTACTTTCACCCTTACGAAGTTAAACCTGCTGCAGGTGAAAACCCAACTAATACTAAACCAGGAGATTCTTTAAAAGTTTTAATAAACAACCCTATACCTGCTACATCTGATAAATTTGGATGGCCAGGTCTTTATAATGGCGACGTTAATAGTCCTGATTACAATCCTTTAGGTTGGTTTTCATACAAAGTAGTAGTTAAACAAACAGAACAAGAATATTATAATGTTTATTTACCAGGTATACTTAATGGTTAT
>Ga0206677_10002507_pt1 | contig 16029 bp, 9 predicted proteins | sample M130m12015metaG_FD_155475 | JGI IMG/M metagenome (GOLD analysis project Ga0206677, IMG submission 155475) | Ammonia-oxidizing marine archaeal communities from Monterey Bay, California, United States - M1 30m 12015 | ecosystem: Environmental > Aquatic > Marine > Intertidal zone | place: USA...
CGTTCAGCAGGTTGTCGTGAAATTATTGCGGTAGATATGGATAACGACCGTCTTAACTTGGCGAAGAAGTTGGGTGCCACTCAGGTAATCAATTCTCAGGAAGTGGATGCATTGAGTTTTATTCTTAATGAAACTGGAGGGCAGGGTGTGGATAAAAGTTTTGAGGTAGTGGGAGCCACTCCAACTGTCCAGCTTAGTATTCATGCAGTACGGAAAGGAGGTTCGGTAGTTATGGTAGGAAATCTTGCTCCCGAGGTTGAATTGCCTTTGCAGTCAGTAGTCACCCGTGAAATTTCTTTATTCGGTACATGTGCTTCTGCAGGTGAGTACCCTAAGTGTATCGAATTGATGGCCGACGGTTCGATTCAGGTGGACCCTTTGATCAGTGCAAAGGCAGTTCTTGAAGAAGGACCTGAATGGTTTGAACGATTGTATGGCCGGGAACCTGGTTTGATGAAAGTAATTCTTAATCCATAATTCCGGTAACCGTCGAACTTATGCTTGGTAACCCTAAGAGTTTAGGAAAAGTTCTGTGGTTATAATTATTATGGGCGTATGTGGCTCGGGGAAGTCCACAATTGGCGAAAAACTTTCGGAGATCATGAACTTTAGGTTCATGGAAGGAGATTCTTTTCATTCCGAAACTAATATTAAAAAGATGTCGATGGGAGAACCGTTAACCGAAAAGGAACGTGAACCATGGTTGAAATCTATAAGAAAAGAAATCGACCGTAACTTGGAGCAACGAATTCAATGTGTTATTACCTGCTCCGCACTTTCCCGGAAAAGTCGAGGGATTTTAGGAACCAATAGAGCGGAGATAAAACTCATTTATTTGTATGCGTCTCAATCAATTTTGATGAATCGGATGGCGAAAAGGAAAAACCATTTTATGCCAGCCGATCTTCTTCGTAGCCAATTTGAAGTGTTAGAAGAACCTGAATTAAGTGAAGCCTTACATGTCCGGGTAGATATGCCTGCTCAGGAAGTTACGGACTTCATTATTCAAGAACTCAAGAAATTTTAGGTTGTTGATTTTTTTCTGACATTTTTATCAAAATTTAAATACCATATATTTTATGATCCAAAACAGCATCCAATTTTTGCCTTCTCTGGTTATTAGTATTCTAGTGTTTCTAGGTGTATTTAATTCTTTCCTATTCGGTCAGCATGACCGTGAGCGAAATGCCTTCCGTTACTTAGCAGAGGATAAAGTAGAAAAAGCCTATTATGAATTAAAGAACGGAAAGAAGCACACCGATCCGGCGGAAAAAGGATTTATTTCCACCCTTTGTCTCTTGCGGGAAGGAAAAGTGGAAAAAGCTTTGGAGTCTGCCCGTGATGCAGTCAGACTGGGCCTTCCTTTTGAACGTCTTTTGGCAGAACCTAGGGAATGGTTGGCACCCCTTCGTGAGCATCCGGATTTTAAAAAGTGGAAAATAAAAGTTTCTCCATCACCTATTGTACATGGACCTATGTTGGGCAGGGTTACGGATACGAGTGTAAGTTTTTGGTTTCGTACGGATGGGCCTCATGAAGTGGCAGTTCAAATTTCCGGTCATTCAGGGCGTGAATCTATTCGTACCAAAAAGGAAAATCGCTTTGTCGGTGTAATAGAGTTGGATGGACTGTTACCAGGTACCTATTTTTCCTATAATGTGTTTGTAAACGGAGAGAAAATTGAGATTCCAGATGTGGACTTCGGTTTTCGCACTTATCCCGAACCCGATGAAGAATCAAAGTTCACCTTGGCTTTTGGTGGATGTTCAGGATTCGTTCCTGAGTATGAAAAAGCCTGGGAGTTAATTGCAAAACATGAACCCCGAGCAATGCTGATGTTAGGCGATAATGTCTACATTGACGACCCTGAGGATGTTAAGTGGACTGGTAATTACTGTTATTCCCGTCGGCATTCCCGTCTGGAATGGAGAAAGTTAGTGTCCGGTACTTCAATGCATGCGATTTATGATGATCATGATTTTGGAACCGATGACTGTGTGCCTGGTTCATTGGTTAATCAGCCAACCTGGAAAAAACCGGTGCTTACCAATTTTACCCGTAACTGGAACAACCCGGCTATGGGTGGGGGTGTCAAGAACCCAGGGTGTTGGCATAGCTTTACTTTAGGCAAGGTCGACATTATCATGTTGGACTGTCGTTATTACCGGGATCGGAAAAAAAAGTCCATGCTGGGTCCTGTACAGAAAAGATGGCTTAAAGAAACCCTCAGGAATTCAAAGTCAGTCTTTAAAATAATCGCTTCTTCTGTGCCTTTTTCCAAAGGGATTAAGCCGGGAAGTAAAGATCCGTGGGATGGGTATCCTGATGAGCGTGAGGAAATTTTTTCTTTTATTGAGTCAGAAAAAATTGGAGGTGTTTTTCTGATTGCTGCTGATCGGCATAGGATTGACCTGCGTCGGATAGACCGTCCTCAAGGATATGATTTTTTCGAATTCGTAAGTGGTCGACTGACGAATCGACATGTGCACCCGGTGGTTAAGACAGATGGGTTAATTTGGGGTTACAATGACACCTGTGGTTATTGCTTAATTCAAATCAATACACGCAAGAAAGACCCGTCTTTAGTTTTGGAAGCTTATGACTTGAATGGGGGAAAATTATTCACCCATGTGGTGAAAGCCAGTTCCCTGCAGTTTTAACTTTCAGCTTTGTTCGGAAAATAAAGCCTGACTACTATTGTAAGAGCAGGGCAACATACGCCCGCCTTCCCAGGCAGGAACAATGTTGGGTTCTCTCCAGCGACTTACCCGATACAGGGTGGCAAAGTCAAAGTCGGGTGCCTTTCCACCTTGTCCTCCAATTACTTCCGCTCCTCTTCTCACATTATCCTGCATCCACGATGGCATGCGCAGATGGAAAGGGTTTCTTTTTAATTCCCCTTCATGATGAGAGAGTGCCGCAAGTAAATCAGCAACTTCCCGGGTGGTGCTTTCAACCAATAGATTGGGTTTTGGCATTTGTCCCCAATATTCAGTTTCGATCAGAAAAGGAAAGAAATTATCCGTTTCCTTAAGAGCATCAAGGGTGAGCATGTGTACCCCCAAATGAGTTTTATTCCAGTCGTGCGAATTGGGGAAAAAAATTGCAGTCGGATTCCATTTTTCAATTACCTCAACTAAATGTCTCGTCATTAAGGTCCAGTTTTCAGGGCTTGTTTGCCTTGAATTAATCGTAACTTTTTCCAAGCCCTCCTCTCCCATTTGTTGCAATTCAAAACCAATCCAATCGCAGGCTCGTTGTAATTCGCAAAGCCTTTCTTTTCTTCTGTCCATATTACTCCCTAGAGTAACAGCCACATTAACGATCCGAAAGCCGGCTTCTCTCATCAGCCGCAACGGAAGTCCACCCATTATGCATTCATCATCAGGATGTGGAGACATAATTAGAGCGATCGGTGCATCATTTCCATGGATAACTTTTTGCAAAGGTGCAATGTTACCATACGGGAGGCTTTTACCGGACTCCGTAATTTTTTTAAAACTTTCTGCGTAGGAAAGATAAGGATTTTCAGTCATTCGTAATTTTATCGGAGTGGTGAGCAATTATGATGGTAATTCTTTTACCAAGAAACTCTTTCATAATCAAGGATTCAAGAATAAGAGAAACTCGATTTGAAATTACCAATTTTTATAATTAAGAATTATTGCATTACCCAAGAAAAATAAGTACGAAATATAGGTCTTTCTTGTCTAATTAAGCTTAAAAAAGTATATTAAGTATTTCCATTTATTTATGATCAGAATAAATTTTGTATTTCTTTTGTTTTCCATGTCTTTCGCCATCGGGAAGCCGGCATCTTTGAGCACTGCCGACATGCCTGACCTGTCTAATAAATCTTCGCCATTCAGAGGTAAAATTCTTCATCCCGAGTTTGAAGGTTATACTTGGGTTAGTTACCCGCATGTGGAAAATTCGGCTAGCTTGGATGTCGATCCGAAGGGCAGAGTTTTTGTAGCCGAAGCAAACCGTTTTAAATTTGGAGTTCAGGACCTTCGTGGTGCCAGGTATATGGTCGCACGGGATTTTCAGTCCCGAACCCTTGATGATCGGCTTAAGTTATATGAGGATTTTTCTAATGAGATCCCTATGTCTTGGTATAATGATGTTCCTGACCGATTGATTAGATTGGAAGATAAGGATGGAAACGGCGTGGCGGATATCCGAACGGTCTTTTCTGCCGATTTTAATGAAACCCTTGATGGAATTTCTTTTTCTGTTTTGGCGGAAAGGGATGCAGTATATTTTACCTGCATTCCGGCTTTGAGGAGATTGACTGATTCAGACGATGATGGCATCGCCGATACAAACGAAAAAATTGTAAACGGATTTGGAGTGCGAATCTCTTTCACCGGACATGACCTACATGGTATTATTCGTGGACCGGATGGACGCCTTTACTTTTCTGTAGGAGACAGGGGTTATCATGTCACTGATTCAACGGGTCAAGTACATGCAGCAGCTGGAAGTGGTGCTATATTTCGATGTGAGTCAAATGGAAGCAGTTTTGAAGTTGTGGCACATGGTTTAAGGAACCCACAAGAAATTGCTTTCGATCAATTCGGGAACCTTTTTACTTTTGATAATACCGGAGATATTGGGGATGAAGCACGAATTGTATATGTTCTCGAAAATTCAGATTCTGGATGGGACATGTCTCATCAGTCTGCTCATCAATATGTGAAGGACTTAGATTGGGGAGACTTTCACATTAAAAAATCGGTTTGGGTTGGAGAGAAAATGTTTGAGACTTTTTCTGAAGAACAGCCCCAGTGGGTTTATCCCCCCGTTGGTTTTCTTGGAAATGGTCCATCTGGGGTTGCCTGGGTAACTGGTGATACTTTGCCTAAGGACTTGCAGGAAAGTTTCTTGGTAACCAATTACCGGGGTTCGGCTTCCAGATGTGAAGTGATTGTGTCAAGAATGAAGGATAAAGGAGCAGGCTTCGCATTAAAGGATCAAAAAATTCTTTTAAATAATGTTGGTATTGCCGATGTTGCCCAGGGTTATGATGGGAATCTCTATTTTGCTGATTTTGGAGGAGGATGGTCAGTTAATAAAAATGGTTCTATTCAAGTTATTCGCCCTTCTGATAAAAAACTTCAGAATAAAGGTAAAGCCCTCGCTCAACTTATGGCGGATGGTTTCGACCATCGTTCCTTGGTTGAGTTAGTCGGTTTTCTAGAACACTCAGATCAACGTGTTCGTCAATCATCTCAATTTGCGATGGTAAATAAAGGCGAAGATGCAATTCCCAAATTTAAGAATATACTAGAGGATAAAAAATATTCTCTTTATGCAAAGCTTCATTCGATTTGGGGTCTTGGCCAATTAGCGAGGAAAGGTCATTCCGAATTGGTGACTCCGATAATTGATAGCTTATTTGATCATAAGGATGATGAAATACGTGCTAATGCTGCCAAGGTGGTTGGTAGTGCGGGGCTTGGTCAATTAGTTGATTCTTTGATAAAACTTCTCAACGATTCATCTCCACGTGTTGCTTCAATTGCGTCCATATCTATCGGTCGGGTGGGGGAGAAGTCGAATCCAAGGTTAATCTCTGTACTTTTATCAGCGGTCGAGCAAAATAAGGGCGGGGGTTTTGACCCAGTGCTTAGGCATTCTTTTGTATCTGCATTGGATCGTCTTGCCACGCCTGAACAAATTATCGCACTCGCTAAATCTGAGTCCGAGGAGCAAAGACTGACTGCAGTTATTCTTCTTCGTCGATTAGGGAACAGTGCATTAATGACATTTCTGGATGATGAAAGTAGCCTTGTGCGTATGGAAGCAATTCGGGCGATCTATGATACAATTGCACTTGATGGTTTGGCTGGGAAGAAGTTGGCATTAGTTGATCCGAGTGAATATCCAATTTATATCCAATACCGAATTGTCGCCTCAAATTTCAGAATAGGCACGGATGAATCCGCAAAGAGATTACTCGATTTTTGTTCGAATGCTAAAATAGAAAAAGAAATTCGAGCATTTGCCCTTCAAGGACTTTTGCGATGGGGAATGAAATTAGACACAGATCCAGTGCTTGGGCATTATCGGCCTATGCCAGTAATTTCTTCTTCTATGAGTAGCCTGACACAGGTACTCGGAGTAGATTTAAGAAAATTTCTTTTGGAGGAAAATGACCCATCTCTTCTTTCCCTGGCTACCAATCTCGCCCAAAAGGCCGGACTTTCCATAGACATTGAAATTTTAAGAAAGCAAATTAGGGACGAAAATCTTGACCCGCAAGTCCGAGTCGCAAATTTGCGAAGTATGGCTGAATTGGAAATTGAACAAGATAATGAACTCCTTATGAACCTGCTAGCGGATGAGAGCGAAGAGGTTCGTGCATCTGCATTTGAATTTTGTCTGAATAGAAACTTGCCTGATATGGGCAAATTATGCATGGAGGCCATTCAGAAAGATTCCCTTTTGGTCGCTCGGAAAGTCCTTGAGAAATTAGTAGCTAAACAGCCTGATACTATGATTGCGCTTTGGCAAAAAAGAGAATTGGAACTACGACCTGAATTATGGTTGGATCTATATCACTACCTATCTCAGAACGACCATGCAGAATCGAAAAAAGTCGCTGCCACATATGCAGCTGGAGATCCCGGTCGGGTGCATGCTTTAAGTATTTTTGGTGGAGACCATTTGCGTGGGGATAAAGTTTTCAGGAATCAGGGTGCATGCATGCAGTGTCATCAAATTGATAAAGAGGGTGGTTTGCAAGGTCCACCCTTGTCTCTGGTGGGAGATCGATTGAATTCCGATAAATTGCTCGAGTCTTTGGTTAATCCGAGTGCGGAAATCTCTCCCGGGTATGGTCTTTCTAGTGTTAGTACAAAATCAGGAATCACCTTGGTTGGAAGAGTAGCGGAGAAAGCTGAAGACAACAGTTCAATGCTGTTGATCTCTCCGGATGGAAAGGAAACTCAATTGAAACAGGATGAGGTTCTCTCAGTCTCACCCCCTGTTTCTGCGATGCCCCCCCTTGGGCTTACCTTATCCCCATTTGATCTCAGGGACTTGATTGCCTTTTTGAAATCAAGAAACAAGGAGGAGCTCCTTGCCGCCAAAGAAAAGAAGAAATCCTCTTCCAATCACGGTAAGGAATAATTTAAATCGCTGCCTTTAAATTTCCTGCATCCTTTCGTTTTTCCTTGGATGGGATTTCACTTGAAATAACCTTAATCGGTGAATTTGCTCCGGCCTTAATTGTGTACTTGCCTTCGGAATAAACCTTGGGTTGAAAGGTTTTTCCTTTTACCCTAATCGTGTAAAGAACTTCCTTGGTTTTATCGTTTATTACTTGTACGACTGGGTTTGGTTTCGAGAAATTCAGTTTGGGCAACCATCCTTTGATTTTCCTGCCGTCATTCTGAGCCGCTTTAAAAGTGATTGGCCATCCGGCGAACTGGGCCTTGTCACCATCGGAAACCTTGGAGAACCTGGGCCAGCATTCAAAGGTAACGCTTCGATCTTTTTTGTTAAATCGTGCAACCCCGAATCCATCAGCACGTTTGAGTTCGTTACTCCGGTCTTCGGGGTTAGCGTAGGCGTGCATAGTGATCTTGTTGCCCAGTCCATCTTCAAAATCCCCGGTCCAGGGGAGAGGAGAATTTGGAATGGGTCGGGGACCGGGTTTTTCATCCTCTGGTTTCCACCAGCGACCGTAGATTGTATTCACAATAGCTGGACTGGTAAAAGCAAAGGGACCATCCCGGTGTGATTCAATTCCATGCTGAACCACCACGCCCAAATGCTGGTCTCCGCATAGATGTGTGGCCAATGCCTTTCTGAGTTCATGCAATGCCTTGTTCCGTCCTTTTTGAGGCCAGGCATTACTGTCGAGGTCAGCGAGTAGGCGGCTGTTTGGATTTCCATGAATATGAACGGCACCACAGAAAGCGGTGGCGGAAAGTGCGGCTTTCATTTGGGCACCTTCCCAGTCCTGACTCCATTTGGAGAGAAAATTGAGCTGGCGGTCTCCCAACAGAACCAAGCCATCCAGATTAACGGCATCCCGGTTATAAGCGGGGTCATTAATATGATCGGGACGGGGGCCCATTTTAGGAATCTTTCCTGCCGGTCCGGTTTTGAATTTACGGTCTTCCAAAATTGCAAAATCAATCCCACCTACTCGCAAGCGGGTAAAGTAAACTTCCAAATCTCTTTTTAACTTTTTAGGATCCACCGGATCGGGTAAGTGCCAGGTTTGCTGACGTTGAACCATATTGACATAGGGAATCGGATAGAAATAACCACCACTATTTCCCGCGGGCGAAGTGGCTACAATTCCACTTTCTCCCCATAGGTTGGCCTGTCCCACATCATGGTCGTCTGGGATAGTCACGGTGGGGCGGTTTTTTATGAGATCCCTGAATTGCAGACCAAATTCGATCCAACCCGCAGTGTGTTCCGTGTGGTGATAGGTTTGATCACCGGCAAAGAAAAGCATGTCGGGGTTGATCGCTTTTAGGTTTTCAATAATTTGTGGGCGGGGTCCCTTCGTTCGACTTGAGTTGCAGGATAGATTTCCAACCACGATGGTGTCCTGATTGATGGGGTCTTTTCGAACGAGCCCTTCGAAGGAAGCTTTCTTACCATGTCTTACCCGGTAGGGTATATTCTTGGTTGAGTCCCAGTTTGAAATCCGAAAATGAGCAGTCCATCCGGGATAGGTGATTTTTACTCTGGAAATCTCTTTCCATTCTTTTCCCTGCTTTGTTTCCAATCGAACCTCCCTTGATTCATCTGGCATGAGAGGATAAAGTTGTCCGGTCAATTTGAGGGTTCCGGAATCCTGAGTGTACAGGGCAAAAGCAACTACTTCATCTCGAGGAACTTTTAATTCGATTATTCTCTTGGGCGGTTTCCCTTTTTTGGATGGAACTTCCGGGGGTCTTGCCCGTTTCCACCATTCTCCGGTGGACAGATGGTCAAGGCTTGGGAATTTCTCCCCAAATAATTCCTTTGATTCAGGTTCTGCCTTTATAGCGGACAACAGGGTGGAAAGGCAAAAAATCGATAATATGAGTATTTTCATCGCAAAAAAAGAATCTAATTCAAGTTTCCTTTCAAGATTAAAATAGATGCCACCCTCTGAATATTTTTTGAATGTTCCTCGTTTTGATTACCTTAGGAATTACCTTCCCTCCATTGACGGGGAGATTGCCCAACTTTTTTTCGAAACCACCGTGCAAAATAATTCGGATCCGTAAATCCACAATCCCAGGCTATTTTTGAGATGTGAAGGTTTTCTTTTTTTAATCCTTCATACGATCTTTTCTGTCGAGCTTCATCGAGCAGAATCCCAAGATTAAGAGCTGATTCACGACGGATTTTTCGATTAAGTGAACTTAAATCCTCTTCAAGAATTTGAGCGATTTCATTAGGTGCTTTCGGAATAATCGGTAATTCGTTTAACAATCTCCTTACTTTTCCAGTTACTGGATATACCGTCCTATTCTTTATGTTTCCCTCATCGAGTTCATTGAACAGCAGAGAAAATATTTGTAATATTTGAGAGGATGCCAAAATACTATGAGCTTTATTTAGATCCACGGATTGGATCATCTGATTAAGTATACTTTCTATTTCCGATAGTCTCACTGGTAATAAAACTTTATTTTTTCCCTTCACATTTTTAGTCCTATTTTCTTTAAAATTAATTACCAATGATAACGGAGGGCTTTTCATGGATTTGATAAATCCATGTGGGGTGCCAGGAGGGAAGTATAGTAAAGCACCCCGCCTTACAGGCATGGGTTTATTATTTAAAGTCTGAATGCCCTGTCCTCTTAAATAAAGAAGAAATTGGGAATGTAAGTGTGTATGCTCTTCAATTAAGTCACTTTTTGGAGTGTGACGATGATGAGCGAGTCGCAGAATAGAATAACCCGGAATCGAAATCCGTAAATCTTCCAAAAAGATAGGTTGAAATTTATTCATTAATAAAGACAAATAAAATGTCTGAATAATGCTAATTGCGCAAGTTCTGTCCTAACGGTGTAGGCAAATAGCTGATAGAATAAAATTATGATACAAAAAGCAGAGGAACTTCAACCCGATACTCCATGGAGTGAAACGGTGTGGGCACATTCCCGAGAGGAGGACTTGTTAGACGCCCAGTCGAACTCCCGGCTTTGTGTGGCCGCTTTGCTTCCATTTAAGGAAGGACAACCGGATTGGTGCAGTTTTGAAAAGATGCTTCACTGGATGATGAAATGTGCCAAACACTTTGGAGTAGAGATCACTTTTGTTCTCAATGCAGATACAGGTTATGTATTCAATCTCTCGAATGAATTGTATGAGGATGTGATTGTTCGCTTCCGTTCTCTGTACCCTGATGCGTCTTTTATCAGTGGAGTCACCGCAGTGGGGGCATCACCCACAGATTTTCAGGCATCCTGCTACCATCCGCATCTCGAAATTGCACAGGCTCATGACCCTTGTGAAGTAATGATCATGACATCTCAGGCACTGAATGCTTTGGATGCGAACAGGCGAAGGGATGCCTATTTTAAAATTGCGGAAAAAATCGAAGTCCCCGCACTTGTGCATGCACTGGAACCCGCTTTTGTTCCGTGGGCCACTCCCTTCGAGCCTTGGCTTTTGCACCAACTGGCATGTCATGAGAAATTTGTCGGTGGGAAAATTTCCACCTTAGATGAACCACACTTTCTATATTGGGCATCGATGTGCCGTGACCTCGGACTCAACTTCGTTCCCCACAGTGGAGATGATTTCGGGATCGCTTCCGCCATCCGCATGGGGCTACCGCTGCTTATCGGAGCAGGAGTGTCTGCCTGTCCGCTTATTTGCGCCGCCAAAAAATACTGGAGGAAAGATGATTTTGATTCCCGGGTTTATAAATTATTTGAAGCCTTTCAATCGCTGGAGGATTTGGTCTTCCGCCTCGACAACAAGGGAAGCGCTGCCGGGTATAAACATAGCACCGCAGAGATTTTACAAATGCTCGGTGTAATTGATTCTGCGGAGATTCATCCTGCATGTCCTGATCTGCGTTCTGGGGACGAACGAGCTCGGATGCAGGAAGCACTCATTCGCCCAATCCGGATTGCTGATCGTATGAATATTCCTTTCTATTCTTTTCCATCATGAATGCTGATCCACTTACTGATTTTTCCCGTCTATGTGTTCATACCATCACCACCAAGGGTTGGGACCTAGACGAGGCAGTGGAACATTATGCCAAAGCCGGAGTATCTGGAATTACAGTATGGAGACAATGGCTGGAAGGTAAGGACCCCGCAAAGGCAGGTGATCTAATCCGCTCTACGGGCTTGAAAGTGGTTTCCCTCTGCCGTGGCGGATTTTATCCGGCAGTCGACGAGAAATCACGACTTGATGCCATCGAGGATAACAAACGGGCAATCGAAGATGCCGCTGCATTGGGGGCTCCCCTGGTGGTCCTTGTTTGCGGTGCCGTGCCTGGCCAGTCCCTTATCGAATCCCGCAAGCAAATAACCGATGGTATTGCCGCTACGCTTCCGCTAGCGGAAGCACTGGGGGTTAAACTCGCGATCGAGCCCTTACACCCGATGTATGCGGATGATCGTTCAGCAATCAATACCCTGGCTAGTGCAAATGATGTCTGTGATGAACTGAATCACTCTCTGGTGGGTATTGCTTTTGATGTTTATCATTTATGGTGGGATCCAGATTTGGAGGCTCAGACTCATCGTACGCTCGATGCTAACCGTTTATTCGCCTACCATGTATGTGACTGGATGACGCCCACCACCGATTTACTTAACGACCGCGGACTGATGGGGGAGGGCTGTATCGATCTTCGCGGTATTCGGGCAATGGTGGAGAGAGGCGGTTTTAACGGGATGATCGAAGTGGAAGTCTTTTCCAACCGTTGGTGGGATAAAAAACCAAGAGAATTTTTAGAGGCTATTCAGCAAGCATATTTACAACACACTTAATTATGAAAGAACATAAATTGGGCATTATTATGAACGGCGTCACTGGACGCATGGGAACAAACCAGCACTTGATTCGGTCAATCTGTGCCATTCGGGATCAAGGAGGTATCCAGGTTTCCCCCGATGAGGTAATCACAGTTGATCCGATACTTACCGGTCGAAGCGAGAACAAACTGAAAGCCCTGGCTGAGCGTACCGGAGTGAACCGGTGGACCACTGATATCGAAAAGGCCCTGGCGGATTCAGATAATCAAATCTTTTTTGACGCCAGTTCCACTTTACACCGCTCGCGTTTTGTGGAAATGGCTGCCAAGGCAGGGAAAGCGGTTTATTGCGAGAAACCCACTGCGGTCACTACGGAGGAAGCTCTTCGCTTGGCTCAACTATGTGAGGATGCGGGAGTCAAAAACGGAGCGGTTCAGGATAAACTATGGTTGCCTGGGATTCGCAAGCTCAAGACTTTGATCAATCAGGGCTTCTTTGGTGAGATCCTTTCCGTCCGCGGAGAGTTTGGGTACTGGGTATTCACTGGGCATGACGAGGACCAACCCGCTCAACGGCCGAGCTGGAACTACCGTAAGGAAGATGGCGGGGGCATCATCATAGACATGCTTTGCCACTGGCGCTACCTGGTGGACAATGTGTTTGGCCCGATCAAAAGCATTTCCTGCCGTGGAGCCACCCATATTGGAGAACGAATGGATGAACAGGGAAATTCCTACAAATGCACTGCGGACGATTCCTGTTACGCAACTATGGAACTTGAAAATGGAATCCTCTGCCAGTTTAACAGTTCCTGGACGGTGCGGGTGCGCCGGGATGATCTGTTTGTTATGCAGGTGGATGGGAGTAAAGGTTCGGCAGTCGTTAACCTTCGGGGATGTCAGACCCAGGGGCTTGGGGTCACGCCTAAACCGGTTTGGAATCCGGATATCGAGCAACCGATCAATTTCTATGATGGTTGGACTGAAATGCCTGACGCGACAACCTATGACAATGCATTTAAAATCCAATGGGAACTCTTCCTTCGCCATGTCGCCCTGGATGAACCCTTTCCCTACGATTTAAGATCGGGTGCAAAGGGTGTTGAGTTAGCCGAGGTGGGCATTCAATCATGGGAAGAAAGGAAGTGGATTGATTTATAATCATTTCCTAATCATGCCTAGTGAATTTACCAAAGAAGATGACTCAAGGGTTGGCATTTTTCAGGATAAGCTTATTTTGATTAGCATGAAATTCTTAAGAATTGTTTCCCTTTTTGTTTTTACATTTTCTTCCCATTTGCTGTTTTCTCAAAATGGAGACAAGGCAAATGAGAAAGATATAATTTCATCTTTGAACTGGAAGAAATGGTCTCCGGATGTTGTTCCCGTATTTTCTGCGGAGGAATCTCTCAAGCAGTTTAAGGTGGCTCCCGGTTTCCGGGTGGAATTGGTTGCTTCTGAACCCATGGTCAAAGATCCGGTCTTTGTGGACTGGGACGACGAAGGGAGAATGTGGGTCGGGGAACTGCGGACCTACATGCGCGATCTTGACGGTACCGGGGAGAACGAACGGATGAGTCGGGTGATGGTATTGGAAGACACAGACTTGGACGGTGTAATGGACAAAGCCACGCCATTCGTGGATGACATGATTAATGTGCGCTGTATCGCTTTTGTGGATGATGGTGTATTAGTGGTGGAGACCGGGGGTCTTTGGCTTTGTAAGGATACCGATGGTGATTTGCGATGTGATGAGCGTGAAAAACTGATTGATTTTGCCACCGCAGCACACAGCAATATTGAACATGCGGAGAATGCATTGCACTTCGCATTAGACAATTGGATGTATAATTCCAAATCCTCCCGTAAGTTGGCATGGCGGAAAGGAAAACTTATCGAGATGCCTGCCAAAGGAAGAGGGCAGTGGGGGATGGGGAGCGATGCTTATGGACGCTTATATTTTAACGCCAACAGTAATTGGTTTGAAGTGGACTGGGCGACTTACGATCGTCAGTGGCCAAGCAAGGGTACGAGTGTGAAACCTCCGACGAACCGTGTATTTGGTATTCGGCCAAATACCGCTCTCAACCGGAATTATCGCCCTGGGCGAATTCTGGAGGATGGCCGGGTCGCTAGTGTAACCACAATCAGTGGCTTGGCGGTCCACAGCCACGGGGCATATGGTAAAGATTGGGAAGGAGCGATTTTCTCGATGTCTCCGGGAACCAATACCGTGGGGGCTTTTCTTCCAGAGAAGCCTTTTCCTGCTTCCGATAAATATGCCCATCAATTATATCCCGATGCAATCTGGAAAGAACGTGAATTTCTTGCCAGTACCGATGAACGGTTCCGCCCGGTCAATGCATCAATGGGTCCGGATGGTTGTCTTTATGTGGTCGATTTTTATCGCGGCGTGATTCAGCACAAGAGATTTCTCACTTCCTATTTGCGCCGTCAGTCGGCCGAGCGTCAGTTGGATAAACCGATTGGGCTAGGTCGTATCTATCGGATTGTTCCTGAAAAGCATAAAAAAGTAAGTGCGCCAGATGGATTGGTTGCCGGTTTGTCCCATCCCTACCTCTGGTGGCGTTTACGCTCCCAGAAACGAATAGTGGAGGGGGACCGACAGGATCTTGTAGAAGAGATACAAAAACTTGCTGAAAATCAAAATGCGAAACCTCATGCTCGCGTCCATGCATTATGGACACTGGTCGGACTGGGGAAAATAAACGAAAAAATCATCGCCCAGGCGATCGAAGATAAGAACTGGTTTGTATCCATGACCGGCCTTCGTCTGGCGGGTGAAAGCAAAGGGGTGGCTGATTTCTTTCCCGATGAATTTAAATCCTCCGCTGTAAAAGTTTCCAACCGGAATGATTATCCAGTGATTCTTACAAATTATGCGGGCACATTAAGCAAATCAGGTTACCCATCCCGTGCGGTTAAAGCCTATAAGGATAAGGAAGCGGACTGGGTGAAAAAAGATAAGGAACTCCTTACCGCCTACCGAAAGGGGCGGGACCACTATACCGTAAGTTGTGGAGCCTGTCATCAGGCGGATGGTAAGGGCTTACCAAACATGGCACCCACCCTGGCCAAGAGCGATTGGGTAACGGGAGATGCTACCCGCTTAATAGGTGTCGCTGTGCATGGACTGATGGGCCCCATTAAGGTGAATGGAAAAGCGGTGGAAGGGGTTCCTCCAATTATGCCCGCTCACGGGTTTATGAAGGATGATCAACTGGCTGAGATATTAACTTATGTCCGCAATGCCTGGGGCAACCGTTCCGGCTTGATAACCACTGACGACATTGCCGGGTACCGAAAAAACGAGTCCGACCGGGTCGCTCCGTGGACTGAAGGAGAGTTTTAAAATCCCAATTCTTATTTTTTAGAAGAGACCCCTCTTTTTCCCTCTGTCATCCCGAGGGCTGAATGCCCGTCGCGATCCAGTCTGAACCAGTAAGCGAAAAGACACGTCGTCCGCGTTCACCGAGAGACGATGGATTCCCACATCGGACTGTCGTAACTCCTCGCAATGACAACGAGCTTAGGGTACGGGAACAGGACACTTCATTTCTTTCACAACTTGACATCGCGAGGACATAGCCCGTGGCGACCCCCTTGTCATCTTACCAATTTTATTGATAATTAGCACCATCCTCCTCAAGTTTGATTTTTAATCTTCTTACCAACAAGTTTCTTATTTCAAAATCATGAAAACCAACCGAAGAACTCTTCTTAAAACGGCAGCATCGAGTGCGATTGCTGGCACTTTACTGACAGCTCCAAAATCTGCCCGTGCCCAAACTCCTATGAAACAGGCAAATCCGGAGTTTCGGATTAAAAATGGACGGATCAAACAGTCCATCATGGGCTGGACCTTCAATCCGATGCCCACACCCGAATTGGCGAAGCTTTGCAAGGAGGTCGGTCTGGTAGCGATGGAAGGAATTGCTACCAAGCATTATCCGATGATTAAGAATCTCGGTCTAGATATTTCGCTGGTGGGCAGTCATGGGTTTAAAAAAGGCCCAGTGGACCCGGCGAATCATCGGGAGTGTATTCAA
>Ga0206677_10002509_pt1 | contig 16028 bp, 14 predicted proteins | sample M130m12015metaG_FD_155475 | JGI IMG/M metagenome (GOLD analysis project Ga0206677, IMG submission 155475) | Ammonia-oxidizing marine archaeal communities from Monterey Bay, California, United States - M1 30m 12015 | ecosystem: Environmental > Aquatic > Marine > Intertidal zone | place: USA...
TAGATAAAAAATACAAGGAATTTCATTATAAAATTCCAGAATACAAAAAAATAGAGTTGACAGATAAGTCTGGCTGTGATATATTAATCAACAGTAAACCTAAAACAATAAGAAGATTCCTAGATGAGTAAGACGTTAGAGCAAATTAATAAATTTTTAGATAATAAAGATAATAAGAAATATCATTTTAATTCCTTTAATGAAAAAGAATATAAGATATCAAGCGGAAGCCTCAATTTAGATTTAGCTTTAGGTGGAGGTCTTCCAGCTGGAGCTCATAGGTTTACGGGTATTAATGAAGGTGGAAAAACCAGTTGTGCATTAACTTTCGCGAAAAACTTCCAGAATCATTTTGGTAAAGATGGAATGGTTGTTGTGGTTAAATCTGAAGGTAGACTCAGCCCTGAAATGCTTAAGAGAACTGGTATAGACCAAGATCCAGAAAAATTATTCATTCTTGATTGTAATATCTTTGAAAAAGTTTTTGAATTCATTCGCGACCTAGTCTTCAATAATGAAGATAATAAAAAATACATGTTTATAATTGATAGTGTTGACGCCTTATGTCGCATGAATGACATGGATAAACCTTTCAGTGAGAGTGAACAGGTTGCTGGTGGAGCATTAGTAACTTCTGTGTTCTTAAAAAAGATGGTTCTACCTATTACTAAAATGGGGCACATGATGCTTTTAACTTCTCAGGTCAGGGTTGAAGTAGCTGCCAACCCATACGCTGCTAGGGGTGGCCCGAAAGTTAAACAAGCTGGCGGTAATGCAATCAAACATTATGCTAACTTCATTCTTGAATTTGAAGAGCGTTACAACAACGACATTATGTGGGAAAATCCATCCGCCTCCAAAATAGAAGATAAAGGTGATCCAATCGGTCATTATTGTAAGATACGTTTTCGTAAAAGTGTTAACGAAAAAACTGGAGCTCAAGTCCGCTACCCAATTCGCTACGGGCGAACTAATGGAAATTCAGTATGGTCAGAAAAAGAAGTTATAGACATGATGTACCTCTGGGGCTTTATAGAAAAAAAGGGTGCATGGATATCCTTTGATGAAGATTTAATCAAAGAGTTAAACTCTCTTAATATTGAATGTCCAGAGAAAGTGCAGGGAGATAATAAACTTTTAGAATTGTTAGAATCTAATGGAAACCTTAAAGATTATTTTTATAATACTATAAATAAAATTTTTGAAAATGAAAAAGAATAAAATATTTATATCAATAGCTAGCTACAGAGACTCAGAATTAATACCTACTATTAAAGACTGTTTAGCTAAAGCTAAAAACCCTAAAAACTTAGTGTTTGGAATATCCAATCAGTTCTCGCCTGATGATAATTTTGGTGATTTAACTAAGTACGAAAATAAAAAATCTTTTAAAATCATTAACACAGACTTTTCTAAAAGTCTAGGTGTGTGTGATGCCAGGCATAATATACAAAAATTATATGATGGCGAGGAGTATTACTTTCAGCTGGACTCCCACCATAGATTTATAGAAGAGTGGGATGTAAAAATTAAAGAAACTTTAAACTCCTTAAAGAAAAAAGGTCACAAAAAACCCCTGATCTCTTCTTACTTACCTTCTTACGATCCAGATATTAAAGGTGAGGCCAAGCTAGATGATGTTTGGAGAACTTATATTGATAGATTCATGCCTGAAGGCCCTATCTTTATTTTTCCCGAAACTATTAATGGTTGGCATAAAACAGAAGAGCCAGAAAATGCTAGGTTTATAAGTGGTCACTTCATATTTTCGTATGGTTCTTTTGTGAAAGAGGTGCCATATGATCCTCATTTATATTTTCATGGTGAAGAAAGTTCTCTAGCAGTTAGGGCATACACTCATGGTTATGATTTATTTCATTTACATAAACCTTGGTTCTGGCATCACTATACCAGAGATGGTCGTAAGCGTCACTGGGATGATTACTCTAAATGGTTAAGTCTAAATAAAAAAAGTTTCAATCGTTATAAAAAGCTGTTAGGTATGGATGGTATAAAGCGTTCTAATTTTACTAAGTATGGGTTAGGTAAAGAAAAGTCTTTGGCTGACTATGAAAAGTATGCTGGTATACGTTTTTCAGATAGGAAAATTCATCAAGATACTATAGACAGAAAGCCTCCCCCTGTACCCTATAAATCAAAAAAAGATTTTGAATCTAAGTTTGTATCTCAATTTAAATACTGTATAGATATACATAAGCCCACCTTCACAGAAAGAGATTATGATGTTTGGGTTATGGCTTTCAAAGATGAAGATAACAATGAAATGATTCGCTTAGATGCTAACGAGAAAGAAGTTAATAGTTTATTAACGGAAAACCCCAAAGATGATTTCGTTAGGTTTTGGAGAAGCTTCGAAACCTCTAAGATTCCTACTAAGTGGTTAATTTGGCCTCACTCCAAATCAAAAGGTTGGTTAGATAGAATTGAAGGGGAAGTGCCTAAAGCGTGAAAACTATATTAGTTCACTTACCGGCCTACAGGGAGCCAGAGTTAATTCCTACTATTGAAAGTGCCCTCAAGAACGCTAAGTATCCTAAAAGAATTCATTTTGGAATCTGCAGGCAGTATAATCCTGAAGACGATTTTGATAATGTAGATAAATATCGCAAAGATTCTAGGTTTAAAATTCATGACATGCATTATGAAAAAGCTAAGGGGTTAGCTACAGCTCGAGCTATCATTAATAATGAGCTTCTCACTGATGAAGATTTTGTTCTACAATTAGACTCCCATCATAGATTTTCGAAAAATTGGGATGACACTTTAATTAGGTGGTATAACTCATTAAGTAAAAAAGGTTATAACCCCTTAATTGGAGGGTATTTACCTTATTACAATCCACTAAATGATCCAGCTGATAGAGTGCAAGAGCCATGGCTCTCAGAAGCTGCTTGTTTTTACCCTCATGGCACTATATTTATTCGCCCAACCGGAGTGAGGGATTGGAAAAATTTGAAAGAACCATATCCCGCTAGATTCTTAAGTGGTCACTTTGCATTCGGTCCTAATAAGTGGGCAAAGACCGTAAAGCATGACCCTAATATTTTTTTTGCAGGAGAAGAATTAAACTTAACCTTAAGAAGTTTCACCCATGGTTACGATCTTTTTCATCCTCATAAAGTTGTTATATGGCATGCAACAATGCGAGAAGAGCGTGCTGGTAAATTAGTTTGGGACGACCAAAGCAAGAGGGGCGAAGATACATGGTGGAAAGGTAATAATTCAGCTCGAGCTAGAATTAGACAATTAATTGGGGTTGAAAACAACGGGTTAGACTTAGGCGAGTATGGTCTTGGTTCTGATAGGACTGTAAGAGATTATGAAAAATATGCTGGAATTCATTTTGAAAAAAAATCATTTCAGAAATACACTAAAGATAATTACTTTCCGCCTAATCCGAAAGTTTATAAATCCGAAAAAGATTGGGAAGACAGTTTTATGTTTTCTTTCTACCATCTAGTAAATATCGACCGATCTTTCTTACCAAAAGATGATTATGAATCAATCTTTGTTGCATTTGACGATGAACATGGTGTGGGAATTCATTCTACTTCAATCTCAGATCAGCGGTTAAGAGACTTCTTAACCAAAGGCAAACCTATACACTACGAAGAGATGTTTCTAGCTGAAAAAAAACCGCATAAAGTAATTTTCTGGGGACACTCTAAAAAACGTGGCTGGGCAGAGCGTTACGAGCAAATTATTGATTAATGAAATTCTCTATCCTAGGAATTGATTTGGCCGACAAAGGTTATTACATTAATCTTGATAAATCAAAAGATCGCAAAGATTTTATTGGTTCTCAAATTAAAAAATATAAGATTAAAAATCTACATCGTTTCCCGGCCTTAACCCACAAGCCATATCATGGCTATGGAGCTACCAAGTCACACTTAAAGTTGTTTGAAGATTTTCTTAATAGCGATCTAGAAACTATTTTTGTTGGCGAAGATGATTTTGATATCAGGGATAATACCTTTCATCCTGTTTTACGATTTAAAAATAACTTCGAAGACTCACTGAAAGCTTTATCTAAAGATATGGGTTCAATTAAATGGGATCTAATCATGCTTGGTTGTAATCCTAGAACCAGGGCTTTTTCAGTTTCGGAAACTTTATCTAGCGTCAGTAAATCTACGGGAGCTTGGGCTTATCTTATAAATCGAAAAGCTGCTGAATGCATATTAAATAATTTACACTATAATCGAGATTATTTAGCTATAGATGACTGGCTACCTAGAATTAATGGGCATGACTTAACTTGCCTCATGTCCAATGAATTAATAATTCATCATGCCGCAAAACAGTTTAAGTCTGAAATTCAAACTAATCTACCTATTACTAATTACGACAACATGATTCAAGGAGGTTATGAGTTAGCCCTGCATGAAACTTTTATCAAAGGTAAATTCTTAAGTAATCATGTAGCGCGTAATGTAACGATAGTTTTCAATTTCGATAATTCTTCTGAAGATTTATTTAATATGTTTCAACCAATGTTTGAAAAAAACTTTCCCAAAGAGTTGTTTGTTTGTCCTTTTATATTTAATAATGTAGGAGCTGAAGACTTTAACCCATACAAACATAAAGATATGCCTCACTGGTTAAAGGATTACGCTGAATACGGTTATGCTTTAAGTTATAAAATTACTAATTTTGAAAGCTTCCAACCTAACCGCATGATTAAAACCTCTTACTTTTTAAATGTTTACCCTGATTATGATTTTTCTAAATACAACAAAGACGATTTGAATAAATGCAAAATTGATTTTTCTATAGACAAATTTATCAAAGCTTTAAATATTAAACACTCACCCAAATCTCCAAAGCCTAAAATTAAAAACAATTCTTAATATGAATTACCAAAACAAAATAACTAGAACCGTAAACATGGACAGGAATGATGGCCTATCTATTTACGACAACACAATGGCTGCTCAGCAACATGAAAATGCATTTGAGGTATTTTATAATTTTTTAAATAAAATAAAACCAGCAAGAATCTTGGAGATTGGTACTGCGCTTGGAGGCTTTACTCGTTTCCTTAAGTTAGTTTCTAATGAATGTAATTTAAATTATGAAATATTATCTTATGATGTAGAGCCTCGACAAGATTATGATGATATTAGAAGCTTGGGTGTTGATCTTAGGCTTGAAGATATTTTTGCTCCTAATTATAGTACGGTCGATCCTTATGTTGTTGATTACATTCAAAAGTCTGGAAATACATTAGTTCTGTGTGATGGTGGTTTTAAAATTCAAGAATTTAATTTACTGGCTCCCCATTTAAAATCTGGAGATTACATTATGGCTCACGACTATGCTCATGATAGTAATTATTTCCAGAGTTATATTAATGGTAAAATTTGGAACTGGCATGAGATAGAGTATAGTCATGTAGAAAAAACCTTTAATGATCAGAAGCTTAAAGTTATCGATAGTGAAATTTTCTCCTCTATTGTTTGGTTGTGTGCTCAAAAATAAAATGAATAACCTCAACGAAATAAAAGATAAAGTTTTAAGGTTCCCTAACTCTCAAGTTAGTCCTAGTATTATTAATTTAGATCAAATTAAAGGTTTGGTTGATTCAATTTTAAAATGTTTGTTAGAAAATATTGATGGAGATGTGGTAGAATTTGGTTGTTTTGTCGGAGAGTCTTCTAAATATTTACGAAAGTCCCTAGATGAATATAATTCTGCTAAACACTTGTATGTTTATGACTCCTTTGAGGGTTTACCGCCATTGTCTGATTGGGAACAAAATTCAGGTTGGACTCCAGGCACATTAAAATCTACTCAAGAACAGCTTATAGGAAATTTCACAAATAACAATTTGACTCCTCCAATCATTCATAAAGATTGGTTTAAAAACATTCCCGAAGAAAAGATTCCCGAATCAATTAGCTTCGCTTTTTTAGATGGGGATTTTTACGATTCTATTTATGACAGTCTATCCAAAATCTATGATAAAGTTTCTCCTGGCGGTTATATTTTATTTCATGACTTCGATAGGCCTGATTTACCAGGTGTTAAGGCTGCAGCTTCAGAATTCTTTTCTGAACGAAATGTTGAATTTAATTATGAAGTTTTATGTGACCAGTTGGCTATTTTTAAAAAACCTAAATCCACCAGCATATCATTGCATGATGCATTAAAAAAGCATGGATCAGATAAAATATTTTCTCAATACGATCAAATTTACAGCCAAATTTTTGAACCACTTAAAAACAAATCAATAAAATTTCTTGAAATTGGTCTAGGCACACTGGATCCTAGCATACCCTCTACTTATTGTGGTAACTTAAGTTACTTTCCCAACTACAAACCTGCGGGAATACTTAGGGCATGGGCTGACTTTTTTGCTAAAGGAGATATATATGGTATTGATGTGGCGGAAGACTGCATGATTTCAGGTGACCGAATAACTACATTTTTAGGTAGTTCTAAAGATTTAAATTTTTGCAACAATAATTTCGCTGACGAATCTTTAGATGTTATTATTGATGATGGATTACATGATTTTGAATCTCAAGTTGTTACTTTATCTCATTTTTTCAACAAGGTTAAAAAAGGTGGTTTTTATATAATTGAAGATATTACTCGTGAAGTAAATGGTGAGTCTTTATTGTCTTTTAAAAATCATTATATTTCTTCCGTAATTAATAAACATTCTTACTGCCATTTTGGCAATTTGTTAGTAGTATGTAAAAACTTTTCTAAGCAAGGTCTTATAGATCTCCCTAGGATGCTTGCTCACTCCACAACTCCTCCAGAATCAACTAACATTCAAGCACCTACTAATAAAGTTGAGGATCTTACTATAGTTAGCGGTCTCTGGGACATCAATAGAGTTGGCAGAGATTGGTCTAGGTACGAAGAGCACTTTGATAATTTTTTAAAAATCCCATGTAATCTAGTATTATGGATACCAAAATCACTAGAGTCATTCGTTTGGCAAAGAAGATCTAAAGAAAATACTTTTGTTAGAATTTATGAGTTAGAAGACATTAAAAATGGAATGTTTGCTCCTTTCTGGGATAAGTGGCAATCTATTCGAACTAGCCAAAAATGGCAAAACCAAGCGGGTTGGTTACCTGAAAGTCCTCAGTGTAAAAATGAATACTATAACCCTATCGTCATGTCTAAGATGTTCTTTCTTCATGACTCTAAAATATGGAATCCATTCGATACTGATTATTTTGTATGGCTTGATGCAGGTATAACACAAACAGTTCACAATGAATATTTTTATAACCCCAAAATCTTATCTGGAATAAGGGATGCTATAGATCCATTCATTTTTTTATCTTACCCCTATGAAGCTAACACTGAGATACATGGTTTTGAGTTTAATGCTATTAATAAATATGCCGGAGAAAAAGTAGACTATGTTTGTCGAGGGGGGTTGTTTGGTGGGCATAAAGACTTTCTGACTGATGCTAATGGCGAGTATTACAATACACTTTCTCAAACTATTAATGCTGGTTATGCAGGCACTGAAGAAAGTGTATTTTCTATAATGTCTAAATTAAATCCTCAAAATTATAAGAGGTTCTCTCTAGATGGTAATGGTTTAATCGTTAAATTCATTCAAGCTCTTGACTCTGGCGTTGCTAAATTAGTTGATGTAATTTCCAATCGACCAAAGTTTAACCCAATTTCAAATGATATATCTAAAGTTAAAACTAATTTGTATTTTTTAACTTTTAATTTCCCAGAACAACTGGAGGCTACTATTAAGTCTTTGCAGTTGCACGATGATTTCCTCACTCATCCAAAAGAAAAAATTATTATAGACAATTCTACCAATCAAGAAGCAAGATTAGGTAATAAATTAATTGCGGACCAATATGGATTCACTTATATATCCATGGAAAAAAATACGGGTATATGTGGTGGACGTCAATTTGCTGCAGAGCACTTTGATAGTGGTGATTCAGACTTTTATTTATTCTTTGAAGATGATATGACTATATCAGACCCAGAAGAGGGTATTTGCAGAAACGGTTTTAGAAAATATGTACCAAAATTGTATAAAAAGATTCATCAGATTATGCTTAAAGAAAAATTTGATTTTCTAAAGCTATCTTACAGTGAAGTCTACATGGATAATAACATTCAAGTCAGTTGGTACAATGTCCCCCAAAATTGCAGGACTAAAATTTGGCCTGATTACGACAAACTTCCAGTTAGTGGCTTAGATCCTAATTGTCCAAGAACAGATTTTAAAAATATAGAATTACTAGATGGCTTATCTTATATATCTGGTGATATATATTATGCAAATTGGCCTCACATTACTAGCCGAGAAGGTAATAAAAAAATGTTTATTGACACTAAGTGGGCTCACCCTTACGAACAAACTTGGATGTCTCACATTTTTCAAGAAACTAAAAAAGGCAATATTAATCCAGCGGTATTATTAGCCTCTGCTGTCACCCATGACAGGTTCAAACATTACAAACCTGAGGAAAGGATAGAGGGCTAGTGAATCTATTACTAAAATATCCCTCTAGAGGTAGACCAGAAATTTTTAAAAGTATGGTTGATCATTATATAAAAAATTTATCTGGTAAACATAATGTTCGTTTTGTATTTACTTTTGATCAAGATGATGATACAATGAATAATGATGACATTAAAAACTACTTAAATGATTTAGATTTTGATTTAACTTATTATTATGGAAATCATTTCAACAAAGTTGAAGCAATAAATGATAACTTAACTGATCAAGATTTTGATATACTTGTACTTTGCGCGGATGATATTTATGTTACTGAAAACTTTGACGACAAAATAGTTCAAGAATTTGTGAACTCCTCTCATGGCTTAGATGCTATACTGCAGGTTTATACATACCGCTGGGAATTTGCTTTAGATGTATTTTGTATTATTGGGAAAGATTATTATGATAGATTTAATTACATATATCACCCCTCTTACATTAGCGAGTTTTGTGACAATGAATACACTTCTGTCGCTAAGTCTTTAGATAAAACTATAGAAACTATGAATATGATTTTAACACATAAATGGGAAAGTATAAAGGGTGATGAAACACGTCAACGTAATATGGATAGAACTCTATTAAATAAAGATACAAATAATTTTGAAAACAGGAAGGCTATTAACTTTACTGTATGAAGTTTTTTAATATAGATTGTCATGTTTCAGTTGTATCTGATGTTAAAAATGTATTTGAGTCTTTAGGTCACTCCGTCGACCATTGGTCTATTTCAGGCCATCGTCATCTTTTTGGTTTTCCTGAATGCCCATCCCCTGTCATTAACTCCCAAAACTGGAGAGATATTGATGAAAGGTTCGTGGATCGTTTTTATGATCAGCATAAAAATGAGCTTGATGCTTATGACGGCTTTGTATGTGCATACCCTGTTTACTTCTTAAAGCTTTTCGAAAAATTTAATAAACCCATTATTGTATTAGCTCCTATTCGTTATGATTTTCCCTTATATGATTCTAGAAAATCTTGGCTTGAGGACTCTTTAAAAAACAATCCAAATATTATTCGCATAGCTAACAATCAATTTGATCAAAAATATTGTGAAAAGTTTTTAGGTAATACTTGGGAATGGATACCTAGTTTATGCTCTTACACTAATGCTGTTCATAAAAAGAAAATTGACAATTTTATTGTAGCAGGTTTTCATAATCCAGATTTAGGTCAACGTTTTAAACATAAATCGACACTAGGTCAACACTCATGGTCTCATTTATTTAGCCACTCTGGTATAGTTCATTTTCCATACAATGCTTCACAGATGTCAATTTTTGAGCAAAATACTGCAGGTGTTCCACTAGTTTTTCCTTCTTTAGATTTTGCTATTGAATTGTTTCACTCTCATACCAATCCACAGTCAATGAGTGGAGGAACTTTTAGTCAACTTAATTGGCCTAACACTTTTCCAGACCGTCATTTAAAACATTTTATAAATAAAGAATGGTTATCGTATTGTGATTTTTATAACGGCACAATAAATTGTGAATTTTTTAATTCATTCGATGAGATTACAGATTGCTTTCAACGTTTTACATTTAAAGCAAACCAATCCAATAAAGATTTAATTCTTACTAAATGGAAAAACATTCTTTCTGAAATCAACTCATGAATAAAAAAATAATATCATTTTCTGTTTGGGGCAATAACCCTAAATATACTATAGGCGCCGTTAAAAATGCAGAGCTACTGCAAGATATATATCCAGGTTGGATTGCCCGGTTTTATATTGGTCAATCCGTACCTGATGATATCGTTCAAACATTATCATCTTTTGATAATGTTGAAGTTCAACTTATGGAAGAGCAGGGCAGTTGGAATAGTATGTTCTGGCGTTTTAAAACTATAGATGAACCTGATATTTTGGTCAACTTATCTAGAGATACTGACTCTCGTTTGTCTAATCGTGAAAAAATTTGCGTTGATGAGTTTATGATGTCGGATAAATTGTTTCATAATATATTAGATCATCCATATCATGGCGGGATTATGGGGGGTATGCATGGAATTAAAAAGGGTTGCATAGATAATCTTTCAAGTCGTATTGACTCTTGGTCTAAAAGTGATCAATGGCAAACAGACCAGCAATTTTTAAACAATTTAATTGCCCCAATGCTTGGAGATAAATTGTTTTTACATGACAGCATTAACAAAAAGAACATACCTGTCGAGCGTGAAAATCACCATTTTGTAGGCGAAATTTTTGACCATAACGATAATCGAGCCGATCATTATACAGTTTTTCTTTAAATTGAAATTTAAAACTTTAACAGGTTCTACTCGTAAAATTTCTGGAATTAATAAGTATAATATTGATTGGGACGGAAAAAGTAGAAGTAAATTTCAACAATCAGTTAAACAATTCCTTAAAGAATATTGGTCAAGACATGTTGTTTTTGAAGAGTTTCCTATTGCTGGAACGAGAATGACTTTTGATTTTTATAATGCTAACGAAAAAATAGCTATAGAAGTGCAAGGTGGTCAGCATACAAAGTATGTCCCTTTCTTTCATGGTGGGTATAAAAGCAACTATCTTATGCAACTCAAGCGAGACCATCAGAAGCATGATTTTTGTCAATTAAACAGTATTAATTTAGTAGAGATATTTGAGAAAGATAAATTATCAAAAGATTTCTTTAAAAAGCTAGACATTTTATTGTGAATAGTGTAATATATAATGAATGAGCCAATTAGATCCAGATAACTTACCAGCCTTTCAGATACCTAAAAGTCTTTTAGATAAAATATATGAATTTACTGGTGGTGGATCTGAGGGTTCAAAAGGTTTTATTATGGCGTACACAGATCAAGATGGATCTCCAATGATTTTTTGCAGGGCCGGCAGTCAGATTGTAGAGATGGGTATCCGCAAGTCCCTAGAAAAATATTTAATAGAGATTGAAAATGTAGATGCTCCATTTGATATTAATGGTGATCAAGAATAATCCTTGACTTTTATAATTTCTTAGTCTATACTAAGGTTTAATTATGGCAATGTATTCTTTTAAGGAGGAACAACAGTTCCTTGCTACACTCATTAATCATCCAGACTGTTTCGTTGAAATATCTTCTTATATCTGTGAGGATGATTTCTACAGTGAGTCATCTCAAGTTAATAAAACAATTTTCTCAATCCTTAAAAGGTCCATAGAGGGCGGTGATCAAATTGATTATGTAATGCTTACGGAAAGAGCATTATCTCTTAATTTATCTTTTGAGGATGATATAAATATAGGTGACTATATCCAAGCTCTTTCTTTAAGGAAGACTAATCCCAATACCGTTATTGGTTTGGCTAAAGACTTAAAGAAATACTCTGCTAGGCGTAAGGTAGCTGGGTGTGGCTCTAAAATAATAAAGAGAATGCAGAATGCTTCCTCTGAAGATTCATTTAGTCAATTAATAGAGGATGCCGATAAAATTTATAATAGCACTATATCCCTTTATGATAACGGCTCAAATGTTCCTGAAGATTTATTTAGTGAAATGGAGGATTATGTTGAAGATAGGGGAAATAATCCTATTGAAGAGTTTGGCTTAACTGGTCCACATGAAAGGCTTCACGAATTATATGGCTCCCTTCTTAGGCCAGGAAATATCACCACAATTACAGCTAGATCTGGAGTCGGTAAAACTCAGTTTTGTTTAGATTTTTGCCTTAAAACTTCGGAATTAAATAACTTCACACCTATCTTACACTTTGATAATGGAGAGATGAGTCAGGAAGAACTTAGGATGCGTTTATGTGCCTCAATGTCTGGTGTACCTCTTCATTTTATTGAGACTGGAAAATGGCGTAGAGGCGGCGAAGAAATGGTTAATAGAGTCAGATCTGTCTGGCCTAAAATAAAATCTTACAAACTACATTATTTCAATGTATCAGGAATGAATGTGGATCAAATGGTAAATTTAGTTAAACGTTTTTACTACAGCAAGGTTGGTAGAGGTAATGAAATGATCTTTAATTTTGACTATATTAAAACTACATCTGAAAACTCAAACAATAAAAGCGAGTGGCAAGTGGTTGGTGAAATGGTTGATAAATTTAAAAAATTAGTGCAACGAGATATTTTATTTGAAGGCAACCCAATGATAGCTATGATGACTAGTGTTCAAAGCAATCGTTCTGGGATTACCAATAATCGTAGGGCAGAAAATATAGTAGAAGACGAAAGTGTCGTCTCTCTCTCCGATAGAATCACACAATTTAGTTCTCACCTCTTTAGTCTTAGGCAAAAATCTCAAGATGAAATGGCGGATAGTCCTAATTTTGGAACACATAAACTTTCTTGTTTCAAGCATAGGCATTTGGGTTCAAATTACATGAGAGCTTTGCAGCCCGTTCGACTTTCGGATGATGTAACAATGGTTAAGAATTCTATTTATTTAAATTTTGATAACTTTAATATTACTGAAGTTGGAGATACTGTAGATTTAGTGCGTACTCAAATGGCTGAAGCGGATGTTAACCTCAACAATAACCCTGATGAGCTGCCAGATATATGATAAGTTCTGATAAAATCCGAGATATACTCGAGCAGTTAGGTTACAAACTTAATGATAAAGGTTCTTATTGGCAGTGTGCAGCTCTATATAGAGGGGGAGACAACTCAACAGCCTTGCAAATATATAAGGATACTGGAGCTTGGAAGGACTATGTTCAGAATACACCATTTATGCCATTCAAGCAGTTATTAGTTTTAACCCTTAATACTAATGACCCTACAGAGCTTAAAAAATATTTAAACAAGGAAGAAACTTTCTTCCTGACGGAGAGAGCAAGAAACACAATAGAAAAGCTCCAAGTGGAAGAAGTTTATCCAGACAGTATACTCGATAAACTCTTGCCTCATTATAAGTTTTACAACGGCAGGGGTATATCCGACGATACCTTAATTCAATTGAAGGGTGGTTTAGCTACTAGGTCTCAAATGTATCAGAGGTTTGTTTTTCCTATCTATAATGAGTACAAACAAATTCATGGGTTTTCTGGCAGGGATATGTCGAACAAAGAAGGTCGCCCTAAATGGAAACATATGGGCAAGAAAAAGTCTTGGGTGTATCCTGCTTATGTACCCACTAAAGATGGAGTATTTTTTGATAATGTAAATAAAGATTATGTTCTTATAGTCGAGAGCATTGGTGACGCATTAAGTTGTATAGAAAACGGAATAACTAATGTATTAGTTTCTTTCGGTTTAGATATATCATCCAAGCTTCTTTGCTCTTTAATTCAGTTTAACTTCAAGCGAGTTATTCTTTCCTTCAACAACGACTCCAACAAAGAAGATAATAGAGGCATGAATGCATGTGTTAAAAATTATTTAAAACTACTAAATTATTATGATTCCTCTCAAATCAAAATTTGCTTACCTACACAAAATGACTTTGGTGATATGGGGGAAGTTGATTTTATTAAATGGAGAGAAAAACTTAAATTAATTAATGAAACAGATCAAATCCCTAAAATTATTTCTTTCGCTAAAAAACTAGACAACAAGAGGGGTATACCTAAAACCTTAAAAAAGAACTTAACATTATTATATGAAGAAGCATGAATCAGCGTTATCTGCAAGTAGAATTAAAACTCTACAAATGTGCTCATGGAAATACTGGGGCAATTATAAATTAAAGCTGCCCGACACATCTAATGATGGTGCTAGTCGTGGTTGGATCTGCCACTTAATTTTTGAATTACTGGGTAACCCAAGACACAAGAAACATTATGAGTCCATAATCAAGCACGGATCTATTTTTAAATGCCCTCCTATAGAGCGATTGACTCTTTATTATGCTAGAAAATTAAATGTTGATGACGATGAAAACTTAGAGTTAATTGACTCCATGACCGTTAATGGTTTACATTATGATTTTTTTGGCGGTGATGATAATGAGCCCACCAAAGCTATATCAGAAGAGTCTTTTGATATCGAAGTAGAAAATGAAGATTTTTCTTATCGCATAAAAGGTTTCATTGATAAGTTATTCCTATACGAAGAAACATCCTACGCTTTAATTAGAGATTTTAAGAGTAGCAAGCAAGTATTTAAGGGTAAAGAAATTACTGATAACTTACAGGACTTAATGTATTCTCTAGCTGTTAAGCATTTATATCCTAATTATAAAAAAAGAGAAAGTGAATTTTTATTTTTGAAATTTGATTTAAGTAAAGATTTGTTTAAAAAAACTGGCAATGGAGTCCTCAGGATGGAACCACTCTCTGACTCCGAGTTGTATGGGTTTCAATACGAACTGACTGAGATTCAAAAAGTCATTGACAATTTTGATGAAGAGCAAGCTCATTCTAATTTTGCTGGAGCTCAATCTTACCCTTCTGATGGTACATTTGGAGGGCCTTTAGCTTGTGGTAAGGATGGATTTAAGGTGAGTAGAGGTCAACCTGTTCTTGATAAAAATGGCAATCCCATTCCAGCCTTTATATGTTCTTTTAGAAAACCTTTCCCTTATTATGCACTTAAGGATAGTTCTGGTAAAGTCTTAAAAACTTGTTTTATCGATGACTTAAATAGTTTAGAGAAAGTTAAGAAAGAAGGTCAATCGATTGACCGAATGGAGTATGAAGGTTGTCCTTACTGGAAGCCATCAGAGTCAGAGCATGTAGACTTATTTGGTTAAATTAGTGTAACCATTATTATGGTTTTTCCAATAGTAATTGCTCTTTCTTCTTTATCGTTAGCTGCTGTAGCAGCTTATTTTAGTATTATAGGCTTAACAACTATCTTTCCAGGTGTATTTTGGTCTATCGTAATAATGGGTAGTACTCTCGAAATTGGCAAGTTAGTTACTGCTGTCTGGCTTCATAGAAATTGGAAAACAGCTGGTCGTTTAATTAAATATTATTTAGCAATTGCTGTTTTAGTTTTATCTGGGATTACAAGTATGGGTATATTTGGATTCTTGAGTAAGTCTCACATAGAACAAGAAGCTGGTGCATCTCAGTACGGCTCTCAAATATCTATGTTAGATAAAAAGCTAGAGTCTATTGACACTAAAAAGATATCTCTAGAATCCCAAAAGAAAACTAACGAACAGCTTAAATCTGATGACTATATTTCATTACAGCGTTTAAATGATAGACTTAAAGATTTAGATTCTATGATTACTCACATTAGAGAGAAAGGTGGATTTTCTACATCCAGCAACATTAAAAAAGAGAGAGAGAATCAAGCAGATGAGCGCGCCTCCATAGAGAAATCGAAACAAGATATACAGAATAGGCTAGAAGCTTATAGAGTTAAGTTGGAAAGCGAGATATTTCCTAATCTAGAAAACTTAGAAGAAGATTATTTATTAATTAATTTAGACAAAAGTAAAATAGAATCCAAGCTCAAAGAGTTAGAGGCGGAAATCGGCCCAATTAAATATATAGCTGAGCTCGTTTCTGATTTTGGGGGTCCAGAAGTAAACTCTGAATCTGCGGTTAGGATGGTTATTTTAATTCTTATTTTTGTTTTTGATCCATTAGCTA
>Ga0206677_10002512_pt1 | contig 16014 bp, 17 predicted proteins | sample M130m12015metaG_FD_155475 | JGI IMG/M metagenome (GOLD analysis project Ga0206677, IMG submission 155475) | Ammonia-oxidizing marine archaeal communities from Monterey Bay, California, United States - M1 30m 12015 | ecosystem: Environmental > Aquatic > Marine > Intertidal zone | place: USA...
TTGGGAAAAACAGTAAAAAATGTAAGATGAAAATGGTTTTCCTAAAAGAACTCTAAATGCTTAAATCTTGTAAGTTGTAGTCACGCAAGTCAGCTTTTGCAGCAGAGTCCCATTTATAAGTCTTGTCAATTTCCATGAATGGTTTGTAGTCGTAAGGTTTTTCATGAGGATACTGACGCTGGCGCGCATCAATTGCGTATCCAATAACTCGGGAACGCTTTTTTATGACGTCTTTGTCATAAATGGCTGCGGGACTGTGAATGCCAGCGCCCATAACATCGAGAACTGACGAACGCCGATGGAACCCAAAATTAATGGTCAATCGAGGTTCAAAACCTGCATTCGCGAAGGACCCATGTACCAGTTGACGATTACACATCACGACGTCTCCCGGCTCACAAACAATGGGTAGAGCGTCTGTTAATCTCTCGCCGCCCGCACTTCTAACCATAGCCTTAATATCTAATTTGCCTTGTTTGTGAGTACCTGGAACTACCCAAACACCGTTTACTGGCGTGCTTTGATATACTTGTGCCATGAAGTTGAAGCCATGAATATCCTCGTCAAAGTCTGGATTATTCCAGTGGGTGTCACCATCTTGATGCCAGGACACAGCAGAACCGACCCCCGCGTCTTTAATAAATAAGACCTCATTAAATGGAGCGAAGTCCTCACCGTTCACTTCAGCGGCAACTCTGAGTAGCTCTGGATGGCCGTACAAGCGCAGTGCTGCTTCAGAAAACTGCAGCGACCCAACGAGAACAAAAGGGGCGTATTCGGGCGCGTCTGCTGAAGCCTTCAATTCCTTTAACTTTATCTGGTGCCGACCATTGGCAACATCGGTGCCACCGAGCGGATCGCTAAGCGCCTTACTCCATTTCAGTCCAGGGCCTTTGCAGTCGCAACCAAGGGCCGGGCGACCTCGAGCATCGAGCTTGGAATCGGGATGAGTCGCAAAGCGTGAGCGTACTTCATCAATGTCTTGACGGACATCTGACATCTCTTGAGCTGTGACTACACCCTCAAAAACATAAAAGCCATACTTAGAGTATGCTTCCCGAATTTCTGGATGTAGAGCGCCATTTTTAAGGAATTGAATAGGCCCCCTATTTGGGAGCCTAAGGGCTTGTTTTAGCCCCTCCTGCATGTAGGTCTTGACAGCTTCTGCCTCGTCGCCGTAATGCGCTGCACAGGCCTCTATAGAATCGTTGTAGTTGTGCTGGGTCATGAGATTTAGCCCAAAAAATTGTTGTAGTTATAGCGTAATAGTCCAACCGCGTCGCGGGCGATGAATTCTTCAAGAGATGCCTCAAAGCTATTTGTACGAGTGCAATGTTAGGATCTACTTCCTCAGCATAAAAATGACTAATTGAAAATAAAAGTATTACTCCGACTAAAAATTTTCATAAATGTATTACATTTTGGTTACAAAAAAAAGATATTACAAGCATCGGCTATCAGAGAGTTTGGTTTCTTCAAAGTTCTGCCCCATAAGAATCTCCTGCAGACTCAATGCAGTCTTCCTTACCAATCACTCACCCAGAATAATATGTACTAGCATATTATGGAACCTTTCTGAGCACGTGGGGGTACCCCCGGGGGTGGGGTCTGGATAAGGCTATTTTGAGGTTTTAGGGGGTGAGGTCTGAGTCCGCTTGATATGCGGGGGGTTAAGTATAGGAGTTGGCAACACACAGAGGCACTGAATATCCATATCAAGCCGAAACACATAGAAGCGGTTCAATCGTTCTTTCAGATAGATGAATCAACCATTATTAGTCCTGAATTAAATGACTATCGACAGCATCTGGAGGAAAGACGCGAAAAACAGCGGAGAGGTGGACGAAAAGGCGCCAACAAGACCAACTCCAAGGCGAAGTCGTCCGATAAAACTGAGAGCTCGGGTAACCCGCGGGTAAGCCGTCGGGGTAGTGGCGGGTCCTTAGTAAAGTCAAACCCAGAAAAGCAAAGTCAAAACCATCGTAATGAGGGTAAGTTCTCATACAAGGATGAGGATGGTGTTGGCCCACTCGACAGTGAGCTTTACAAACCAGCATTAGAATGCAACCGATGTGCCGGCGAGGGCTGTGGATGGTGCGCTGGAAAGCCCTGGCTTGATATTAAAGTCGAAACCGACCGCGAGTGAGAGCATGAATTCAAATATGAAGACAATATTTAGCCCAATTTGGTGTAATTTCAGCTCATATAGACTGCAAGTAGAGTGCTTATGCCACTTACCTGACATAAGGCTAAGATTCGCGCTTAAAGCATCAATTTCAAGCTAAGTCGAAGAGAACTAATCCCATTAACCCATAGCTACTTTTGATGTGAGCAGACTAAAAATACTGATCGGCGACATAACTCAGTCTGACGCAGATATTATTGTCTTCTCGGCCCATCCTTCGCTACTCGCTGGGAGCGGTGTTTCCAGGGTGATACATAAATTCTCTAAACCCTTTCACACTAACACCCTCAGCGGTTGAGTCAGAGTTAATTTATAAAGCTTCTGCGCGAATGCCCTCTATGATGCGAACAGCATTTTTAATAAAGAGAGGCTCGGACGAAAAGCTGACGATAAGATTTTGAACATCTTCAGGCAACTCTTCGTTACCAAGTGAAGGGCCTTGATCTCCCTGGGTCGCACCAATCAGGAGGACGCCCATTGTTTTTACTACCTCTATCGCTTGCGCTTTACTCAAAGTGAGCGAGATGGACGTGACCTCAGCAAGCGCTTCCACCTGAGTTATGAACACTTGCTTAGAATTGATAAGCCGAGGGATGGCAACATTGTGTTCGATCACATGCTCGAGCCTAATAAGCAAAGGCAAGAAGGTGCCATCTTCCGAGGCAGTGCTAAATAATTTCTGGCAATATGCATTAGTTGTCATGGATTTAGATAAATCATTTATAAAAACCTGACTCCATCGAATCAGGCTTTGCTCATAGAGGGTCAGAAAAATCTCTTCCCTCGTTTGGAAGTAGAGGTAAAGTGTACCCTTGGATAATCCAATATTCTTGGCGAGTTTAGACATAGAGAATGCCTCATACCCAACCTCAAGAAAGTAGGTTTCGGCAGCCTCTAGTACCGCGCGTCGACGCAACGCCTTTTGTTCCCCGCTTCTCGCTCTCTGATTAATTGCAACGACTGAACTCATGAGTAACTCCATGCGGTTTTTGTTTGGACTCTAGGCCAGGATTGACTAAAAGCAGCTAATCAGCAATTAACTATATCGCTGACTAGCGGAGTACTAGACTCGGACAGTAACTTGTTAACAGATATAGACATACTAAGCGATAGAACGCACTTTTTTCATACGCCATCTAATCAGATCACCCCAAAACTTGGTTTCTATCCAAGCCCAGATAGGCAGATGGGTTGCAGAACCAACCAATAAAACCCCTTATATTAACCTTGGCATTGTCGGTTAATTGTCTTGTTCGAACAACCAGTTGGGGAGCGGTATGATGTAGCTATGTTCTATTATTGTAAACCCTCTACCAATATAGAGTTTACCGTGCTTCCAGCATTACGATGCTTTGCTATGCCCTGGTAGTCATCAGATGTCATCCAAGCTAATGCAGATTCTTTCGATGGAAACTCAATAATTACCGACCTAGTATCATCCCAGTCTCCAGCCAATACCGTCGGGTCCTCATCAACACTCAGCATCTTACCATCGAACTTTTTAAATACTTCTGAGAAACCAGCTGAATATTTATCGTATTCACCTCGATCATGTATTTTGAATCGCGCAATTATATAAACGGACATCGTGTTTAAATCCTAAGTAGGCTGAAGTCTGAGTGACGATTGCGAGCGAAAACTACTCACTTGGACAATTTCGAAGCAGTTGTAGATTTTACTCCCGCAATATTGATATACCATGCGTCTATTTGTATAGTGACCGTCGTTCATTTAAGATCACTTATTCACAAATAAGGTTGCTATGAGAAAACTCTCAGTTATCCGGCGTAGCGTCAAAGCATAGCGAGATATATATGAAGTTAATTACGTTCAAACAGCAAGGTGCAGAATATCTAGGCGCTTTCACTGACACCGGAATCATCAATCTGAGTATCGCAGCAGCGGAGGACCTCGCTTTTTCCTCAATGCAAAATTTTATAGAAGCAGGTCAACCTGCTCTTGATCGCGCCTATGCAATACTTGCGTCTAGCTCAGCCAGAATACCATCTGACCAAGTGGATTGGTTAGCCCCACTGCCATTGCCCGCACAAATACGTGACTGTCTGGGTTTCGAGGAGCATCTGAAAAATTCGTTTGAGAGCGCCATTAAACTGAGCGCTATGGCTGCAAATGATCCTGTGGGAACTGAACATGATTTGCGTGTTAGTGGCCGTTTTGCAGTCCCTGAAGTCTGGTATCAACAGCCCCTTTACTATAAAGCAAACCGTTTCTCCGTGGCACAAAGTGGCAAAGACATTGTGTGGCCAGCGTATTCTGAGTTAATGGATTTCGAATTAGAAATGGCATGTATCATTGGTAAAAAAGGAAAAGACATCAGAAAATGTAACGCTCCAAGCCATATATTTGGATACACAATTTATAACGATTTCTCGGCACGAGATGCCCAAATGCTCGAATCTCCGGGGATGTTGGGGCCAGCAAAAAGCAAAGATTTTGACGATTCAATTATTCTTGGGCCGGTTATAGTTACCGCGGATGAACTTGATGACCCTTACAACTTACGCATGCAGGCACGTGTCAACGGAGAGACTTGGTGCGATAGCAATAGCAATACAATGCACTGGAATTTCGCAGATATGATCGCGCATATAAGTAAAAGCGAGACCCTTTATCCTGGCGAAGTAATTGGTTCTGGTACAGTGGGCTTAGGATGTGGCCTAGAGCACTTGCGCTTTTTAAACAATGGCGACATTGTCGAACTCGAAGTCGAAAAAATAGGTGTTATCTCGAACAAAGTTATAAGAAAGTAGTGTCGATCAGTAATCAACATTGCTTAATAGCGACGTTCCTTAACTCAGGCATCCTTCGAGCGCTTCGTGAAGCGACTGGTGCTTAGGCCTCATCACTTCTCACAACGGCAGCTTTTTATGCGTGGTCTCTACCCAATCAATTATCATCTCGGCGAATAATTCCGGCTGATCAGCCCAAGCAAGATGACCTGATTCAGGCAGAATATGTAACTTACTTTGCGGCAGTGCTGCATTTAAATATTCTGCATTACTGACATCGAACATAACATCAAGCTCTCCCCAGAAAACCAAGGTAGGTATATCGATTTCATTCACTCGTCCAGCCAGCTCTGCGGCTTTAGAACGAAAATCCTTGAACCAGTAAACCACTTCATGTGCGCGCCCCGAATAAGAGCGTTTATAATCATCTATTTGTTTAGCGTTGGCCCGATGGCGGATGGACCCAAGCTTTGACGAGAAAGCGATGAGTGGCCCAGCACCCAACAACCCCGTAGTGAAACGCATAAAACCGAACCTGGCCAACATGCTGATCATAAAAGCAAGTTTGAAAGGGCCCGGCGCACCGACACCATGCCCGACCGCTAAACTTGTTACGCGATGTTTATGGTTAAGAACATAGGCGAGCGCGGCGCCCATCCCCACATCAGGTGCGATAAGATGAACATTATGCAAATCAAGCTCATCAAAGATCGCAGCCAGATGAGCACCCTGGGCACTGGGTGACATATCCTTGCGGTCACCTTCGGAACCACCAAACCCAGGAAGGTCGATGGCAATTACCCGGCATTTCTCTGTAAGTGCTTTCCAGGAACCTGTAAAACTTAGGATGCTCTCAGGAAACGGGCTGAGTAGCACCACGAGAGGAGCATCGACTGATCCGGCCTCAGCAAGGCGAATGTTGCGGTTCGCTATCGTACGATTTTCAATTGGGATAGTTACATCCGGCGTTTCAAACGATACCGCCGACTTACGGGCTGCTTTTACTTTTCGCCACTCGGGTGACACCAACAGAAGCGTGGCTGCGTTGAGTTGATCGTAGATATTAAGTTTTTTCATATTACTTCTCCATCGAAGTGGTCAAACCTTGGCTGCCTTTGTGAATGCAGTCGCGCGTGGTTATTCATGCTTTCCTGCATCCCAGCCCTGCGAGGCGAGCTGGACTGCTGCAAAACTCTTAGGAGAGTTTTCTAAAGTGATTGCCATCGTGTCGTTCCAGCGATTCAGAAACCCAAACAGTGATATTACGGCCACAACTTCTATAACCTGCCTCTCACTAAAGTGTTTTGACAATCCATTCATGTGCTTAGCCTCTACAGTATTGGGTGCCATAGCTGCATGCACTGCAACTCAGAGCGCGGCTCTCTCTTTTTCGGAAAACAAGTCGTTACTCTCAAACTCAAATACTGCTGTTATTATCTCTACGCTGACATTATTTTTTTGCGCTGAATTAGCTATATGTGCCTGGCGGTAACGACAACCAGCTGCGCTTCTCACCACAAACGCTATCATTTTTTTTTAGGCCAGCATCTAGTTCACCGCTGCGGAGAACCGTTGCACCTAGCTCCTCAAAAGCTTGAGTAAATTCTAGCCAATGTGCCATGGTCATCATGGATGCTGGCAAAAAGCCCATAGAAGCCTCCACCATTTTCAACATCAGTTCTAACTCAGATAATTCCTCGCGACGCTTGGATGCGATGTATGTAATTACAATCCTTATGGCTATTTCTATAAGCCTATTTTAAGTAGCTGCTTCCCTAGATTTTGTCCGTTGTAGAGTCGCTGCAACGTGGTAGGGATATTTTCAAAACCTTCCTGCACGTCGACTTGGTAAATCAATTCGCCTGATGAAACCCATGACATTAGATCTTGGATGGCCTCCATTGCTCGCGGCATGTAATCCAGAATAACGAACCCTTCCATTCGCGCTCTATTAACAGTCAGGTTCGACAAATTTGATGGGCCAGGTATCGGTCTAGTCGCGTTATAGCCAGAGATACTCCCGCATAAAACAATCCGAGAACGCAGATTGACGTGATCTAGGGCCGCCTCTAGGATAGAGCCGCCTACGTTATCGAAGAATACATCCCACTTATCAGGACAATGATGAGCAATTTGTGCATTAACATCTTCATTTTTATAGTCGATTACGGCGTCGAAACCGGCAGTCTCTTTTAACCACCGACACTTATCGGGACCACCCGCAATACCAACGACACGGCAACCCTTGATTTTTGCAATCTGACCAACAAACGAGCCGGTAGAACCTGCAGCACCAGAAACAAGAACGGTATCACCAAGTTTAGGCTGGCCAATCTCTAGTAAGCCGAAATACGCCGTAAGCCCCGTTATACCGAGCACAGACAACATCATTTCAGGGGATACCCCTGACGGCAATTTGACCAACCCCATTGGACCTTCACCGGGAGAAGCAACCACATAATCTTGCCAATTGCCGGTAGTTTGGACGAGATCGCCTACTTGATACTCCGCGTGACGCGAATCTATTACTTGCCCAACAGAACCTGCACGCATGGGATCTCCGATAGCCACTGGCGGCAGATACGCCTTACGATCAACCATCCAATTTCGTTGTGCAGGGTCAAATGATAGAAATAGATTCTTAACTAGCACCTCTTTAGTTTTGGGTTCAGGAATTGCGGTCTCGTTGTACTTAAAATTATGTGGACCAACCATTCCTTCAGGTCGCTCAGCTAGCAGCCATTGGCGATTTATAGTCACGATAATGTCCCCGTTGTTCTGTTCATATGTTGTTCTCCTCTTTCGGGAACGCCGCGATTATTTGCCGTCGCTGAGTTAAGCGACAACCATGCTCCGGGTTTGGAACTGAGTATCGACCTTGAAGCACACGTTAAGATTCGCGGCCTATAATTTTAGATTGAACCTAAAATTTTGCTTATATTCTTTCTGAATTTTTCACCAAAGGGGGGGCGCGCTCCAACGATAGGTAAAACATCAATCATGGTTTGGCTATAAATCGCGCGCGAATGGCTTAAGCTTCTAAATCCTTCTGGCCCGTGATAGGCACCCATGCCAGAAGCTCCAACACCACCGAATGGAAGGTCCTCCTGTACGTAATGAAGCGTAATATCATTGATACAAACCCCACCACTTTGTACGTGGCTAAGTAAGTATTCTTGCTCACGGTTATCTTTGCCAAAGTAATACATGGCAAGAGGGTTTCGACGAGGTTCAATCATATCTGGAACTTCAGAGACATCAGAATAGGTCATCACAGGCAGAACGGGACCAAATATTTCCTCGTGCATAACCAACATGTCTTCATTGACGTTTTGTAAAATATGCAAGGGCATACGACGATTGCCATCAGACGCCCGCGTTTTTTCAGCACCGACAATCGTGAGCTTTGCTCCCTTGGCAACTGCGTCATCAATGTAGTTTTGCAACCTCGCGAAGTGCATTTCGTTTATGATACCCGCGTAATCCTCATTCTCTGTAATGTTCGGATACATCGACTGTGTCTCCTTAACCACTCGCGCAATGAGTTGTTCCTCTAGTTCCTCCGGAACGACAACGTAGTCTGGCGACAAGCATAATTGACCACCATTTAGGAGCTTACCGAATGCCAGGCGTGTTCCGGCCAGGTCAAGCTTTGCACTGCGACCAATAATGACAGGAGATTTGCCACCAAGCTCTAACGTGACGGGAACCAAATGTTTCGAGGCTGACTGCATTACTTTTGCGCCGACCTTAGTAGAGCCGGTGAACAGAAGATGATCAAAAGGCAATTCCGCAAACCGTTGACTGATATCTGCGCCACCGGTTACGACCGCAACTTCATCTTCTGAAAAATATTTTGGGACAACTTCGGCAAACAATGCCGCTGTTTCAGGAACGAACTCCGAAGGTTTCAATAACGCTCGGTTACCTGCAGCTAGCGCACTTGTCAGAGGCGCAACGGTCAGGCCAAACGGCAAGTTCCAAGGAGAAATGATGCCAACAACGCCCTTGGGGAAATGCCTAACCTCGCTCTTACCTCCCAAAAAATTCATCGGTTTATTGGTTTTGCGTTTTTCTGGTTTCATCCACTCTTTCAAATGTTTCATTGAGTAGTCGATAGCTTCAACCTTTGACGCAAACTCTGAAAACAAGCTGAACTCATAGGAGCGTGCGCCACCAAACTCACGTTTAGTCGTCATCGAAAATTCTGTCTTATTTTCAACAATTAGTGCCCTAAGTCTTTGTAATCTGTCGATTCGCGTTGAATAGGTGACATCGCCTTCCGCTCGAAACATGCTCCTTTGCCTCTCGACGAGTGCTTCCAAGTTTTGAGAGTGTAGTGTGATGACGCTGTCAGAATGTGATGTATTCATAATTTTTATTTCATCCTATTTCGTTTATCAGCAGGCAGTCGCTAGAGTGAGTAACAAATTTTTCTAAGTCTTCAAAAGCGCCTTTTCGTACAGCTTCTATAATACGAACAGCATTTTTTACAAAGAGAGGTTCAGACGAGTAATTAATAAAAAGATTTTCAAAATCCTGGGACAGGTTCGCACCATCTAGCAACCCCTCCTGGCTCGATTTTGTTGCGTCGATCAGAAGTACGCCTAACGTATTTACAACCTCTGTCGCTTTTAATTCATTAATATTAAGCGAGGTAGATGTTAATTCAGCTATCTTCTCAATCTGGTATTTAGACACTGTTTTTGAGTTGGTTAGTCTGTCGATCTCCACATTGTGCTCGATGATGTGTTCAAGCCTGTTGAGCAAGGGCAAGAAAGCGCGATCCGCTAGGGCAGTAAGGTATAACGCCCTCGCATAACCCTTGCTCGACATTGGTTGCACTAGGTAATTTGTAAAAACACAGCTCCATCGAATCAGACTCTGCACATAAAGTGTTATCAACAATTCTTCTCTTGTCGTGAAGTAAAGGCAAAGTGTGCCCTTCCCGACCCCAGCTCTCTCGGCAAGCCGATTCATAGAAAATGCCTCGTAACCAACCTCGAGAAAGTACACCTCGGCGGCCCCCAGCAACGTTTTCCGTCTCCACGACTTTTCCTTTAAGCGCGGCGTTCCCTGATTAATTGGGACGACTGAATCCATACCTGGCTCCTCTCTTATCAAACGAACTGCTTGTCACTTGGGTCGGTTCCAACGAAAATAAATGAACACCGGTCAATTATATAACTGACATGCGTTCATTTCAAGTTTTCGAGCAGTACCTTTAGAGTTCCATCGGGGAAGAGAGTTTAAAATCAGTTATGCGATATGTATTTCAGGAATTGCAAGTAGAGGGGGGGGGACTTCCCAGAGTTTGCTAGACACCAAATAGCGTTAGAATCTAACTCAAGGAGAGGTGTTTATGAAGGGCAAACGATATACAGACGAGTTTAAGAAAGAGGCTGTCAAGCAGGTCACTGAGAGAGGCTATTCGGTTAGTGAAGTAGCTGAGCGACTTGGGACTACAACACATAGCTTGTATCTCTGGTTGAAAAAGTTCGGAGAGGCCAGCCCAAGACAAGCTGACAAAGATGATCTTGCTACCGAGAATGCGCGATTGAAGGCCGATTTGAAAAGAATGACAGAGGAGCGTGACATTCTAAAAAAGGCCGCTGTAGATTCAACCGGTCACTGCAACAGTTCTATGATTAATCTCCTTTGGCGTTCTAAAATTCAATGTTTTTCGCGGCCTTTCATTTAATTCGTCACCAACCTCATCTAGTGCCTGCTGTGAATGCTGAGCGAGGCATGTTTTCTTTCGGTAGTACTGGCGAATCAGAGAATTGGTGTTTTCGTTTGTTCCCCTTTGCCAGGGCGCTTGAGGGTCGCAGAAATTGTCACGACAACGCGGTCGCTGAGAGCTTTTTTGCAACCTTCAAGAAACGCGTTACGAAAAAGAAGATCTACGCTACTCGAGACCAAGCAAAGTCGGAGATATTTAACTTTATCGAGATGTTCTACAATCCGATAAAGCGTCATAGTCACACAGGCGGGATATCCCCAGCACAATATGAAAAAGACTATTTTTCGAGGCTAGGAAGTGTCTAGCAAACCCTGGGAAGTCCAGTCAATCAATACCGAGTTGCGCAAGCCGATCCGGAATCTTTGGAGCGGATACCGAAGGCATGTTGGGCCCTGAGAGACTTTTGAGGAACTCTATGATGGCCAGACGCTCATCTTGTGTTAGCTGATCACCGAAAGTATGGCCCATGTTCCCCCGACCGAATCCCTTGGTATCGTAGATGAACATCTGATCGAGAGACTCACGGCTCAAATGCGACGCAGTTCTCATGATACGATCGCTCTCTTCCCGCTCTTCACGAGACAGTGTTGAAAAAACCATACCTAGGCTCTCGAGATCATAGGCATTCGGGTCCTCGTTCCTTGCCCATATCTCCGGGCGGAGCTTCGAGTTCAGCACCGCTTCCACGGTTGGCACCGATCCATTATGAAAGTAAGGTGCGGTTGCCCAGACCCCGACTAGTGGCGGAGGGACGTATCCCTTCCCCTCGAGAGGAGCGTAGATAGTGCCTAACTCAGGCTTTCCCTGCGATGCAAAGTAGGTTTGGAGTTTCGTTATGTGATCATTTACCGGTCCGAGAACCTTTACAATTTCGTTATACGCGGTATCTGTACGAACGTTTTCGTATTCCGTGCCGTCATATTTTACCGTCCAAGAGCCTGGCAAGCTAAAGTCAGGGTTGTCACCGATTTTGGTATAGCTGCCGTGGCACTTGAAGCAAGCTCTAAAATTATCCCAATCCTCCGGATAAGTGCGGTCGTGAAATATATCGGCGCCCTTCTGAACTAGCTTTGCATCAAGCCTCTCTGGAAACTCGGGAGATACGGTCTCTCGTGCGAAAGCTAAGGCTTTGGCTGTTGAAGCAACATGATCGGCATGAATGTCGTTAGCGTTTGCCTGTACACCAGTGAAGTTAAACGAAAAGTGTCCAGCGTCGTAGGGATTACCATCTCCATACCAATAGTCAAATGGTTTGTACTTCATTAACCACCACGGCATAGGGTTTACCGGTGGAGCCATATTGTTCTCGATTAAGTCGGTCAACTCTGTCTTCACTGCGCTAACAGCTAGACCTTTGTTTTCCGGATCTTCAAGTGTCGCACCGTGAGCCCACACACCGAAGGGACCATAATTGTCCCCGCGACTCGTCCTTTCGGCTGTTAGGGGTTGTACTGCATAACCTCCACTCATCAGCTCAGCCACGACCTTTCGCTCGGCGGTATTTAGAGCAGCCATGATCTGCAGCATATTTGGCCCTTCGGTTCCTTCCGGACGCGGGGGACTCTGCATTACCGTATTACTTCCCAGTCCTGCTATCACCTGGCCATTTACCACTCCCGAGTGGCATGCAAAACAACTTAAGCCCTTGAGTTCTACGCCGTCTCTCTCAAAGACAACGTCTCCCACTGAGATATCAGAGGCCACATCACGCGTGGGTGGCGATGGCAGGCTCCCATTGACCAAAAATTTCCCGTCTGCTGTGGATTTGTCATAACCTAGAGAGTCCTTTTCAGCAACTGCAGCAGAATCAAGCGCCCGCGTAAAACTAAGAGGCATTGCTGAGTAGAACATGTTACCTGAGAAGATTTCTCTAAGACCCTCACTAGCCCGATCGGATAGGTGAGCCTCGTCGAAACCGAGATAGTCTAAGGAATTAGCATTGAGGGTCCGCTCATTCGAAGTGCCTGGCTCTATCGCGAAACTCATCATTGACGACAGAACAATTATCGCAGCACAAACTAATAACCGCGGGGTTTTTCTTAACAACTGAAGAATTTTTAACAAAACACTTTTACCTTATCTTAATCTTTACTGAAAACGCCTGCATTATTACCTTTCACCACAAAGGTTGCAAATGTTCCACACGACGTTTATCCCGGAGCAAGGTGGCAGCCCCGGAAATCGCTTTGCTTACTTGGATCAAAGGGTAGGTGAAGTCAAAGTAGAATAAAACTTTAAGTGTAATTCTCTTGGGTGCCTTACCATTGTCCAGATTAGAATGTAAAAGAAAAATAGGACACCTTTCTGTGCAAGTGGTGGTACTCCTGGGGGTGGGCTCTGGCTAAGACCATTTTGAGGTTTTAGGGGGTGGGGTGTGAACTGCACGGTTACTGGACGATCAAGAGGTGTTTGCTAGTGATAAAGTGTTTGATGCTCAGGGGCGCTCCTATGCTTCTGTAGAGCATGCTGGTGGTGAACTGATATGCAGGAGTATACGCATTTTATTGCATACAACTTAAATGGCATGTAACTTGCCTCGTTACTAAAAAAATTTTGGAGCGATCCACGATGCGCAGCGACGCAGAACTTCTCGATCATATTCTGAACCATATTGATAACGGCACAACCGACCTGGGTGATGAGGATTGGTTTGAGCCAGTGGAAAACTATACTTCTCCATTACGCTTCGATGCTGAAAGGCGGCTTATGCGTCGCCTACCTATCCCTTTTTGTCCGGTTGCTGCTTTACCTAGCGCAGGCTCTTACGTGGCGCGGGCCTCCGCTGGTGTTCCACTCGTGGTGGTGCGTGGTCTGGACGGTAGTATTAGGGCATTTCGTAACGCGTGTCGGCATCGTGGGATGCAATTGGCTGATGGATCCGGTTGTACGAAGATATTCCGATGTAATTATCATGGATGGGCATACCGACTAGACGGTCGACTTGAGTACGTGCCCCACGAACATGGTTTTCCTGACCTAGACAAAAATAGCAACGGATTGGTACCAGTTCATGAGGTAGAAATCCGCAGTGGATTGGTATTTATTACTCAGGATGAACCAATTGGGCTTGGTGCTTTAGACTCGCTACCTGATCTCCTGACTGAGAATCAGGTACTGTTCGATTCGAGTGAATCTGTTGAGGACATCAACTGGAAGCTGACTGCCGAGGGAACTCTGGAAGGCTATCATATTAAGCCCACACATCCAGAATCCTTCTATCCTTACGGCTATGACAACTTAAATGTTATTGAAACGCAGGGGCCAAATTCTCGTGTATGTTTCCCTTTTAGGCGCATTGAAAAACTGCGCGACGCACCGCGAGAGAACTTGTCGTTGGATCGCATGGTCACACTAGTGCACCGAATTTTCCCTTTCACGTCTATTAATCAACTATCACAACACTGCCATGTGAGCTTCGCTGAACCAGAATCAGCAACAAGGACACGATATTTCAACTACAAGTTCACACTGCCGAAACCAAATGGTTCTGCTGCTACCGAAGAAGAATTAGCTCGCGCCAAAAAGGACGCCGCTTTTCTTTCAGATACAGGCAACCAAGAGGATGCGAAAGTCGTGAGTGATATTCAAGCCGCTATGAGCTCTGGAGCCAACACGCATTATAGGTTCGGCCGATTTGAATCCGCGATTCATCACTTACATAGCAATTTGGCCCGATATCTTGAGCGATTGGACGAGTTTGAGAAAAGTGAATCTTTCGTTAAGGATTTGATATCTTAATGACGGCGGCGACATCGTCTGCTCGCTAATACCGCCACGTCTTCATTTGATTATATCAAATACCTCTTTTCACGGCACCGGATCTGCTGAGACAACCCGAAAATGAACCGAATTTTCGCTTTTTAAACTAAATGAAATAACGTATCGGTTCCCTAAAGCCAGAACCAATGGAACGGTCAAAATACCGTTCTTATATAAACCTGTAGAACTGATATTCGGGGGTACAGTAGAGATCACCGATTCGACTTCAAACACAAGATCCGTAGCGCCGATGAGGTTCAATATAACCTTGTGATAAACCTCTCCAACTTTGACTGCCGTAAGGGTTAATTCTTGATTGGCGTCATCAAAGGAAGCGCGACCAAAACTAGAGACTGGGTTGATAATAAAAGTGTCCAGCACTACTACTCTGATTGGAATAGTCTCGCTAATTGTTGCCAACGTGTTGATTGACATCCGCTCCTTGCGGTAGCGCGAATCGAAATACATCAGGCAACTCTCTGCCACATCTTCTTGTGTCCACGTCTACGCTCAGAACGGACGCAGTAGTGCTGTTCTAATTCGCCGCAGCAGCATCCAGAATTCGTAGGAAATTCCCGCTCCAGATTTTATTTATGTCGGCGATAGAATAGCCTCTTTTCAATAAGCCTGCGGTAAGGTTCATCGCTTCGCTGGCGTCGTTATAGTCATCTATGCCGCTGCCATGATTGAAGTCATTGCCTATACCGACATGGTTGATGCCAATGCGGTCAACGATGTAATCGATGTGCTCGATCATATTTTCCGTTGTAGCCGGTCCGAGAAGCTCGCTGACTGCGGTAGTGAATGCCGATCTTTCTGCAAGATCATCAATCTCCCAATATAGTTCGAAAGGATAGTTGTATTCTACCGATATTCCAGCGGCCACGCGCAAGGCTACAAGTTTTTCTATAAATTCAGGCTCAGAGATATTAATTAAATAGCCTTTAAACGCAGCTACGTGAATGACTCCTCCGTTCTCGCCAATTCGATCGATCTCTTCATCGCTAAGGTTGCGAGTCACGTCTGACAAAGTCTTCGCATTCGAGTGACTGGCAATAATTGGCGAGCTTGATAGCTCTAGCACTTGCAGAGTTGCTGTTTTGGATAATTGTGAAACATCGACAAGCGCGCCTAGGGCATTGATTCTTTTTACGGCAGCTATGCCTAGCGGAGACAATCCACCGTGTTCTTCGGTAACTTCAAAGGCGCCAGTTTCACTGCTAAACTCTGGGCGTGAAGAATCTGAGAAAGCGTTGTGGCCAAGATGGTTGAGGCCGAAAATACGTATGCCCTCAGCGTAGAACTCATCTATGGTAGAAACGTTTCCTTGTAGTGACCGTGCATTTTGAAATCCGAGTATATATGCTGACTTTCCTGCTTCATGAGCAGCAACGATTTCGCTTGAAGTAGTCGCGATCACTGCTTGACCCTGACTCTTTTCTACTAGGGCGTGCACAGCGGCTAGCTTCTCATCAGCCTCTGCTCTAGCCGCGGCATCGCCTACCTCAGTTCTGGGTCCCGGACCAACAGCCACTGACATGACAACGGCATCGACACCGCCGGCACGCATCTTTGCG
>Ga0206677_10002515_pt1 | contig 16009 bp, 7 predicted proteins | sample M130m12015metaG_FD_155475 | JGI IMG/M metagenome (GOLD analysis project Ga0206677, IMG submission 155475) | Ammonia-oxidizing marine archaeal communities from Monterey Bay, California, United States - M1 30m 12015 | ecosystem: Environmental > Aquatic > Marine > Intertidal zone | place: USA...
TAAAATTTCAGTCCGATAGCGACTTGGTTTGTATGATTTAAAACATCATAATCCACAAAAGCATAATCAATAGATAATAACATTTTACCAAGTCTTATATTTCCTCCAACACCAAAGCTTAGTCCTGCCGTATCATGATTGAGATGCGTACCCGCTCTGACAAAATACATCTTTTGCCAAGCATACTCTGTACCCATGCTCCCATAAACAACATAGTCGCTTGGTTTTATACCATCAAAACTCAACAATAAACTATGATTCTCATTCTTAATAAAAGAACTGCTTGGGCCAACAATTTCATTCTCAATCCCTAAGCGAAATGTAAGCGGCAATGGGAACTTATCCGTAATTCTTTGAAGGCTACCATCTACATCCACTGTATCTGCAACCTGAACGCTTAAATCTTCACCTTTATATTGTATCTCTGGACCAAAATTAGTAATACTCATTCCTAAATTAGTTCCATATATACCTGTCTGAAAATTAGACCCTATATCATAAGAAACCGTCTGCATCTCTGTCTCTGCTATCTTATCCCTAATATAGTTTAAAGAAGCGCCTACTTTAAGTCTGTCTGTCAAGCTTCTGGCATATGTAGCTCTAGCTGCAATAGAAAAAACATTAAAGTTCTCCCCAGTGCCGTCAGGATATAATTCCGTTGTCACAGACATTGGTCCACTGTCTAAGTAAAACAAGTGCAAACCGATAAAATCTGAGGGTGAAATACGGGTACCATATGTAAAAACACCATGTTGTATTCCAGCTAAATAGTTTACTTGTGAAAAATAAGCTTCACTCTTTTGGATGAATGCAATGCTTGAAGAGTTATATGGAATACCAGAAACACCTCGACCTGACGCTACAAAGGACCCGCCCATGCCTATAGCTCGAGCAGATGTTTCTAGCTTTAAAAAACTTCCTGCTGCTGTTGCTACTTTGGTAACAACATCTGGGATATCTCTGTATTGAGCCACTAGCACAAGGGGAACCAAAAATACTATTAAACACTTCTTCATCGTATCACCGCAAATTTACCTATGAAAGGCTTGTCTTCATCACATGAGGAGGATTGGTCTGGACATTTTTCTTCTACATAATAGATATAAAGCCCAGGAGATATTTCTTGATTATTCATAGATCTTAAATCCCACCAAGCATTACCTGATGACTCATCATTATGTGTAATTGTACTCACGGCTTCACCCGTAAGTGTAAAAATTTTGATAACACAATTTTCTGGTAAGTTAGTGAACCTGATCTGTCGTAAGTGCTCAGATTCTTTAAAGCCAGAACCTACTTTATATGGATTTGGGACCACTTGGATTTTTTCTAGATTCTCCATTGGCTTCACACCGGGGTACACCTGTACAAAATTTCTATCAAGGACAGTAGTTCCCTTTGAATTTTCTATTGAAGCATAACCTTCTGGGTTTGCCCATTGATCAGGATTTGAAAAATTTGTATCAACCTGCATAATATACTGTCCATTATCAGTCTCATTGTATTTTACTTTAAAAGGAGGCTCAACACCCATATCATAAGAAACAACTGAATAAGTATATTCTAAACCATCAATTACATTTTCATCTTTAAAAACGTATTTCATACTATCACCATTGATAACGGTGTCAAATTTGATGCTTTCAAAACCTGTATCTGTTCCTAGGTTAAACCAAGGAAAATAGGGATCTTGACCATTAATTGCATGTCCACGATTTTGGCCATCAGGACAATTCTTATCATTAGAGTAGATACAATGAAGGGAATCTTCAACAGCACTTAGATCAAATTGTTGGTATGGTCTCCAGCCTGCAAAAATTCCATCTGTATCATAAATCATATCATCCGGATTTCCCCATGTATTTCCACCGTCTAAACTTTTATAGATTTTATATCCTTCAAAGTCAGAATATCCAGTTACAACATCCCTTGAAGTTTCTGCATCATCATTCCAATAAATAGATACATCTCCTTGGGAAGTAACAGTATGAACTGTTGGTCTTGATGGTGGAGTAAAACCTTGGTATTTCGAATTATACATGACCTGAGCAAAACGCGCATTATTAATCAAATCTTCCTCAGTTTGTCCAAAAATTATGCAAAAAGAAAATGGAACTTCTCTACCAACAGGAAGGTCGAAAGGGCCACAGCTCATTATTAATACACAATCAAGTCCATTTGGTTCTCTTTGATAAACAGACTCCAACTTAAGACCCTCAACTGAATCAAAATGAGGATTAAGTTCAGCGGCTAAGTCAGTACCTGGATTAGGTGTGTGAAAATGCCATGCTTTTTCTCCCTCACTCAAATTAGAGGTATCCCCAACCATAAGTTTATAGAGAATTTCTTCTTTATTTTTTGCAGCAGGGCAACCTTCGCTACCAGCATAGCAACTACTAGAATTCCCTTCTGGTGATACAATACCAGGTCTTTGGTACCAATCGACCCAGTGCCAATCAGTCATCTTAAGAGGCTCACCCGGAAAAACATCTATTGAGCCATCCTGATCTAAATCAACGGGCTCTGTAGCTTTTGGAGAATCCAATAATTGGGTTGCTACGACACCAAAGTTATTCCCGGGGTGTGATGAAGCAGAAGGCTCATCCAAAGTGTATCCTGCTACACCAGATACACCATCATGATCACCTATCATCGCCATGCTTATAAGCATTCTCTCATTATTAACTTCAAAATTTTCCCAATAATACTTCATGAAATCATCATCATTTGTGTGCAGGCCTCCATTATAGCCAGCCCAATCACCCATCAGAACATCAGCATCCATATAAAATCCTAACGACATACCTTTGTAGTCAAATCCTTTTCCTCTATTCAGCTTGGTACCATCTGGCATAATCATTGCCTCGCCACACTCGGGATTTCCATTGATATCTAAGACCGGATTTCCATCTTCATCTTCTGCACACCAATCGCCACTCTCATTCCGGACTTTAACTGTAACAAACATAATATCTTCCGCATAGGAGACCCCATAAGAATGGGCTGTAGCTCGGACTTTTAAACCCATAGGATATCCAGTTTGCTCATACTCATCATTGGTGTTTACATTATTTGCACGGTGAGACCACCTATCATCAAATTCCATATATACATCCATATCTGAAACAAAACGTCCAGGAACTTCTTCCCAACAGTCCGGGTCTTTTCTTGATTGTGAGCAACCTGGTAAGTTTATATTATAATCTTCAGACCAAGACCCCGGCCAGAAAGATTCAGTTTCACCAGTAGATGCGTTATATTGCTGTGGCCACGTATTTGAATAAGCTGAGTGTGCCAGGACTGGATATGTGTCATCTCCTGAAACCCAAGGCGTGGACTCAAAAATATCACTAGCATTAAATTCAGTCTGATGAGAATTAGTTCTTGCCATCGTTGAAGCATGCCAGTCTGTTTTGTATTCAGTATCTATAAAATGTGATTCTGCTGCATTTGCACCATAATAAGCATAATTATCATCCTCAGTCCACTCTTCAAGGTCTTCACCATAATCATAAAAATCAAATTGCGCCTCCCTACTAATGAGAGCAGGCCTCAAAGCCCATGGGTAAATAAATCCAATTCTAGCTGATGTTTTGTTTGGATCACTATTCCCAAAAGAACTGACTATAATCTTTCTATCATTATGATTAAAATAAAATTGATATTCTCCTGTAATACTTTCTAATGAAGCTTTTTCATTGTCGGGATTATATTGACCATCATCTTCGCTCATTTGGAAAAGAATACCCTTAAATATTGTATCTCCTGAAACTGGATACCAAGCGTCGTAAGCATCTCCAGACTCCCAAATACCGTAAAGAGATGCACCCTCTCCATCAACGATAGTCTCTAAATTCTGCCATGAATAACTTGCAGTGTTTTTATTACCAGGAACAGCGCCAATGAAAGAAACGGCCGGTAAATAAGAGTAATCACCCCATATACCGGATGGGTGCGTGTCCCAATTGATAAAACTTCCATAATTTGTTATAGCGCTCTTCACTCGCCCTTGATCAACAAAACCTTTTGCTCTATCACTCATAGGATTAGTTGGGAATGGGTTGTCTCCAATTTTTGCAGGTGCATTTTGCCTGAATGGATCTATCGGACTGTATTGCGAATTTTTTAATTTTCCATCAATTGAGAACAAAAAAGAAATAAAAGCTACGGATAAAAGTATTTTTTTCATTATATATTTAATCAAAGTCTAGTCTTATAAAAAAATTAATTTCTCGAGGAGGTGATAATCGCCACGGACGATCATAATACGCTGAGGATTTATTTGCATCTACTCCTACGCCATTGGGATCAGTGCCAGGAAGCCCCACGTAATCAGTAAAATAAGTACCTGGATCATCAGCTTTTCCGGTTAAAGCATAAACGTCATATGCATTTCTAATATCTAAAATATTAAAAATATTTAAACCAATAGAAAATTTATGATCCAGACTCTCAAAATATTTTGAGAATGACATATTCACATTTTTATAAGCGGGACCTCTTTTTGAATTAGGCTGTCTTAAATCCTCCGCAGGATCTTTACCTTTAAAAATAATTGGAGTATAAGGGTAACCACTTTGATAAAAAGCTGTCAAACCTGCTTGGACTCCAAATGGCAAAAATGTATAAAAATAATAAGTTAGATCATGGGGTCTGTCGTAATAGGCTAAATTTTCTTGACTTGGAGCATCGACGTACTGCCCACTGATACTTGCCCAAGCATATTCACTATTAGTTTTAGCCACTGAATATGTATACTGAAATTGAGAGCCAAATAGTAACCATCTCCAATCAATAGTCAGATCCAATCCCTTTGCAGAGCCATAATCACCATTGGATGCAACACTATATTGGTAAACTCCAGATCGCTCCTGAGTATACCTTGTAAGTTGATCCATATCTCGAACCCATGCGCCGAGAGAATACGCCCAATTTTCACCAACCTGTACATTAAAACTAGCACCATACTGTTGTGTTCTTTGCGCATTCATTGTTGCATTACCTACAGCGCCTTCACCTTCCTCAAATAAAGTTTCTGGGTCTTCTAAACTATTTGTATTCAAATACACATTTTGATAGACAGGATTCTGGTAATATAAACCATAATTAAAAGTAAATGTCGATTTATCAGTGATAACATGACTAAAACCAATTCTTGGGCTTATCTTATATGACCAATTTGAATTTTTGAGCAATATTTTTTGCCTCGCTAAACCAGCAATATCAGATGCCTCCTCTCCATTATCCCATTTATCGTTATCATTTAGGTCAGAGTAAAACCAAGGTCGGCCAGGACTAAATTTGCCCACTGTATCAGACCAAACTTGAGAGTTATAATGGACCATATCTACACGTACACCATAGTTAATGACCATCCATGGGACTTCAAAGACATTTTGAATATACGCAGATAATTCTTCAGGCTCACGAAAATCATCCCATTTTCCATTGCTGTTTGCATCTGTAAACTTTTCACCTTTGTCCCACCTACCATTACTTTCTCCGGCATCAGCAGTTTCATAACCCTCATCGCCAAGTAATAAACCATCTGGACCAGTATCCTGCCAATATTCTGCAAATGTTTGAATCTTCGCACCTTCTCCGAGCCATGGGTCTTTAACTTCATAAAAATTTAATTTATGAGACTTATAATCAAAGCCAGTTCTAATTTTCCATTTTTCAGTTAATTGACTCGTTATATCAAATCTCACTTCATCCGTGATCGCTGTAGAGTTTGCGTAAAAGGTGTCATGCCCTCCAAATGTACGCCCTTCATCCCAAGCAACATCTGCGATGTCAGGCATGTAATAATACGGGTTTGTTCTTCCCGGAATAAAACTAAAGTTTCTTGGAGTACCATAATAGCCGGGAACGTTTTCCCAGAGAAGATCAATGCTATTGTAATCCATAAAGGGTTCAAAGTCCTCATACATTTCAGGCTCAAGCCAGTAAGATCCATCGCGCTCTTTTAATGCTTTAACGAGATCTGGCCCATTCCACTGGTTATCATTATTTGAATCATCAAAATTTTCACCGAAGTCCCAAATACCATTTCCATTAAGATCATCAAAATCTTCTGCTAGTTCCCAATTCCATAATCCGGGCTCTGCTCCGTAATGCCAACCGCTTCTTTCATCAATATTAGTATATCTGATTGTATCACCATCTTCGCCTATTGAAAATGGAACTACAAATTCATTTTCAACATCAGATATTTCTTTGTAACCAGCTGGATGACGCCATTCAAACCAATTAGGGTATCCATCTTTATCATTATCTCTCCATCTTACCCCCTGAAACTGGTCTTGTTGAAATCTGGACCAACGTAGCGTATAAAAAGTATTCTGTGATAAAGAATGGTTCATTTCAACATTAAATCTTTCCGTATCTCGGAACAACTCATTTCGACCTTCATCCCAGTAAAGGTAGGTTGGATTAAAAGACTGTCGATGATTTTCGACAAGCCAATACGATCCATGAAATCTCAATTTATTGGTAAGCTTATAACTTAATTTAGCAAAAACATCCCAAGTATTGTCAAAACCAAAACCGCGGAAACCTGATTGATCATCCCATGGATACACAAGGTTTTTTTTATTCTCTTTTAGAATTTCATCATTTACATCACCTTCATTTAAAAAATACTTATCACCTTGATAAATTTTATCATCAAATTCATAAACACTATACTTATCTTGTGTTGTGTATTGCCCTGAAGCCCAAAAAGTTAGTCTGGGGATCCCAATAATGGGTCCGCCAACACCAATATTATAATCGGTATAACCACGATTCAGGTCATAATTCTTGCTCTCATCTGAATCACCATCCAAAAAAGCACCAACAGAACTTGTTTCCCATTTAAAATGATATTCAATCTCTTTACCACCTGATGCCGTATGCCAATTCGAAACCGCTGACTGAGCATCACCGTACTCGGCATTAAATCCTCCTGGCTGCCAATCAAATTCCCTTATTGCAAACATATTTAACCGGGTGCCAGATCCAATAGAACCAAAAATCGGATTTCTTAAATACATTCCATCCATCATATAGGCTATCTCTCCAGACCTACCTCCTTTCACGTGAATTTCTTCAATACCTCTTTCCTCATGATCGGGGACAGACTTACTACGGCTTTCAACCTTTACAACCCCAGATTGCAGTGTGTACAATTCAGATAAGTCTCTTATAGGAAGAGACTGAATAGCTTCTTTGTCAACCGTAATTTTTTTAGAGGTAGAACCTTTTTCTACAAGGGCCCTCTGCCCTAAAACTTGGACCTCCTCTCCTTCAACAGCAGCAATGGGTAGTTTAAAATTCAACCAGGCAGTTTGATCCATCATGACACTTACTTGCGTCATGGTCTGCTTTTGATATCCCATCATTTGAACAACAACATCATAATCACCTACAGGAATATTCAGTATGATATATCCACCATCTCCACCGGCAGCAGCGCCTATTCCAACATCAGGAACATAAATATTAGCTCCGGGAAGAGGATTCCCATCAATATCTGTAACTTTCCCCCTTATTGTTCCATCTGTTCCAGCATAAGAAAACGAGAGGAGAGAAAATAGAGTTACAATTTTAAAGAATATCTTCACTCAATCAACTCCCTAAGGTCTATTGTATGGATTCCATGCTGCTTACTGATATAGAAAGGATCAAAGTTAAAACTTTGTTCTTCTGCAATATTTTTTAATCTGACATTTTTAACTGGTTGAACTATTTTTCTAAAAACATTATTTGACTCCTGAATCTCAACCGAACTCAACTCTAGCCTATTAAAACCTATCCATGCTTGATTTAAGGTATCTAAATAATTGTTATTTGCTGTATAATCTGCATCATAAGGATGCTCTGTCCACCTAATAAACACTTCGCTCTTAACTAAACCTATATTCTTAGCTAACCAAGAATCAGTTCTTTGGCCAAACTCAACCCCACTACCCAACATCGTCATTGTAGTTGTCTGCGAAATTTTAAAACAATCCGTAAATGTGGTATCCTTAGCAGAAACAGACATATCTGGCCTGTGACCTGCAGGGACGACAACATTTGAATCAGACTCTACGCGGTAGGATTTTTCTATAAAATATATCGCAACATCTGTTGTATCATAATAAGAAGTATCAATTGATTCACCTGCTCTTAATTGACCATCTTTAGTGTAATATAAAACTTTGCTTTCTAATTTATTCTTAAACCAAAAACCATTCTCAATATCATTTGGACTAAAATAAAAACCAACGGGCAGAAAGTAAGAAGGATGTGAAACTTGTTTTAGGTGACCAGGCTGATGAAAGATATGATAATTATAAAACCTTTCTGTCTGCCCACCAGATACTTTAGACCATTCTGACTTGGTAATATAATAGTCTTGAGGTTCAAAGGATCCATTTTCATTTTCTTCTACAATGTGACCAACTTCTTTCCTTGTAAACAAAGTTATAAGTGAATCAATATCATCAACATATTGTCGTTGCAGGTCTACTATCTCAACTTCTTCAATTATGTTCTCATATACAGTACCCCAACGATCTGTTAAATCCTCACCTGGAACAATATTAAGCACAACTTGCGGTGTAAACTGATCACTCCAATTGGCAAGCAAGCTATTTGGTTTGTCGCCGACACTAAATAATTTTGATGGATCTCCACCATAATAGGTTTCACTGTCATCATACATTCCATTACCTTTGTCAATAAAGACTTCACCAACACTATACGTTTGCGAGCCATCACTATCAACGTAAGACTCTTCCCCATCCCATTTCCCATTACAGTTTCGGTCTTGGAATGGCTCATTCAGATCATATGTACCGGAAGAGTCAATATCATAATAAGGTTCATCTGGATCCCATATTTGATTTCCCCTATCAACAAATTCGTATACTACAGAGTAAACATTGTCACTATTGTAATCTTCAATTGGGTCATCACCAGCATCATAAATACCATTATTGTTATTATCTAAATACTCAAATAAAACATCCTGAAAGTCATTATCTCCATTATAATCTTGTATTCCAGACTCAGCTTCATCATATGCGTTATTATCATTGCAATCTGTATTTATTCTGAAAACTAGGCTATCACTGCTTAGTTGCTTCTTGGTAAACTCAAAACTATTTTCGAACATGATTTGATTATCAGCTAGAAATACATAGTTCGTATCTTTCCATTCTGATGAATCAATAAATAATAGTCCTTCCTGAATAAATGGTGTATCTACGACAGCCCAATAGGCGCTCACATCATAAATATCATCATAATTAATAATTGTATCATCAGTAACCCAGTCACTATTAGAAAGTTTATATCTTTGCAATGATGGTTCTGCATCAAGATTCCATTCAAGTCCTTCCAAATTTTTGAATGGAGTTGATGAGATCTGGACTGAATCGGAAGAAACTCTCCCGGCTGATGAAAGTGAGTCAATATACGTTCTTTGTGTGTATTGAGATGCATCTTCAGGCTTCATTGATACCAGATAGTCAGGGAATGTCTTATAAACCATTGTTGTAGGATCTTCATTAAATAACGAATAGTAATCAGAATATGATTCATAGTTGGCCATCAAACTCGGGCTGTATCTGAAAAAATTGGCTTCTACATTATTTTCAAAATTATAAAAGTAATCTTGAACTAGACCTGTCTTATCACCCAAGTTATCATTTTTTAAAGTATTCTGATACTTAGTTGATTTAACTAACTCAGAATCATTATTTTCGAATGAGCAATTGGTATTTATGATTAAAAGAATAGGTAATAGAAAAAAATACTTTATTTGCTTTTTCATAGATATATTAATTAGTTCTTACCAAGATTGTTCAAAAGAATATAACATTATGAATTAGTTTACTAAAAATGTTTATTCAAAAATATACTTAAAAATATGACAACATATAAAAATATAATTACAACAGCTTTTTTTATCATCTCTTCTTTAATTGGTGACCAGGCTAGCCCGAGTCCATTTACCATTTATCAACCTAATGGTGAATCACACGAAATATTTATTAGAGGTAATCATCTACAATCATGGCATGAATATAATGGCCAAAGTATTACAAAAGATGAGAATGGTTGGTGGGTTTATGCCAAAGATAAGAGCATAGATGGGTTGGTCCCCTCTCAGTTTAGAATTGGGCAAAGTGTAAATCCTTTTGCAGAATTAAATATTCGACCGTTTAAAATAAACTTACCTGATTCATCTCCAATACCAAATTTAAACCAAACAAGATCAGACACATTTAATATTCCATGGGTTCTGGTACAATTCCCAGATGCAAGTTCATCATACAGTCCGTCTGAACTAGAACTTTTACTTGACCAACCCGGTTACAGTCATCCCAACTTTGATAATACTGGAAGCTTTCATGATTTTTACAAAGAAATTTCTTATGGCCAATTTCTATCAAAATCCGAAATTTCTAGTTGGATAACAGCTCCAAATGGTCATGATTATTACGGTCATAATAATGGGTATGAAAGAGTTAGAGAACTTGTACGAAATGCTGTAGACCAATTAGAAGAGTCCGGATTTGACTGGTCTAAATATGATAATGATGGTGATGGATATGTTGATGCTTTAAATATTATTCATCAAGGCCCCGGAGCTGAGGAGGGAATTGAATCAAATATTTGGTCTCATAAATGGAGTCTCGGTAACCTGTCTGTTACTTATGACAACGTAACAATAAGTAGCTATACAATTAATCCTGAAATACAAGGTGGCAACATCGTTGCAATTGGTGTTCTAGCTCATGAGTTTGGACATGCATTAGGGCTACCAGACTTGTATGACACCGATTATTCATCAACTGGGTCTGGAAAGTTAGCGCTTATGGCTGGTGGCTCATGGGGCACTACTGGAAACACACCTTGGTACCCATCAACAATGAATGCATGGTGCAAAGCTCAACTTGGATGGGTTGAAATTGAAGAAATTGAAGACAGTCAAACTAACATATCTTTAACTAACTCATTTTCAGACAACAAAGTAATAAGAGTAAATCATCCTGCTGTTGACGAAGAATATTGGTTAATTGAGAATAGACAAAAGTTGGGATCGGATACATTAATGCCAACCGCTGGTTTAGCGATTTGGCATATTAACGATGATATTGCAAGTGAATGGAATGTTAATGGGAACGAACCTTATTATGGGGTTGGTCTGGAACAGGCAGATGGTCAATTTGCGCTAGAAAATGGAGGCCCTAGCAATGGAGCAGATATTTACCCTGGATCTACCAATAATAGAGAATTCAGTCATTCCTCCACGCCAAATACTACAAGCCTGTATGGTTTACCATCATTAGTTAGAATTGATGAAATATCAGATTCAGAAGAAACCATGTCTTTTAATGTTACATATAATGAAATAATAATTGCCGAAGCATCAATTGGAAATGGATCTGGCAATGCTTATGATACAGGAAGTGTTACTCTGAGTCTTGATAATGATATGCCACTGACCGAATTTGAATTTGAATTAGAATTTTCTCCAGCATTTGTAACCATTACTGGTGCAACTCCGTATAGTCGAGTTTCCTATGATAGCTTGATAATTTCAGGGAACCATATATCATTAGTCAATCCAATTATCTCTGAAGGAGATGGAGAAATTTTAGAAATTCAATTATTTAATAATGTTGGAGTCAGTACCCAAATTAATGTCAAATATGCAATGGCCCAGGCTTATACGGAGGAGAACAAAGAAGTTGGAATAACTTTTCAAAATGAGGCCAGCTATCAAATTAATTCTGTAGATCAATACTATACAATCCAAACATCTAATGGACAAATTGGAGGAGGTGCATCATATCAAGTAACCTCAATCAATACTGTGCCAATTAGTTTAGGTGTCATCAAATTTGATCATGTGCCTAACCTGATCTCACCAAGTGATGAACCATATGAAGACCTTAATGGAAACAACAATTACGATCTTGGCGAACCTTTTAATGACCTAAATCAAAACCAAGAATGGACTCCAATGGTTGAATCTTCCCTTCCCGAAGGATGGTCATTAGATGTTAGCTATAATGGTTCTACTCTCACTGTAGGGGTATCTAACTGGAGTGAAGCAACGCCTATCGGTACTAATAATCTGTTTAGCGTAAACTGCATTGTAAATAATGAAGCCAACCTTAATGATTTAGTAACAGTTTCTACAGATGTAATTTTACAAGTTGATAAATGGGGAAATAATGGAGTTCCATTCATGAATGGAACGGGAACAATTTTAATTGATGGTACTTTATCAAATGATAATTCTAAAATTTTATCTCAAAGCTTTATTTTGAATAATATCTACCCTAATCCATTTAATAACTCAACTTTAATCGATTTTGAATTAGGAGAAGGCTATAAAGATAAAATAAAAATTACTTTTTTTGATATTAGAGGCAGAGTTGTTGAAACTATAAATAATAGCATATTAAAGGCCGGGTATAATTCTTTAACCTGGAATGCCAGTAACCTAAGTAATGGAATTTATTTTATGGAGTTAAAAGCTAATGACAAACGCACGATTAATAAAATTACGTTATTAAAGTAATTAACCGGTTCTCTTACTTTTTTTTGAAATTGTATAGATAGGTTTGTTCCCCCCTTTAATATAATCTGCCGTAATAGTAACTCTTTCTATATCCTTAATGTCTGGTGTCTCATACATTACATCAACTAAGACCTCCTCCATTACAGACCTCAATCCTCTCGCTCCCGCTTTTTTTTTATACCCTTTTTGAACAATTAAATTCAATGCATCTTTTTCAAAATCAAGTATGATACCTTCTATCAAAAATAATTTTTGATATTGTTTTATTAGAGAATTTTTAGGTTCTAAAATAACCCGCAGTAAATCTTTTTCACTAAGCATATTCAGCCTTGTAACTACAGGAAGCCTACCGATCAATTCAGGAATAAGGCCAAAAGAAATCAAATCTTCTTGCTTAACTCCGCTGAAGATGTCTAAAGAATTAGTTTTCTTTGAAATTTTATCCTCAGATCCAAAACCTATATCAGAAGAACCTATTCTTTTAGAAATAATATTTTGTAACTCTGAAAATGATCCACCACAGATAAAAAGAATATCCCTTGTATTTATGGGTATAAAACTCTGTTCAGGGTGCTTTCTACCGCCTTTTGGTGGAAGATTAGCTATTGTACCTTCAATGATTTTCAACAAAGCTTGCTGAACACCTTCTCCACTCACATCTCGCGTAATTGAGCCGCTTGAGTTTTTGCGCCCAACTTTATCTATTTCATCAATGTATATAATACCTTTTTCAGCTGCGTTCACATTGTAATTAGAAACTTGTAATAAACGGACTAAAATATTCTCAACATCTTCACCGACATAACCAGCTTCTGTTAAGGTAGTTGCATCAGCAATCGCAAATGGGACAGATAAAAAGCGAGCCAAAGTCTGTGCAATAAGAGTTTTACCCGTACCTGTAGAGCCAAGCATTAGTATATTACTCTTATCAATCTCTACGCTATTTTTTCCATAAGATTGATGTATTATTCTTTTGTAATGGTTATAAACTGCAACAGAGATAGATTTTTTTGCATTTTCTTGACCAACAATATATTTATCTAAATAAGACTTGATTTTTGAAGGTTTCTGAAGTTTTATATTGTAGCTCGGTTCTGCATACTCAACTTCATTTTCTATATTTACCTCCGCAGTTGAATCTTTCTTCATCTTACTCATTTTCGTTTTGTCATAATTGAGTCTATGATTCCATAGCTTTTTGCATCTTTTGCAATAAGATAATTATCTCTTTCAGTGTCTTCCTCTATTTTCTTTAAAGTCTGACCAGTATTTTCAGACAGAATCATGTTCAGTTGCTTTTTCATTCTTAATATCTCATCTGCTTGAATTTTTATGTCTGTAGCTTGACCCTGGACACCTCCAAGAGGCTGATGAATCATTATTCTAGAGTTTGGTAGGGCAAACCTTTTTCCTTTTGTCCCGCCGGCTAATAGAAAAGCACCCATGCTCGCAGCTTGGCCAAGACATATAGTAGAAACAGATGGTCTTATATACTTCATTGTATCATAAATGCCCATGCCAGAAGTAACCACCCCGCCAGGTGAATTAATATACATATGAATGTCTTTTTCAGAGTCTTCAGCCTCTAAAAAAAGTAATTGAGCTATAATCAATGATGAAACTGAATCATCGATAGGGGTTCCTAAAAAGATAATGCGCTCTTTGAGCAGCCTTGAATATATATCAAATGCTCTTTCGGATCTGCCTGTTTGTTCAACAACAATAGGGATAACCTGGTTTAATATTTTATCATCAATGTTCATGCTTTGCTCCGCGTAATTCTTTTGTTGCAATAGAAACTTCTTTGATTTTTGCATATTCAATTAAGTGATCTAATATTTTCTTCTCTAAAAGGTCGTCTTCGATTCTACTCTTATTACTTGGCTTTTTATAAAATTTTCTAATTTCTTTTTCAGATGCTGGAGTTCGATTTACCAATCTCTCAATTTCGGCTTCAGTATCTTCTTTGGAAACAGAAAGATTTTCAGTTTCAATTAATTTATTTCTTATCGAATACCATTTTACATTACGCTCTGCCACAGGAAGATAATGCTCTCTTACTTTGTCCTCATCAAGTGGCTCGCCTTGATTTTGTTTCTTAACATCTTCAACTAAATTAGCTAAATAATTTTGAACCATCGCAGGTGAGAAAGATGGATTTATTAGGTTAATCAAAGAATCCGTTAGATCTCTCTCAAATGATGTTTTAGACCTTTCTTCAAAATTGGATTTGATTTTTTCTTGGACATCATTATTTAATTCTTCCACAGTTTTGAGATTGGGATTAATCAAGGCAAGAAATTTTTCATCAACATCTGGCAAGATTTCTCTTTCAACATTATCAACTGTTAATTCATATTCAGCATCTCCTCCATCCTTACTTACAGGCAGAGTAACACGAGCTGATTCACCAGGCTTAAGACCTATCATTTTTTCTTTTTGACTTTCAGAAAAAGATCCATTCCCAACACGCAAATACTGTTTTTCGAATTTTTTCCCAATAATTGCAACTCCAGAATCATCCAACTTTTGCAAAGTACAGATTAAATAGTCTCCTTCAATAGCTCCCTCCTCAACTGTTGAGATTGTAGCATGAGATTTCCTTAGTTGCAAGATAGCATCCTCTAGGTCACTATCATCCTGGACATAAGTTGTTTTTTGAACCTTAAGTGAACCTTTTTTAAGTTTAGGGAAATTCACTTCAGGTTCTATTTCAAAAGTAGCTTTGAACTTAAAGTTTTCACTCATTCGAAAGTGAACATCTTTAATTTCAGCCTTATTGACGGGCATAACATTCTTTTTATCGATAGCCATAAGATAATACTTCTGGAAATTATCATCCATGAAATCGGCTTCTATATTTGGTTGATACTGGTTAAGAAGTCTATCTTTAGGAACTTTACCAGGCCTAAAACCCGGTATTTTTACTTTTTTACTGAATTTTTTTAATGAATTATCAAAGTCTGCTTTTAAATCGGACCAAGCAATTTCTATATCTAGTTCTCTTGTATAATCATTTATTTTTTTAATATCTACTTTCACGTTTTACCCTAAAATTGTTAATGAATTTAATTTATTTAATGTAATACTAATAAAAAGAAAATTTATAACTCTATTCAAATTACTGACTAAATAACATACTTACGATTAAGATTATATCTACAACAGTAATTTGTCCGTCATCATTAATGTCAGAGACTGATTCTGTACAAATACCTAAGGACTCTGAGCTAGAGACCTCATCAGAAACTTTCAGTATATCATAAACATCAATATATCCAGAGCTATTCAAGTCACCAAGCAACCAATTATTACATATAGCGGTGGGCAGAGCAGTGAAAATATGCCATCCCCCTAAAGGATTTTTTTCAATACGTCCAGATGAATCAGCTGCTTGTACATAATAAAGCATGATACTTGTATCCACAATAGAAGGTATAT
>Ga0206677_10002518_pt1 | contig 16005 bp, 15 predicted proteins | sample M130m12015metaG_FD_155475 | JGI IMG/M metagenome (GOLD analysis project Ga0206677, IMG submission 155475) | Ammonia-oxidizing marine archaeal communities from Monterey Bay, California, United States - M1 30m 12015 | ecosystem: Environmental > Aquatic > Marine > Intertidal zone | place: USA...
CTATTCTACAAAGCAGAGCGTAAAGAGCGAATTGAAATGCTAACAGTGTTAGCTTTCGCAACTCCCATGGAATTGTTCTTCAGCGAAGTATGGCTAATCTATGAGTATCAAAGAGGAATGATGCCTCTATTCGTTCCAGTTGGGCATTGGTTTTTATTCGATGCAGGTAGAAGAATTTCTCAATATTTACCAATTGAAAAAGCGATGTTATCTTTGCTACCATTCATTCCTTTCGTTATTTATGGAGTTTGGACGGGTGGGGATACTTCGGGGTTGATTCTGCTAATATTAGTTCTAGCATTCACCAAGTGGGGACCACAACCTGCATTGTATGCAACAATGGCCTGGGCTGCACTTTTGATGGAACTTTGGGGCACATACCTTACCAATTGGACATGGGCTAATGATGTGCCATGGACTGGGTTAACAGCTTGGAATCCACCACTATTAGTTGGTGCATTCTATTGTTTAGGGGATTTGTTGGTGAACATATCGGTCGCTAGGTTTGAAGGTGAGCACCGCTTGGAGGCATCTGAATGACTTCTTCGAAGGACTTGGCGAAGCGTCGTGCAGCAGAGGCTGAACGAATTGCTATATCTCTGGCTAGGCAGAAGGGTGAGAAAAGGTCGATGATCAAAGGAGGTGATGGCACAGTGGCTTGGGTCACTGAAAATCTATGCATTGGCTGTGACCAATGTACAATCGTCTGTGATGATGATGCGATTGAACTGTATTTCAAAGACATGGTTTCACCCTTACTAGAAGTTCCCAGTAATCGTAAAGCCAAGATTGTACGTGATGCTTGTACAGGATGTAGACTCTGTGTCCTAGCATGTCCGACAGATGCGATTACAATGATTGACAGGTGATTGAATGAGTAAACAACCAGAACATGATGGAGCACAGCGTTTCGGTGGAGAATTTGGACCATCGCGTGGGCCAAATACTACGGGAGTATCCCTATCGACTTTCAAAACATTAGTTTGGGTTTCAAATATTGGAGGTCTACTCCTTGTTGTATTATCTTTGGAGTTCTTGTTCGTAGAACAGAAGTTTGGATTGGGACTTGGTTTCTTGATTGCAGGAGTTATTGTTGCTTTATTCCCTTCAAACTATGAAATTAGAGGCATGGAAGAAGATGGTCCTCCTGTTGAATGAAATTCTCAATTAGTTAAATTGTATATTTTATTCAATACTAATTTTTTCTTTACACCTAGGACATTTCACTGTCCCTTTGTAATCAGATGGAACCTTCATCGAGCCACTACATTTGGGACATGTGATGACAATTTTAGTTTCCACGGGTTCTCTTTGGTTAGTTATCGTACCCGTTGATAGTGGAATTGGGGATACATAATCTGCAGTATTCATTAGTGCATTGAGGTAACTCGGTGATCCTTGTTTGAAAGAATGATCAGCAGGGCCTAGGAGGGGAATTGCCACTATTAGCATACAAGTACCGGAACAAATTACAGAGAACCCAATTGGCCAAGTATCGCCCATTCCTATAGATAGTGGACTAAATTCATCATGATAAATTAATGATAAGATTCCGGATATACTTAGAACTACCAAAGTCAGTTGTAGGCCTTGTTTGTAACCTTGGAGTGTTAATACTCCTCCGAATAGATATCCTAAGCCAATTAATAATGCCATAAATGATTGATCCGGTCGCCAATCTGAAAATAATAAAGCCATCCCCATTCTAAAGAATCCATACAATATTATTCCAATACCTGTAATTTGCAGTGTCAGGTCTGCATTTTGATTGACAATTATATGAGTTACAGGCTGTTGCTGAATTTGATTTGGTTGTTGTATAGAAATTGGCTGGGGAGATTTAGATTCATCATCTTCGATTAATCTGATTACAACCTCTGCCTTGCTTCCACTCACTCTTAGACCACGGTCTTTGCACATGGTTTTCAGTTCAACCAGAGTCTGACTATCGTAATCCATACCGTGACTAACTACCAATCGTTAATCAATTTTAACCCGTTAAAACAGGTCAATATTATGCTTCAGCAGTAACTGGTGTTACAGCGGATTCTTCAGCAAGAGATTTCTTTGCATCGACTTGACGAGCAAGGAAGGATACAACATCGAGGATTTCGATGTCGTGTCTCTCATCACCTTCAAACTTCAGGCATTCGAAGTGAGATACACACTTTGGACAGGAAGTAATCATCATGTCAGCACCAGTGTTTCGAATTTCTTCCATTCTGGAAACTCTTAGGGCACGTGCATTCTCATTACAGGACATCATACTTGAAACTCCACAGCACATTGCATCTTCACCATGGTGCTCCATCTCTACAAGTTGAACACCTTCGACTCCCGCAACTAGCTCTCTAGGCTCGTCATAAATTCCCATTTGTCGACCTAGTCTACATGGGTCATGGTAAGTTACAGTTAGTTCATCTTCAACCTTCATTTCCATATCGAATCCGTTTTCGATAAGATACTCAGTTGTATGCATAACTTTGATCCCTTCTAATTCATAGTCACGAGCGAATGTTCTGAAACACTCTGCACAGGAAGAAACAAGAGTATCGATGCCGGATGCTTCAATCTTCTTTTGATTGTAAGACTTCAGTTTGTCAAACACTTCGTCAAGTCCCTGCCACTTTTGGTCGTGACCACAGCACTTCAAGAAATCACGTCCGAGGTATGACACTTCTGTTCCCATCTCTTCAAACAGAGTGAAAGCAGCAGTTGTTGTGTCACCTAGATTCATGTCACCTTCGTTTAGATGGCTGAATACCATTTCTTGGTCAAGATAATCTACACATCCAGGGTAGTATCCTACATTGGAGTCTATTGGGTAATCCTCAACAGCAACGAAGTCCGCATCACTGTCTTCTTCTGCTTCAGCAGCTAATACTGCTTGCAATACAGTGTGAGGAATCTCTGCAGCAGGTCCTCCTACAATCAGTGTTCGACGTATGTCAACATATGAGTCGTAGTCTACTAGTTGAGGACAGGCGTTAGTACATGCTGTACAGGTCAGACACGAGTACATTGGAACGCCATCATCTTCATTATTCCATGAATTGTAAATGATGTTCAACTTGTCACCTGCATTGAATAATCTAACCGGGCAAGCATCGTCACAAAGGTCACATCCGTAACACTTGTTCATTTCAAATTCATATCCTCTAGCCATATTTCGAAGAACGACAAATACACCTGCGCCAGCAGCCAAACATGGAATGAACATTGCGTAGGTTAACTTTGCATCCAATGATTTAGGATTAACGTGGTAGGTTGGGTTTACTACTACAGATGCATATTCTCCTTCGAGTTCTAGTGCTGTCGAATTAGAAAGATCTACTGAGCGTCCTGCTAGTCCGTTTCCTGCATCTTCTCCATACAATAGTAGGGGCTGGTATGCTTTGACTGTGAATGTAGTCTCAACAACAACGCTATCATTTGTACGTAGGCCATCAGTTGATTCTACCCTAAACTCGTAATCATAAGTTCCTGCAGGAAGTTCAACACCCAATTCTCCAGAGTTGCAGTCTGTATCGATGACAACATCGCCAGAATCATGCTCTGAGATAATTAAACTGGATTGTATCATCTTAGAGGTCGAATCTCCTCCATCGATAATGACTTCACTCGCTCTAGTAGAGCAAGATGCATCCACTGGGACTGTATTGAAGTCAATGTCATCTGGCCAGTAATTCATTGAACTGCCGTCTGTAATTTGGAATGACCCAGATGCCCAAATGTATTCTTCTGCGGTGTAGTTATCTATTCCTGTTGCTCCGTTAACTCCTGATTCCAAATCTTGATGTCCGTTATTATCTGCAAAGTCAATCATGTAATATCTCGCAGGTTGGTAAATATTCCAATCCATCCAAGCAGAGGCTGGAACAATGTCGCCATCAAATCCTTGAACATCCATGAATTCATTTCTCTCATTTACTTGAACATCGGTTGGTTGAGAACGCATGTCTTCTAATTCTTCATAGTCAGCAATAGTTAGCAATCCTTTAGCGTCCCAGAAACCATTATCGTAAACAGGATATGATACTACGCTAGCAGCAGTTGCAACGATGAATGCACCAACTATCAACTTCTTTCCATGAGCCGGTGTAAATCTTGCCCCCCATGCATTATTGAATAGCCACTTGGCGACGAAATAAATCACAATCCATAACAGAATACCTGTCAAAATCCAAGGTATCATATTGAACAAATCCGCAACCCAAGGGTCTCTAGTACCACACAATAGGTCGTTTTTACTGTCTAGTTTACAGAAATCACTCCTGTTTTTCCCGTAAAGTTCCAAGAAGATGTTTATTGAGAAAACTGAGATGAACCAAATATGGGCTAGGTATACTGCGCCAGCGCTGGCAAACCACGGGTCCTCAACAGGTCTTTTCTCTCTGCCACCTAAGAATGGAGGTAATGCTAGGATTCCTACTGGGATTCCAGTAAGGAAAGCACCCCACCATGCTGCGTTCCAAGGGAAAGTTGGTTGTCCAAAGAAATCTCCAATTGGTCCAAGTGGCACATCGAACTGTGGGAGATATTCTCCCCAACGAAGGTATCCGTATGAGAACAATACATACCAATCTGGGAATACGAAACCAGCTTGAGCGAATGGATCGGCTGCACTGTGTAATGGTGGTGGAATTAACCACGCATAGAACAGTAATACGCAGGCCATAAATCCGAAGATTAGAGTGTCACGTAATGCTTCATGTGGCCAAAATCCATGACCTGAGCGAGTACGCTTACGTCTTTCATCAGCAGATTCTAATTTTTCCTTTTCATCCATGTAGGATGATGCAACAGCGCCTAGGTTCTCAATTAATCCCATAATTCATACCTCCAATATCAGTGCGGCTCCGCAATTCCTTGAACCCAAACAATGAACAAATGTATTATGATCAGTGTGGTTACAATTACTGGCAATATAAACACGTGAATGAAGTACATTCGTGTTACAGTGCGATGTGATAATGATGAGCCTCCGAAGAGTAGAGTTGCCACTAATTTACCTATCAGCGGAGTCGAATTAGCTAAGTTGATTCCAATTACGGCTGCGCCATAGGCTAAACTGTCCCATGGTAGTAAGTAACCCGAATATCCAAAGACGATTGTTAATGCCATGAGTGCAACTCCAATTAACCAGTTTAATTCACGAGGGTTGCGATATGCTCCAGTAAAGTATACTCTACACATATGTAGGAATACTGATGCAACCATGAAGTGAGTTCCCCAGTGGTGGACTGCACGAATGATGTAGCCGAATGGTAATTGTGTCATAATGAACTGCATACTTGCATATGCAGGAGATGGATCTCCTTCTCCACCTGGGACATAGTAGATTCCAAGAACTGTTCCTGTAATTACAAGAATGATGAATGAAAGGAAGGAAATACCTCCTAAGCAGTACAAAGGATACCAATACCAGATTATGCGCAGTTTGTACTTCTCAGCATGAGTGAGTGGCATCTGGCGGTGCATGTTGTAGTATGCACCCTTGCTCATATTCCAATAATCTTGAATTCGGAATCTCGTGTCAAGGAAAGAGAACACCCAAAGGAAAGTTCTCTCAGCAAATCCCATTTTTCCGCTTGTTTCTACAGCACGTAGAATCTCACGTCGTGGTATGTCTTCATTCTCTTTGCGCAAAGTGAATGCGATAAGAACAATGATGAAGGCGATAAAGAACCAAAGTACCCAAAATATTGTGCTCATATTTCCACCTCAGTCGCAATAGGTCAACCAGCCCGTGTAATCAGAAGACGCTTCAATTGTATCGCCATTCATTATGATTGGTATAATTGGTAAACCAACAGGCGCAGGTCCACCTGCACGACGTATTCCAAGATATTCGAATGAAGCACCGGTTGAGCGGTTAGCATTGCGGTTGACTTCTATTGCAGTTGGATCGAATCTACTCGAGTGACAGATACAGAACATCTTACTTCCACCATCGTCTCCGCCACCGGGTGTCCAATTGTCATCTGTTTGTGGGTTTGAAACTAGTTGCCATCCTGGAATGCAACACAAATGTGTACACCTAGAGAAAATCATGATCAGATTTCCATTTGGGTCAAATATGTCCGGATTACCTAGTAGGTATTCTGTTGCATGGCCAACATAATTTTTACCGATGTCATATCCTGGCATTTCTTGGAATCTAGGGGAATTGTCGGCCAGTGGCTTGCTTGAATTGGTAGAATGTGGTACGTAGTTAACGATTACAGGTAATCCGTTCCAAACACCTTGAGCACCAGACATGCCAACATTAGACTTCGCAGCTTCATTTTCGAAATCAGACTTTGACATTGGTTGCAAGTGCTTAGCGCCGTACCACGCTTCATCTTCACGGCCCTTAGCCCAGTAGAGTACAGAGGAATCTCCTCCTCCTCCGCCAGATGGCGGCAAAAGTATAGCTGCAAATCCAAGAGCTCCTAGAGTTGCGGCTAGTACACCACTTGTAGCATTGAATCCGTATCTCATGAACTGTCTTCTGTTGACAAGCATATCGCCTGCGCCAGACAACAATTCTCCTTTGGGTGAGGGTGCAGGTCTGAGTTTCATGTCGTCCATAGGATCACCACTTGTATTCTCTCCAGTCCTTTTGATGCTCAGGGATGAACTTGTTCTGACTGTGCTTGACAATGATTGTATCTGGGAGGACCCACTTTAGGTAGACAATTCCCATCATGATTAGGGTCGATAGCCCCATCGCTAGGTGGTAAGATAACTGCTGTTGGTCCCATGCTGAGCCATTGAGAAGTCCGTATAACATTGTGCCAAACCAGTAGAGAGCCCAGAATATTCCCCATCCAAAGAAGAACATTGTAAGTGCCGATTTACCCGATGGTGCCAATGCCGCTGATATCACAGTGCCTGGCTCTGCAGGATTGAACACTCCGTGATTGATAGCAGCATCCATCTGCTCCTCAGTAAGACTAGAATCTTCTAATGCAGTTCTTGCATCTTTGACGCTTACTTTACCTGATGCAACCTTCTCAAGGAGTTGAGTGATTGTGTCTTTGGCCATCATTGATCACCTCTTCTGTTTACCTTGTATCTCAGGCGCAGTAGGTTACTTCTACCCTTGTATGATGTTGAGAATCCATAGCGGAGTAGTAGTCCACAGAATATGATGACGGCAATAACTGCTCCAAATCCAAGAAGTCCTAACCAGTGTGCTCTGAATTGTGCGCCCATGGTGTGAAGGTCAATTTCTCCGGAGTCGGCCTCTGGTGCTTCTGGGGTTCCACTGCCTGCAATTAAGGTCCGTGTACCTCTGCCGTCATCTTCTGCAACCTCGACTAGATTGAATACGAGTTGGTTCCAGTAATCTCCAGCAGGGCCATCTGCTCCATTCACAGCATTTCCGCTGATCCAGAAATCAATGTGTCCTGCGCCAGCGGTAGGTGCTGTCCAAGTTATGGCAAATATTCTAGTGGCTGATGAAACGTGTGTGCGGGTAGTTGTGTCGTCTTCCCAGGCCTGTCCATCTCCTGATAATTCTCCAGCACTAACTCTGGCAGAGAATCCTCCCAAGTCTGTTGCTGGACCTCCTACGATTTCTAGCCTCATGTCATAGGCTTGGTCTGGAGCCCAAGTGTGGGGGACTCCGACTAGGAGAATCATTACCGAGTTGCTGGGCTCTGCACCGTGACATAGGCAGCCTTCTTTGGCCACGTCATCTATTGTTTCAGAGCCATTTTGTTGTTCGCCACCGATGCCTTCAGGGTAAGCGTTTACAAGTCCGGGTAAAAGCATAATCAGCACTAGGACTAGGGGAAGGAAAATTCGGACGGAAACCCGTGATTTGCGCATAGCGTATCCCAACCAGTTAATCCGACTTGGATTGCGCCTATAATCGTTCCTTGTGAAGTAGTCGTGCTATGGTCTTGCAGTGTAACAATTTCGGTGTATTTTTGCACTGAACATTTGATGGGAAAACATATTGATAATCACGGCGAGGGGCGGACATGTCAGACCACGCTTTCGAGAACACATATGACCTCTCAAACGAACAACTTCAGTCTTTGGATGAAGCAGAGGAAGAAATGCTGAGAAATAATCTCGGTAAAGCGGAGGAGATTTTGCTCGCTATGCTGGTTGATGATGAGGAGTGTATTCCAGTGCTAAATAACTTAGCACACCTCTATGGTCGGCACTTTTCTGATTTCGAAAAAGCGGTTGAAATTTATGGAAAAGTATTAGCTTTGGAACCAGATAATGCTTGGGCTCGAGATGCTAGGCGCCGATATATGCGATATGTGGGCAGAGATTGAATAACCTCCAATGCGAGGAGTGGGCATGGATGGCGCTCAAATCTTGATTGCGGGCGTCGGAGGTTTAGGCGGTGCTTGGGCTCAAAGAGCACATGCCAAAACTGGCCATGATATCGATTTAGTTCTAATCGATGCGGATGAAACAACCTTCGCATCTCCGGACGCACATGTGATACGTTTAGGCAAAGATTTGGACTCAGCAGGATGTGCTGCCTTACCTCCGTTAGGTGAGCAAAGAATGAGGCAAGCAGCGGGTGTGTCTCGTACCCTTTTGGATGGGGTTGAAATGGTTATTCTTCTAACCGGGCTTGGCGGTGGCACAGGTACCGGTGCCGCTCCAGAGTTTGCCCGTCAGGCTCGTCTTTCTGGTGCAATAGTAATCTCGATTGCTGCTATTCCATTCGAAGCACAAGAAGCCCGTTTGAAAGTCAGCAAAGAGGGCTTGCCAAAACTCGAAGCAAATTCAGATGTTTGCGTTCGATTAGACTTAGACCGTTTAGCTTGGCAAGCACGTGAAAGAGGGACTGACTGGAGATTAGGTGCTTCCTGGGTTGAGGAATTTGTTGATGGCCTGGTGAGGACATTGATGCGCCTAGGCTTAATAAATCTCGATATGATGGATTTGAAAACAATCGTTGGACATAGTGGAGGTTCAACTTTGATGGTGGGTCAAGGAGATCCTAATGATGCCAATTCTTTACTTGAAGATGCTTTAAGTGCACCTTTAGCAAATCTTTCACTGGATGGTGCCAAGGCGTGTCTTCTGCAGATTGAAGGTGGGCCGGGTATGACTGTGGGTCAAGTTGGACTGATTGCTGATGCTTTCACTGCTAGATTTGATGAAGATGCTCAAGTGATACTCGGTGCAAGAGTTAGCGATGACCTGAAGGGTAGTATTAGGGTCGTAGCAGTCGTTTCGGGATTAGAAGAAAAATCAGACTTAAGCCTCATCTAGTTGGCTAATTCAACATCTGAATCATCTTCTTTCCATTCAGTTCCATCACTGATGTCCTTCCCTTCTTCCCAATTTACTTGCTCATCTTCTTGCCAAACTTCTTCGTCATCAGTTGATTCTTCTTCATCAGTTGATTCTTCTTCAGTTTCTTCTTTGGCATTTTCTTTCTCATCTTTGTCAGAAATGTCGATGCTTTTGGCAGTAGCGAATATGTCTGATGAGATTCGGCTAGTTCGAAGTGTCGGCCTTAGGAGGAGGATCATGGCGCAAATAGTTAGTACGTGCCCGAAAATCATCACTTCCCTCAGGCTGTCGAAAGTCCCAGTAAGCATCGCGACTGAGCCTGCATAAGCATACCCAAATGAAATTCCAAGAGGTAGAGATGCATTCTCAGAAACCAATCTCTTTCCGTCCCTTACAGTGAAAGTAGTTAGAGACCAAACAGCGAAGATTACAGTAAAAGCCATCAGTAAGCCTTCTTCGATAAGGGTTGAAACCTCTGATGGATTCATTTGCCATCTTCTATAGATGCTGAATGCGTGCCAAGTGATGAATAATTGTGCAACAATCATCCACTTGAATGAAAAACCAGCGAGACCCTTTTCATTACCAGCAGCTTCTCTTTCATCTCTGGTCAACCACATTGTAATCGCTTGTAGAACGAAACTGATTGCCAAGAAAGCTATGCCTCCTAAGAAAGCATCTTGGAAGTTCATTTTTTCCGAATCTGTAATCATTTGTCCGATCCAGATGATGACGAAAGCAAATGATTGAACTACTACGAATTGAGATGCTGTTGATGCCTTCTCTTTGTAAGTGTGTAACTTTGCATCTCCTAATCCGTTCGCTAGCCACTCAACCATCCCTGTTCTGAATGATGCTGCCTGGGCAATTGACCATACGATGAATAGAGACGCCAGCATTGGTGAAATCCAAGGGTTACTACTTCCCCCAAGAACGCTCCAAAATATTCCAACTAAAGTTGACGCAATGAGAATAGGAACGATGGTTATTCGGAAACTGAATAGGAATCTTACTATCAATTTCATGTCTCCGTGTTCTTCAGGAAGTTTTGTCAAATTTTGAATAATCACTTTGTTTGATAAAGTCGCAACTATAGTATATGATATGGATAGAGATATGAACGCCATGGCCACAAATACTTCATGCGATTCTATCAAGAACAGTAGAATTACAGAAATCAGTGCAATCATTATGATATGTGGCAAAGTTCTCGGAGAAAGCATATTTTTGATTAACTGAACTATTCCGATTTGTTCAAACTGGGGGTTCGGATCTTCTGTCATAATACTCTCGCAGTTAATGCGAGGGATGGCATCATGTTAAGACAAATGCCCTAAATCAGTGCATATGGCGAAGAAATTGACCAAAGCGTTGCGTGGAAAGCGACGTTGGATTGGATGTCTTTGTCCTGAATTCGAAAAGCGTTCAGATTTGGTCGAATACCTTGCAGGTCATCCAGTAAAAGTTTATGACTTTGAAAATGGAAAATGCATAGTTGTTGTTAAACTAGAAGATTACCAATCAGTCAAGACCGAATTAACAACTGGAAAGGTAATCAGTCAAACTTCCAGTGGTAAGATTAGGCTTGTGCGCGAGAGAATGGAATTCAATCGTAAGCCGAGAAAGCGTTGAAGTGCTCATTCTTCTTCCACTGTACCATGGGAGCCGGAGGTGGAGCGCCGCCAGTGAAAGGAGAGGATGTTATGATTCTCATTGGCTCATCAATAATTTTGGTGATGCTAATAATGCAAACCTGGGTCGATCCCACTGCAATTGAAGAGGGCTCAGGTAATGAATTCACTGTGAAGTACGATCTTTCAGAAGGCGACACATTCAACTTGGATGTAATTGATGGTGAGGTGAGACCATCTGTTTACACTCCTTCCGATGGTTGGATTATATCTGGAAATGTAGATTCAGGCCAAAAAAATTGGGAGTACACTGCTAAAGAATCAGGGATTCACTCATTTGAAATCCTTGGAATTGAAGATTCAGATATCAAATACTCTTTGAGTAGAGGAGTTATATTTGACTATGGACTTTACCTCATTGGAGGATTAATTCTAGCATTTGGAATCTTGAAGAGGATCGATACCAAGCAAGAAGAACCTATCGAAGCAATATTGGATGATTAAACCCATTCAAGCTCTTCTCCGTCATTGATTGTCAGGTCACCCAGGATTAATTCTCCCCGATCATTTAGCCCAAAGGATTTGTAATGGGTTCCATTGTAAACAGGAGTTCCAAAACGTTGCATCTTATCGAGAATTTCCATTCGTACTTCTGAGTCTCGTAATGGTGGGATGTCTGGTAACTCTTCGAGTAGAGATGACAGTTCCCTATTCAATGCCATATCAACTTCTAGATGATTAGTCTCGATAATCTCATCAATCGATGAGTAATCAAGTTTCAAATCGGCATCATTCTTTTTCAAATTTATACCGATTCCAAGAACAACTTTAGTAGATTTATTACTTGATTTACCTTCAACTAAAATCCCACATAATTTGCGCTTGCCTATTAGAACGTCATTTGGCCATTTCAAAAGTAGTTGTTCATTTCGAAACACATTCAGGACTGCCATGGCGCCGGAAAGTTGCAAATGACCGGGATTTATTTGCTTCCCTTCCGCAACAATCCAAGAGCCTGCATACGAATCTTCTATAGATTCCCATTTACGATCTCTTCTCCCTCTACCTGCAGTTTGAAATTTCGATGAGATGTGAGTTCCAATTCCAGTTTTTTCAAGAAGAACATCATTTGTTGAGGTTGTAGATTCTACAAATGAATTTTCAGCACCTTCATATGGTCTCCAGAAACAAGTTAGAACTAACTTCTCTCCATCGTCAAATTCTAATTCATCCCATATCCGGTGTGCAAAAATGAGTGTTTTTTTAATCGAACCTTTTCTTGAAATTGTCAATATTCTTCCATTCGTTGCAAGTAGTTGATTACTAATTATGCTACGCAACATCCTGTGACCTAAACCAAGCGTGTCTGTGTCTATTAGACTAGCTTCTTCCATTGGTCCAAGAACCTCTTTTATTTCAGAATACGGGATATAGGGCAGATTCCACACTATAAGATCGTATTTGGCATTGAATGGGAAATTGTCAGGTCCAACACCTCCTTCTTTTATTTCGGCTTCAAACCTGTTCTCTGACATATTACCTTTAGCTGCGGCTACGGCGTATGGATTAATGTCACAACTAGATACCTTCCAGCCCATGGAAGCAGCCAGTATACTCACGGCTCCAGACCCGCACCCTATTTCGAGAAACTTTCTGCCCCGTCCTGGGCCGAATGAGATTATTCGCTTAGCAAGAAGGTCGGTATCTTCTCTAGGAGGGTATACTGTGCTGGGAATTAGTAACTGGAAAGCGATTCCATTTTGTGGCGACCAAACGATTGTATTCGAGGTGCTCTTTAGAAACTCAATTTCCCTTTGAGCATGCAGGGGTGAGAATACCTCTCTTTCGTCCATGCGCTTCAACTATCCGTGAGTGCCGAAGCCTTTATGCCTCTTGGCAATAACAACTATCTGAGAGGGGAGTTGTCTTACTCTCCTCTTAGTGTCACATTTTTCATGCCAATTTTGCTGGCGGAGGTTTTAAGAACCCCTTGCAGGTCGGCCAGAAAGCCCAACGTATACAACTGGGCCTGTAGCTTAGTCAGGTAGAGCTTCCGGCTTTTAACCGGACGGTCGCGGGTTCGAACCCCGTCAGGCCCGCCTTCAAGGCTCAGGAACGGTGTATGCAAGGGCTACTGGGGTGAATTTGTTTGGTAGTTAAATCAGCAACCAAGAAGCGTTTAATGGAAATGGGAATTGCTGAGGAATACGCTCACAAATTGGCTACGGACCGCAACATGACCGACATCAAGGCCATGGCCGCAGATGAAATAGCTTCATGTCTTGGAGTTTCCAAAGATGACGAGATTTTCACAGGTGCAATGAATGCACTTGCTGAATTGGGCCAGAGGCGCCAGAAGCGCCGCAGTCGTAAGATTACCATCTCTAAGAAAGCTTTAGACGATGATGATATGGATTTGGCTGGTACCAAATTTAACGTTCTAAATCACGTTCTTGTTCCGCATCAGGAACTTGTAGCAGTAGAAGACGAAGAAAGTGAACTTGAGCCATGGGGCCTTCTCACTACTGATGAAGAAACAGGCGAACCCCGCCTAGCAAAGGAACTTCTACCGAAGATTCTGATTACAGATCCAGTTGTCCAGGTGATTAAGGAGACAGTAGAGCGTGCAAGAGATGCAAACGCTGAAGGCGATGAGGAACATGTTCCTCTGCCTGCAGGGTGGCTTTCTGACCGTGTTCTCAAGGTTATCCGTAAATCACCATCTGCTGGTAAATCAATCGCTTACAGATTGATAGTGGAGGGCAGCTGAGCCGAGGTGATACCATGAAGGAGATTATTGAATCATTTTTCCGAGAACGTAGCCTGGTTAACCACCAGTTAGCATCATACGACGATTGTATCCCTACAGGTGATAACTCTGTTTCACGTATGGAGAAGATTGTTCGCAGTATCCGTGTAGGTACTGACGAAGAAGTAGAAGATGAAATGGGCGGTCTAATCAAATTAGACGTAATCGACCAAGACATCATCATCCGCGTCAAGAACATCCAACTCGGTGAACCTACAATTCGCGAAGCAGATGGTAGTGACCACCCTTCAATCCCTATGGAATGCAGACTTCGTAAGTTAACTTACATGTCACCTGTGCGTATGGATTTCACTATATTCAAGAACGGAGTTCCTTCTCAGCCAGAGAAGGGAGTTCAAGTTGGTAACATGCCAATCATGGTTCGCAGTAGGAGATGTAATCTTCACGCTAATCACGTTGCAGGAGACAAAGTACTCCATCCAACTACTTCTGATGAAGACCACAAAATGTGGGAAAAACTTCTCAGAACTAAAGGCGAAGATCCGCTAGACCCGGGAGGTTACTTCATTATCAACGGTACAGAACGTGTACTAATTTCTATGGAAGATTTAGCTCCAAACCGTGTAACTGTTGAAATAAACAAGAGATACGCAAAGAAGACTGAAGTCGCAAAGATTTTCTCACAGAAAGATGGTATGAGAAAGCCTCTAACTGTTGAAAAGCGCCGTGATGGAATGCTAATGGTCAAGATTAGTACTGCTGGAACAACAGCCATCCCAGTGGTTCTATTGATGAGAGCACTTGGTATCGAAAACGACCAGGAACTATTCCAGGCAATTGCAGGTCCTACAGAGACCTTCAAGTTCATCGTTGCAAACATCAACGAAGTTAAGGACAACGAAGAATATGCAGTTGATTCCTTAGAAGAAGCTCACCAGTGGCTAGAGAAGAAATTCGCCGCAGGTCAGCAGAAAGAATACCGCGAGGCTCGTGTAACTCAGTTGCTCGACCGTGAACTACTTCCTCACTTGGGAGACTCTGAAGAAGATCGCAAGAAGAAAGCGATTTTCCTAGGAAGAATCGTTCGCCAAGTTTTGGAAATGGCAATTACTAGCCGTAAGCCAAACGACAAAGACCACTACGCAAACAAGCGTGTTCGCCTAGCGGGAGATCTTATCGAAGATTTGTTCCGTGTATCAATGGGACAACTGGCTCGTGATCTGAAGTACCAACTTGAACGCCATCACAACAGAAAGCGTGAACTTAAGATTACTTCATGCCTTAGGCCTGACGTTCTAACTAGCAAGATAATGCACGCACTAGCCACAGGCAACTGGGTCGGTGGGCGCTCTGGTGTAAGCCAACTACTTGACAGAACGACATACCTTTCTGCACTATCTCACATGAGGCGTGTAACCAGCCCGCTAGTTAGGAGCCAGCCTCACTTCGAAGCACGTGACTTGCACCCTACTCAGTGGGGTCGTTTGTGTCCTAACGAGACACCTGAAGGACAGAACTGTGGTCTAGTTAAGAATGCAGCTCAGATGATAGATGTGTCTGAAGCAATTCCGGAAACTGAAATCCGCTCACGTTTGGATGAAATGGATGTATTCCAGCCAGATGATTGGACTGACGGGGATAGAATTCACGTAAACGGTGATATTTATGGAATTCACAAGCGTGGAAAGAATCTCGTAACTCAATTCAAGAACGCTCGACGTAGAGGGGCAATTAGGCCTGAAGTATCAATTAGATACGATCTCGCAAACCGTGATATATTCATAAATACTGACAAAGGAAGAATCCTAAGACCTGTATTGATTCTATATGATGGTGCACCTAGATTAACTCAGAAGCACTTGGAGATGGTATCTGCTGGTGACATGACTTTCAAAGATTTAGTCAATGAGGGAGTCGTTGAATGGGTCGATGCAGAGGAAGAAGAAGACCTATACATCGCACCAAGACCTTTCGTGCTACCTGAGGTAGTTCCTGAAGGAAACGAGTATTCAGGAAGGCCAGTTAGCCATTCGACTATTACTTGGTTGAACCTTGGAGAACCTGGTGCAACAGCCGCTAAGTTGCAAGCTAGAATTACAATGCCAAACGGAGTGAAGGCTGATGCAGTCTTCGATGTTGATTTGCTTTACACTAGCGAACATACACATTGTGAGATTGATCCACAACTTGTTCTCGGTGTTTGTGCTTCATTGATTCCTTACCCTGAACACAACTCGACACCTAGAGTTACTGGTGGAACTGCAATGGTAAAGCAATCGCTAGGACTTCCTAGCGCAAATTACCGTCTGCGCCCAGATACGAGATTACACATCCTGCATTATCCGC
>Ga0206677_10002524_pt1 | contig 15986 bp, 18 predicted proteins | sample M130m12015metaG_FD_155475 | JGI IMG/M metagenome (GOLD analysis project Ga0206677, IMG submission 155475) | Ammonia-oxidizing marine archaeal communities from Monterey Bay, California, United States - M1 30m 12015 | ecosystem: Environmental > Aquatic > Marine > Intertidal zone | place: USA...
ACATCAATATTTCCTATCTTTACGCCCATAATTATTGCAAAAATACACATTAATGGGATTTAAAGGGATATTTAAAGACAAGTCATCAGGAACAAAAGTGGGATTACTATTTTTATTGATAGTTGTATCGGTTATATTACACAATTTATTTGCAAGATTTTGTATTGTAACTTTCTCAGATGTTGAATTAGTGGTGGTAGATTTTATGAAATTTTCAAATCAATCTAGAATTGATGCTATTAAGTTTGTGCAGCTTTTAAGTGCAATAGGTTTATTTATTGTCCCTGTTATATTATATTCTCATCTGTGTGATTTTGATTTAAAACTCAATTTTAATTTCAATAGGCAAACGCTTTTACTGGCTATTGCTATTATGTTATTGATTAATCCTTTTATAGCTTTTATATATGAATGGAATATGAGCCTTAACTTTCCTGAATGGATGATGTATTATGATAAAAAGGCTGAGAATATTACTAAGTATTTCTTAAGAATGAATACTGTGGGGGATTTAGTTTTTAACCTATTAGTATTGGCTATTGTACCTGCAATTGGGGAGGAGTTATTATTTAGAGGGTACTTGCAACAAACATTCACCAAATGGATAGGGAAACCTCATGTAGCTATTATCATTACAGCTGTTTTGTTTAGCGCAATCCATATGCAGTTTCAAGGATTTTTACCAAGGTTTGCATTAGGTTTATTGCTTGGTTATTTCTTTTATTGGAGTGGCTCGCTTTGGTTACCAGTATTGGCTCACTTATTAAATAATGCTATGGCAGTAACTTTTGCTTATCCTACACTTTCGGATTATGCTTACCTTACTGAAAATACAGCAACATGGCAACAAGCCTTTTTTAGTTTCATGGCAGTAGGCTTATTGATTATCCTCCTTCAGAAAAATTTGAGTATAAAAAAAGGCTGATAATATATCAGCCTCATTTTTATAATCTAATGTCTTAAATTAGTAGTCTCCTTTTCGGGTAGAGTAATTAATTTTAAGTGCATTTGCTTTTCTAAGTTCTTGCTTTACATCAGAAATAATTCCCATTTTTACAGTCTCATCTGCCTTGATAGATGTAGTCATGTAAGGAATTTCTTTCTCGTCTCTAGCCTCACGTTCAGTTGCAATAAATTCTTGTATTTCACCTACCTCAGCAAAAGCATCATTCAATTGAATACGAGCAGCACTACCATAAGAAGCTTGCATTCTTTTAACTGGTGAACCAATATAAATATAGCTTACTAATGATTTCTTTTCCATCTTTTTTATCTCAGTAGCTTTTGGTGTAACAACACTTACGAATAAAGTTGTTTCACGCATTACTGTAGTTACCATAAAAAAGAAAAGTAACATAAATACAATATCTGGTAAGGATGCAGTTGATATAGCTGGCATTCCTTTTTTTCCTCCTTTTCTGAATTTACTCATTATGAATCTCCTCCAATATTTTTTGGTTCCGCTTCAGATATTTTCTGAGGGTACATTTTCCTGATTTCCTTCATTTGTGTCTTGTTCAAATCAGCATAGCGCTCGCCAAATTTATTCAATGCAGCTTTATTTCTTAACTCATTATAGGCAGCAGCAAGTTCATTTTGTACACGAATATAAGTCATGTACTCAGTCCCTCTGTCATTCTGTAATGAGATAATTGCTTTTTCAGGGTTTTCTGATGAATTAGGATCTTTTCCATTATTATCTATAAAGTCCTTAGCATCACCTCTAAGTTGTGAGATATCCATTAATTCTCCTTCAACCAATAATTGATTGTTGGCATTAATCAGTACAACATAAATATTTTTAGCATGAATTTGAGAATCATCTTCTATTTGCTCATCTTCAGGCATAGGCGGTAGTTTTCGAGCAATACCCGTATCCACATCCATAGTAGTAGTTACCAAGAAAAAGATAAGCAGCAAGAAGGCAATATCTGCCATTGATCCTGCATTAATTTCGGGTAACCCTCTTCTTGAACTAGCCATTATTTAGCAAATGCTTTTGATAATTCAGCATACAATACAGCACCAATTGCACCAATAGCTAATAGGTAAAATGTAGTTAATCCCATTCCTACTTGCTTAGCTGTTGAAGCCGTAATTTCATATTTTTCGTACGAACCTAATACTTCATCAGAAGACATAAGGTAAGATATTAGAATAATAAGTATAAGTCCACCAATACTATATAATGTCTTTTTTGCATTATTCGTTTTTTGCATCATTTTTTTAATGCCAAAACCGATAGCTGCCAATGCTGCAAAAGCAATCATTAGGTAGGTTAATATAATTCCGATATTAATTAAACTATCCATGCTTATTTGTTTTTAACTAATAAATCAACTAAAGAGATAGAAGCATCTTCCATTGAGTTTACTATTGAATCTACTTTTGCAATTAAGTAGTTATAAAAAATCTGTAGGATCATTGCTACAATAAGACCAAATACAGTCGTTAAAAGTGCAACTTTAATACCACCAGCTACTAATGATGGAGAAATATCTCCTGCTGCTTCAATAGCATCAAAGGCTCCAATCATACCAATTACTGTACCCATAAATCCTAACATTGGTGCAAGAGCAATGAATAATGAAATCCAAGATAATCCTTTTTCTAAAAGTCCCATTTGAACTGAACCGTAAGCAACAATTGATTTCTCAACCATATCTACTCCTTCATCAGAACGCTCTAACCCTTGATAGAATATAGATGCAACAGGTCCTTTTGTATTTCTACATACCTCTTTAGCAGCATCAACTCCTCCTGTTTGTAAAGCTCCTTCAACATCATTTAATAGTTTATCAGTATCAGTAGTTGCCATGTTTAAGTAGATGATTCTTTCAATTGCTAAAGCTAATCCTAAGATTAAACATAACAATACAATCCCCATAAACCCAGGCCCTCCTTCAATAAATTTTTGTTTGATAATTTGGTGAAAAGATGCTTCTTCAACAACTTCTTCTGTAGCTACTTCTTCAACTTGTGCAGGAACTTCTTCAGCCACTACTTGAGTATCTGCTACTTGTTCTGTTGCAATAGTATCATTTGCATCTTGTGCATAAACAGTGTAAGTCCCAGCAAGGAATAATCCTAAAAGGGCGATTAAGGCAAATTTGTTTTTCATTTTTGTTTAAATTTTAGTGTAATTAAATTTTAGTGTGGCAAATTTATAAAAATATTATAAAGCGGCCTGATATCTCTTATTAACTTCCTCCCAGTTGATTACATTAAAAAATGCATTGATATAATCAGGGCGTCTATTTTGATAGTTTAAATAGTAAGCGTGTTCCCAAACATCCAAACACAATACTGGGGTACAACCGCATTGGTCATCCATTAATGGGTTATCCTGATTTGCAGTAGACGAAACTTTTAACTTCCCATCTTTTACTCCTAACCAAGCCCATCCTGAACCAAATCTTGTTCCTGCTGCTGTAGAGAAAGTATTTTTAAATTCTTCAAATGAACCAAAAGCATTATTTATTGCATCACCAATTGCTCCTGTTGGCTCTCCTCCTCCGTTTGGGCTCATTGATGTCCAAAACATATTATGATTGAAATACCCTCCACCATTATTTCTTGCTCCACCACTTAAGCCTGGAGTAGCACAAATTTCTTCAATAGTTTTTCCTTCTAAATCAGTTCCTGCAATTGCATTGTTTAGGTTGTTTGTATATCCGTTATGGTGTTTGCTATGGTGAATCTCCATAGTTCTAGCATCAATATGTGGCGCTAATGCATCATAAGCGTAAGGTAATTTTGGTAATTCGAATGACATAATATTTTGTTTTTTAGTTATTTATAATAGTATTTGCCAAGCATCTTCTGCTTTTCCTTGGCTTAATAATTCTTTGGCTAAGATATGTTTTTCTTCTGTACTTTTTTTATCTCTAAGGTTAAACTCTTTTTTCTCAGGAATATTTTCTGCTGAAGCTAAAATTGCTAATTCATTTCCTGTTAGTATGCTAGAGTTTCTAATTTCTTCAGGTAATTTATCTATTCCCATTCCCATTCTAGAGATAGGTTTTGCTATTTCATAAAGCGATTCCTTTGTTGTTTTTCCGTACCAATTTGCTCCCAATCGGCTAACTATATTTAGTTTGAACGGATCAATTGCATTATTTTCATCTAATACTTCAGTATCAATATGCATTTTTAGAATTTCACAAAGCACCAAACTTCCTGCACCTCCTTCTTCTCCTAAAGTAATCACTTCATTTACTTTACATTCAAAATTTATTGGTGATTCTTTGATTCTTGAAGGAGTAATTAAATCTGATTCTACTTCAGTAAATCCTGCTTTTTCAAACTCATTTATTTCTGAATCAAAATCGCATGAAGCCAAAGAAACCTGTTGCGCAATATCTTCTGTTACTAAGGAAATAACACATTCTTTAACTTGATGAACATTGTCCAAAGTATGTTTTGATGTATTGTTTCTTACCCTTCTCACGGGTGAAAAAACTAAAATAGGAGGATTTACAGAAAATACATTGAAAAATGAAAAAGGACTTAAATTTTTATTTCCTTCAGCATCAATTGTACTTACAAAAGCGATTGGCCTTGGTGTTACAGCAGCTGATAAATATTGGTATAAACCAGCCGTTTCTCCTGATTTTACATCTATTGTTTTAATCATTTTTTAAGTTTTAATAGCGAATGATTGCTTTCTGCTTTTACAATCGTATTGGTTATTTTCCCTAGTCCTTCAATTTGCATTTCAATTTCATCTCCTGCTTGTATCCACCTTTCTTTATAGTCAGGATTTGCTCTTTTTCCTGTTCCGTTTAATTCCAACAAACATCCTGTACCAACAGTTCCCGATCCAATTACATCTCCTGGGAAAAGCTCTACACCATAAGATGCCCTCTCAATAATTTCAGCAAAAGTCCAATTCATATCTTTTGCATTTCCTTCAGATAATAATTCTCCATTCACATAACAGCTCATTTGTAAATCGTATTTTTTGCCAAAAGCAGTATCAATTCTTTTGCTTTCTAATTCATCAGGAGTCACTAAATAAGGACCAATTACATTTGCAAAATCTTTTCCTTTTGCAGGACCTAAGTTTAGTTTCATTTCTTCCATTTGCAATCTTCTTGCACTTATATCATTTAATATACAAAAGCCAGCAATGTGCTTATCAGCATCTTTGGATAAGATGTTCTTACCTCCCTTACCTACTACTATGGCGAATTCTAATTCGTAATCCAATCTATGAAAGTGGTCGGGCATGAGTTCTATTTTTTGTCCATCACCAAACATAGCATTGTGGTTGGAAAAATAAAAAACAGGAAATTCATCAAATTCTGGAATCATCTCAACTCCTCTATTTTTACGAGAGGTTGCTACATGTTGCCTAAAAGCATAAGCATCTCTAAAAGAAGTAGGTTTTGGAATTGTAGCCAATAACTTTACATCAGATAATTGATCGATTTTATTGGAGTTTTTGGAAATAAATACCTTTGCAGTTTCCATCCAATTTTTATTTGAAATTAACTCAACTATTGAATTGGCGCTACAACAATCATTTAAATTTTGGATTATATCTCCCTCAATTGCACCAAACAAATGTTGTACGCTATTCGGTTTTATGTAACTGACTAATTTCATCTTGTTGCAAAAGTATCATTTTTATATTTTTAGTATCACTTTAATCATCTTTTGTTTGATGGTAAAAACCTATATTTGCAAAAAATAATTTACAATGCCAAGATATCATAGCTTAGGAAAAATGCCTCATAAAAGGCATACAACCTTCCGAAAAGAGGATGGAAATATCCATTATGAAGAGCTTTTTGGAACCATTGGTTTTGACGGAATGTCTTCCCTTTTATATCATTTGCATAGGCCAACACAGGTTAAAGATATTAAGGATGCTTATTCAGTTGCACCAGAAATAGCAGTGGATAAAAACTTAAAATCCTATATGTTAAATGGGTTTGAAGCCCCTAAAGTTGCTGATCATTTAGAAAGTAGAATTTCCATTATGGTAAATAATGATTTGAATATTTTGCTTTCTGCTCCAACTAACTTGGAAGAAGATTATTTTTATAAAAACACAGATGGAGATGAAGTTATTTTCGTGCATAAAGGCACAGGAACACTCAGGACTTTTGTTGGAAATATTAAGTTTAAAGAAGGTGATTATTTAGTAATTCCTAGAGGAATGATTTACACTATGAGGTTTAATTCTGCTGAAAACAGATTATTTATTGTGGAATCGTACACTCCAGTTTATACGCCAAAAAGATACAGAAATCATTTCGGGCAATTGTTAGAGCATTCTCCATTTTGTGAAAGAGATTTAAGAGTGCCAGAAGAATTGGAAACTCATGATGAACTAGGTGATTTTGTAATAAAAATTAAAAAGGAGCAAATGATTCATGAGTATACTTATGCATCACATCCTTTTGATGTAGCAGGTTGGGATGGATATAATTATCCTTATGCATTTTCAATTCATGATTTTGAACCTATAACTGGAAGGGTACATCAACCACCACCAGTACACCAAACTTTTGAAACAAGCAGATTTGTAATTTGCTCTTTTGTTCCAAGAATGTACGATTATCACCCAGAATCTATTCCTGCACCTTACAACCATTCTAATATCGATTCTGATGAAGTTCTATATTATGTAGCTGGCGATTTTATGAGTAGAAACCATGTAGATGAAGGGTATATTTCCTTGCATCCTGCAGGAATTCCACACGGACCACATCCTGGTGCAGCAGAAAGAAGCATTGGGAAAACAGAAACAGATGAATTGGCAGTAATGGTAGATACCTTTGCTCCACTAAAATTAACAAAAGCAGCTATTGAACTTTCGGATGGAATTTACCATCAGTCATGGCTTGAAAATAAACATTAAAAGATGAGAGACGACTTAACAAAAATCAATAACACGACTTATTCCTTGGATAAAATTTTTTCTGATGCAAAAGATTTTTTACCTTTATTAGGAACAGATTATGTAGAGTATTATGTAGGAAATGCAAAACAAGCAGCTCACTATTATAAGACAGCTTTAGGGTTTCAATCTTTAGCTTATGCTGGGTTGGAAACAGGAATTACAGATAGAACTTCTTATGTTGTAGTTCAGGATAAAATACGAATTGTACTTACTTCACCTATGCCAGGAGATAATAATGAGATTTTTGATCACATTAAAAAACATGGTGATGGAGTAAAAGTGATTGCCCTATGGGTAGATGATGCAACAAAAGCTTGGGAAGAAACAACAAGTAGAGGTGCAGAATCTTATTTTGAACCAAGAACAGAAAAAGATGCTGATGGAGAAATGGTAAAGTCTGGAATTAAGATTTATGGAGATACTGTTCATGTTTTTGTTGAGCGTAAAAACTATAATGGAACTTTTATGCCAGGGTTTGAAAAGTGGGAATCACATTATAATCCTGAGCCAGTAGGATTGAAATACATTGACCATATGGTAGCCAATGTAGGTTGGAATGAAATGAATATCTGGGAGAAATTTTACAATGAGACTATGGGGTTTGCAAACCTAATTACTTTTGATGATAAAGATATTTCTACTCAATACACTGCCTTAATGAGTAAGGTAATGACCAATGGAAATGGGAGGGTAAAATTCCCAATTAATGAGCCGGCAAAAGGAAAAAAGAAATCGCAAATTGAGGAATATTTGGATTTTTATAATGGACCAGGAGTACAACATGTTGCGGTTGCTACTGATGATATTGTAGGTACGGTTTCAGCAATGAAAGCAAGAGGTGTAGAATTTTTATATGTGCCAGGAGTATATTACGATACAGTTGGTGAAAGGGTAGGAGAGATTGCTGAGGATATGGCAATTTTGAAAAAACATGGAATTTTAGTGGATAGAGATGATGAAGGTTATTTGTTGCAAATCTTCACCAAACCATTAACGGACAGACCTACTTTATTCTTTGAAATCATTCAAAGAAAAGGAGCTCAATCATTTGGGAAAGGAAACTTTAAAGCATTGTTTGAATCTATAGAAGCAGAACAAGAAAGAAGAGGAACTTTATAATATGTTAAAGATAGGAGATAAAGCCCCAGGAATAAATTCCATTGACCAGAATGGAGAAGCAATTACTTTAGAACAGTTTAAAGGAAAAAAAGTTGTATTGTATTTTTACCCAAAGGATATGACTCCAGGATGCACCGTTCAATCCTGTAATTTAAGGGATAACTACCAAATGCTTTTAGATAAGGGGTATGTAGTATTGGGTTGCTCGGCTGATAGCCCAGCAAGGCATATTAAGTTTATTGAAAAGCACGAATTACCTTTTTCACTTATTTCTGATGAAAGCAAAGAAGTACTAAATGCTTATGGCGTTTGGGGACCTAAGAAGTTTATGGGAAGGGAGTTTGATGGAATACACAGAACTACTTTTGTTATTGATGAAAATGGAATAATTTCAGATATTATTACGAAAGTAAAAACAAAAGACCACACTGCTCAGATTATTAAATAATTTGTCATTCTGAACTTGATTCAGAATCTAATTAGAATTTGTAGATACCTCACATAAAATTCGGTATGACAATTTTTGTTATATTTGGAGAAATTAAAATTATAGAATTATGAAAAACTAATAACTATATTATTTTTCTTACCAATTTTTGGTTTTGGGCAAGATACTGATATACCAAAGAAAACAAACCTAATTACTATTCATACAAGTGATAATATTGATGAAAGTTTTAAAAGAATGGGAAGAATATTACTTAATGATGGTTATGAATTAGAAACTGCCGACAAGATTTTTTATATGATGACAACTAAGATTAAGTTAATGAAATGTGGTTTTGGTTGTTCAGTTTCGGTTAAATACACTATTCAATTTGATGAGGTTGGTGATAGTACAAATATTAAGATTAGCGGTAGAGCATATAGTGGTGATGTTTATGAGGTAATAGTTGGAAAGAAAGAAGAAAATGGATTTGATAAAAGCTCTTTTCTTATTGAAAATAAAGGAATGAAAAGGAGTATTGCTAAAGAATCATTTAATTTTATGAATAATATTGCTGTTAAGTACGACTTAGGGGTAATATCCTATTCAATTAAATAACTGTTTAAAACAACAACCTAAACACTTCTTCAATTTTCCCGCATTGTACAATGTTAATATTAAAGCCTTTGGCATTAAACTTATTATACTTGGAAATAATGATTTGTTTGTAGCCTAATTTTTCGGCTTCTGCAATTCTGCTTTCAATTCGGTTTACGGCTCGTATTTCTCCACTTAATCCTATTTCTCCTGCAAAGCAAGTTAAAGTGTCAAGTGCAACATCTTGGTCAGAGGAAAGGATAGAGCAAACTACTGCCAAATCAATGGCAGTATCATCAATTTTTATTCCTCCTGTAATATTCAAAAAGACATCTTTAGCTCCTAATCTAAAACCACATCTTTTTTCCAAAACGGCTAAGAGCATGTTCATTCTTTTGGTGTCAAAACCTGTTGCCGACCTTTGTGGATTTCCGTAAACTGCCGAACTCACTAAGGATTGTATCTCCACTAAAAGCGGACGAGCACCTTCAATAGTAGCAGCAATTCCAACTCCACTTGTTGCCTCATCTCTTTCGGATATTAGTATTTCGGAAGGGTTACTCACTTCTCTCAATCCCTCTTGGTTCATTTCATAAACTCCTAGTTCAGATGCTGAGCCGAATCGGTTTTTTATAGTTCTCAGTATTCTATAAACATAGTTTCTGTCACCTTCAAATTGCAGAACGGTATCTACCATGTGTTCTAATATCTTTGGTCCTGCAATTGCACCATCCTTATTAATATGGCCGATTAAGAAAACAGCCGTTCCTGTTTCCTTGGCATACTTTATAAGTTCGGCTGTACATTCTCGTATCTGAGAAACTGAACCTGGTGAGGATTCTATATGAGCAGTATGTAAAGTTTGTATGGAATCAACTACAAGTATATCGGGTTGTAATTGTTCTATTTGCTGAAAGATATTTTGAGTTGAGGTTTCTGTTAAAATATAACAGTGTTCAGAGTTTTTGTTGATGCGTTCAGCACGCATTTTTATTTGCTTTTCACTTTCTTCCCCTGACACATAAAGTATTTTTTTACTTTTTGAACTCAGTGCAAATTGTAATAGTAATGTTGATTTCCCTATTCCAGGATCTCCTCCTAAAAGGATAAGTGATCCAGGTACAATTCCACCACCTAAAACCCTGTTCAGTTCTTTGTCATTAGTGATAATTCTTTTTTCATTGCTGTAATCAATATCACTAACTAAGGTTGGTTTGTTTATTTTTTCAGATTTAAATCCTCCTTTATTATCACTTTCTTTTGTAAGGACTTCCTCAACAAAGGTATTCCACTCATTACATTGTGGGCATTTTCCTAACCATTTTGGGGATTGTGTACCACAGCTTTGGCAAAAAAAAGCAGATTGAATTTTCTTTTTTGCCATTAAGAGTTTTTGATTTTATCAATAATATTGGTACTTGAAAATCCATCTACAAAAGGAACAAGTATTACTTTTCCACCATTTTTTTGAACGATTTCATGCCCTACAATAGTCTTAATTTCATAGTCGCCACCCTTTGCTAAAACATCAGGAACTAAAGTGCTGATTAAGTTAATTGGTGTTTCTTCTGAAAATAACACAACAGCATCAACAAAACTAAGAGAAGCCAATAAAATTGCTCTAGATTGTTCATTGATTATAGGGCGATCATCTCCTTTTAATTTTTTGATAGAACTATCAGAATTGAGCCCTATAATGAACTTACTTCCTAAGTCGGCAGTACGAGCCAAGACTTCAATATGTCCTCTGTGTACTATGTCAAAACAGCCATTGGTAAATACTACTTTTTCACCTGAATTTTTCCAAGATTCAACTTGAGTTTTTAATTCTTCAGGGGTAAATATTTTATTCTTTAAAGTATTAAGATGCGACATTGCTTTTCTTTTTAGATAAAAATAAAACTAGCAATCCTACTGAACCCATAATAATTGCTACTAAAGTCTGTGCTACATGTACTATAGTTGGGAATAATAAAGCTGGGTTTGTTGGGTCGCCTCCTTCTCCTAAAAATACCGTTCCTACTCCAAGTACAGAAAGACCTATCATTACAATTGCATGATAAGACCCTACTCCTCCAGGGGTAGGAATAACCATACCTATTCCTCCTAGTACTAATAGGAACAATCCATCACTAGCAGTTAGGTGAGAAGTTTCATCCATACAGAAAAAACAAATATAAGTCATTAGGAAATACATAATCCATATACTGAATGTTTGAAACCAAAAAGCTGACTTTCTTTTCATGTTTTTGATGCTTTTAAATCCTTCTTTTAGTCCGTCAATAAAGGATAAAACTTTCTCATAAAACTTTGATTTTTTAAGCCATTTCTTAGCAAAGTAAAAGAGAACACCTCCTCCTACTAGGATTCCTAAAAGCATAAATAGTTTATCATTTCCTGTACTTTCAGTTTGCTGTGCTTGTAGGGTAGTGTAGAATTTAAAAATATCATTAAACTTTAAAACTACCGTTAAAAAGATAAGAGAAATAAGTAATACAAAATCAATTACTCTTTCAATAAGTATAGTGCCGAAAAGCTTGTCTACTGGCACTTTTTCCACTTGATTAAGTGCTGTACATCTTGATATTTCTCCTGCTCTTGGTATAAACATATTGGTAAAGTATCCTACTGAAACAGCAGATATACTATTGAGTTTTGATGACTTGTATCCTAGTGAATCAATGAGTACTATCCATCTTAAACCTCTACTTACATAAGCCCATCCACCAAAAACCATGGATAATAATACCCATTTCCCATCTACTTTTTGTATTTCTTTTACTAACTGAACAGGGTCTTGATTCTTAAAAAGTAAGTATAGAATACCGAATGCAAACCCTAAGGAAGCAATGTATTTTACTATTTTTAAAATGGTTTTTTTATTCACTTTGTAAAACTATAAAATTATATTATCAATTAATCGTACTCCTTCAATATATGCAGCTATGCAGATAGCATTTTGGTTTTTTGCTTCCCATTTAGTTATAGGAAGTAAGGTGTTTAAGGAAACAAAATCTATATATTCTAACTTAAAATGCGTGTTATTTTTGAATTGCTCCTGAATATATTTTTCTAAGGTAGGGATTGCTAACTCTTGGTTGTTTTTGCAATATTTTAAGCATTTATATACTAAGGTTGCCTCTTGTTTTGCTGAGGTTGAAAGTAATTCATTCCTTGAACTTTTTGCCAAACCACTTTCTTCTCTTATGGTTGGTATGCCAATAATTTGAATGTCAGATTCCATTTGTTTTGCTAACGCTTTTACGATTTGTAATTGTTGTAAATCTTTTTGTCCGAAAAATGCTTTTGTGGGATTAATAATGTTGAAGAATTTTTCAACTATAGTAGCCATTCCATTAAAATGTCCGGGCCTAAATTCACCTTCCATTCCTATTGTTAATGTTCCAAAATCAAATTCTTTTGCCTTTTCGCCATTTTTGTATAAATCAGCAATAGTTGGCGTGTATACAATGTCACAAGCTAATTGTTCTAGTTTTTCTAAGTCAGCTTTTAGGGTGTTAGGATAGTTGTCTAAATCACTAGCATTATTAAACTGAGTAGGATTTACAAAAATACTGCAAATAGTTATGTCGCATTGTTTTTTTGATTGTTCTACTATGGATAAATGTCCTTCATGTAAAGCTCCCATTGTTGGCACAAATCCAACCTTTTCTTCCTTTGTAAAAGAGAGTAAGAATTTTTGTAATTCTTTTTTTGTTTTAAAAATATGCATCTATCAGTAGTAAAATTGTACTTAATGGCGACAAAACTAAGAGAAAAGCTTTGATGTTTAGCTTTTTTTTCTATATTTTTGCAGACTAAAATTTTATTAATGGGAAAGAAGAGAGTATTGTATGTTTCACAGGAGATAGTTCCATACACTGGGGAAACTACTATGGGTGAAGTAGCTAGTTTACTGCCTCAAAAAACACAAGAAAGCGGAAAAGACATTAGAATGTTTTTGCCAAAATTTGGTACTATCAATGAGAGAAGACATCAGCTACATGAAGTAATTCGCCTTTCAGGAATGAACTTGATTATTGATGATTTTGATCATCAGCTTATTATAAAAGTAGCTTCTATTCAGAAGTTAAGAATGCAAGTTTATTTTATTGATAATGATGAGTACTTCCCAAGAAAACAAATGTTTGAAAATGAGGATGGAAGTTTTATGACTAATAATGACGAGCGTATGATTTTCTATTGTAAGGGAGTTATTGAAACGGTTCGTAAATTAGGATGGAAGCCTGATGTTATCCATTGTCAAGGTTGGTTTACTTCTTTAGTACCAATGTATATTAAAAAATTATATGCTGGGGATCCTTTATTTGAGGATGTAAAAGTAATTTATTCTGTTTTTGATAATACTTTTGATGGGGTGTTGAGTGATACTTTACCTGAAAAATTATTATTTGAAGATTTAGAAGCTAAAGATGTTGATATGCTGAAAAAGCCAAATATCAACAATTTACATAAGCATGCAATTGATTATGCTGATGCAGTAGTTCAAGCAAGTGCTGAAATGGAAAAAGAGGTGTTAGATTATATTAAATCTTCAGAAAAGCCGTTCATGGAATATCCTGGGGCAGAAGATTATATTGATGCTTACCAAGAATTTTATGAGCAATTTATTGAAGAAGAGGAAGAGGTAGCATTAACAGAAAAATAACACATGAACAAAATCATATCATTAAGCCTAATTATTGGCTTAATTGCAGTATCCTGTACTGACCCAAATACAATTGGGCTAGAAGTGCAACCACCATCAGACACTATAATTATTAGTAGTGATACTTCAGCTAATTTTACTGTAATTACAGAATCAGAAGATTCTTTGCGTACTGATGAAGCACTTAATTTAATTTTGGGAAATATTAATGATCCTATTTTTGATTCTGCTAAAGCTTGGTTTTATACGCAAATTCTATTGACTGAAAATAATACTGATTTAGGAGATAACCCTATTGTTGATTCTGTAGTATTATCCTATACTTATTCTGGATATTATGGTAATGAATTAGAAAACTTTAATAATGATTTAATGATTAGACGCTTAGATCAGCCAATATATAAGGATTCAATATATTATTCAAATTTCTCTGATTTTGATAATGGAGAAGATTTGTTTTTATCTTGTATGTTAAATACAGATGAGTTAAATCCTTTATTGCAGGTTAATCTTAGTGTACCTTTTGCACAAGACCTATTTAATAGTTTTGGAAATGAGGCTTTTGTAGATAATGAAACATTTTTAACACATTTTAATGGGCTTTCTGTTTCATGTGATGAAGACGAAAATACAATGTTGTATTTAAACCCTGATGGGTCAAATTCATATTTAAAAATCTATTATCATAATGAAGATAGTGATTCCTTATCATTAGACTTTGAATTGGGAGGTGATGCAGCAAGAATTAATTTATTTAATTCTAAACCACTTGAAAACTTAGTTCAAGAAGATGATAAAATATATATCCAGTCATTGGCAGGATACAAAGCGACAATTGCTGTAAATAATACTGACTCTATCAAAGCAATGTTAGCAGGAAAAGCAATAAACAAAGTAACTATGACTTTTGATGTTGAGCAAGGCTCAACAGATGAATATGCGGCACATGATAAATTATTTTTAGTCCGTGTTGATGAGGATGGTAAAAATGTATTTTTAACGGATTATACAATTGAGGGAGAAACACATTTTGGTGGTAGATTAGAAGATGATAAGTATGTGTTTAACATTACTAGGTATTTCTATCAGTTATTGAATAACGACACTTATACAAATGATTTGTATTTATTACCAGCAGGTGCGGCAGTTAATGCAAACAGAACAATCCTTGAGAAGGATATAAAATTGACTATTCATTATTCAGAATTATAAAATATGTGTGGAATTGTAGGTTATGTAGGAGGTAAAGATGCTTATCCAATTATTATAAAAGGATTAAAGCGTTTAGAGTATAGAGGATATGATTCTGCAGGAATTTCAGTAGGAAATGAAAGCGGAATTTCTTTATTAAAACAAAAAGGAAAGGTTGCTGATTTGGAAGCTTATGCAGCTGATAAAGATAAAAGTGGCTCAATTGGTATTGGCCATACAAGATGGGCAACACATGGTGTTCCTAATCAAGTAAATGCACATCCGCATATGTCTGGTGACAGTAAGTTATCCATTATTCATAATGGAATTATTGAAAATTATGCATCAATAAAAACAGCCTTACAAGCTAAAGGACATACATTTAAAAGTGATACGGATACTGAAGTATTAGTACACCTTATTGAGGATGTCAAAAATCATGAAAAGGTAAGTTTGTTTGAAGCTGTTCGCATTGCATTAGCTGAGGTGATTGGCGCTTATGCAATTGTAGTAATGGAAGATGGAGTGAATAATGAATTTATTGCTGCTCGTAAGGGTAGCCCTTTAGTAATTGGTGTAGGGCGTGATGAGTATTATATTGCATCAGATGCTACCCCTATTATTGAATATACTAATGAGGTAGTTTATTTAGAAGATGGTGAGATAGCAAGGGTAAATGCTGGGGAAGAATTAGAAATAAAAACCATTGCTAACGAAACTAAAACGCCATATATTCAGGAGTTAGAAATGAGTTTAGATACCATTGAAAAAGATGGTTTCCCACACTTTATGCTCAAGGAAATTTATGAGCAACCTAAAAGTATCTTAGATACTATGAGGGGAAGAATTAACCCTGAAACTAAAGAGGTGAAGTTAGGTGGAATATCTGATTATGAACAAAAGATAATGAATGCGGACCGTATTATTATTGTAGCATGTGGTACTTCATGGCATGCAGGTTTAATCGGTGAATATTTATTTGAAGATTTTGCTAGGATACCAGTTGAGGTGGAGTACGCTTCTGAGTTTAGGTACCGAAATCCTATTATCCGTGAAACGGATGTGGTTTT
>Ga0206677_10002525_pt1 | contig 15981 bp, 16 predicted proteins | sample M130m12015metaG_FD_155475 | JGI IMG/M metagenome (GOLD analysis project Ga0206677, IMG submission 155475) | Ammonia-oxidizing marine archaeal communities from Monterey Bay, California, United States - M1 30m 12015 | ecosystem: Environmental > Aquatic > Marine > Intertidal zone | place: USA...
GTTTCAGGAACTACAACAACTGTAAACTCAGAGACTATCTCACTTGCAGATAATATCATTGCATTAAACAGTAATTTCACTTCAGGTTCACCAACAGAAGACACTGGTATCAGTGTGACTCGTGGTGGTTCTGCTTCTAAGACACTTCTTTGGGACGAAACAAATGATAAATGGACTGTAGGTTCAGAAACTTTTGTTGCATCGACCTTCGAAGGGAACTTAACTGGTAATGTCACTGGTAATGTTTCAGGGTCTTCAGGTTCAACAACAGGTAACGCAGCTACTGCTACAGCACTTGCAACTTCAAGAACAATTGGTTTAAGTGGAGATGTTTCAGGTTCAGGTTCTTTTGATGGAACAGGAAACCTTACAATTACAGCAACAATTGCAGATGATTCACATAATCATACCATTGCAAATGTTGATGGATTACAGACTGCATTGAACACAAAATATGAAAGTGGTTCAAATGTATCGTTAGGAACAATTGCCTCAGGTGCAATAACAATCACCAATGCAACAAATGCTGGTGGAACTGCAAGAAATATGTACCAATCAACATCAGCACCTACGAGTGGTGATGGTGCAGTTGGTGATATGTGGATTCTTTACTCCTAATATAGGGGTTTAGGGTCTTTATAAATACTAACAATAATTAATGGATAACTAAATGGCAACAGGTTCACAAAAGGTTAAAACACCAACGGGTTGGAATGCAACCCAAGGTGCATGGGTAAAAACTGGTTCGTCTACATGGAAAGCAGTAGACCAAGTGTATGTTAAAACACCTTCAGGGTGGAATAATGCATCAGGTCAAACTAATGTACAACAACCATATCCGTACATTGCAAATGCACAAAATCCGTATATTGCAAATGCCCAACAACCTTACCCATATATTGCAAATAGTCAGAATCCTTACATTGCTAATGCACAGCAACCTTATCCGTACATAGCAAACAGTCAGAGTCCATATATTGCAAATGCTCAACAACCGTATCCGTACATTGCAAATGCAAGACAACCTTATATTGCAAATGCAAGACAACCATTTACGTATAATAATCAACAACCTTATCCGTACATTGCTAGCTCACAAAGTCCTTATCCTGCAAATGCCCAACAACCGTATCCGTATATTGCATCTGCACAACAGACAGCTTCAGCAAGACAACCGAATAATGCAAGGGCACCTTACATTGCAAATGCTAGACAACCAAATAATGCACGTCAACCGAATAATGCAAGGCAACCGTTTACGTTCCAAAACCCATTTACGTTCCAAGCACCGTTCACTTATAATGCAAGGACACCATTTACATATAATGCAAGGACACCGTTTACCTATAATGCAAGAACACCATTTACGTTCCAAGCACCGTTTACGTTCCAAAACCCATTTATATCTAATGCTAGAATACCTATACCATATCCATTTGGAGGGTTTTTGAAATTCTCAAATAATTCACCAAATCCTTTTGAGCCTTAAGTCGATGAAATATAATACTAATACAAATGGAGTTATAAAATGCCTATAGGATTCATACAGTTTCCACATGCATCAAACATGCGTCAACCGAATAATGCACGTCAACCGAATAATGCAAGGCAACCTTATATTGCTAATGCAAGGCAACCGTATATTGCAAATGCAAGGCAACCTTATATTGCTAATGCAAGACAACCGAATAATGCTAGACAACCTAATAATGCTCAAAACCCGTTTACGTTCCAAAATCCGTTTACATTTAGGGCTCCATTTACGTATAATGCAAGGTATCCTTTTACGTTCCAAGCACCGTTTACCTATCAAGTACCGTTTACATATCAAAGAACTGGAAGAACACCGTTTACATATCAAGCACGACAACCTAATAACTACCCAACACAAGGTGGTACACCTTATATTGCAAATGGTCAAAACCCGTTTACATATCAAGCAAGGACTCCTTTTACATATGCTAGACAAGGTCAAACTCCTTTCACATATCAGAACAGACAGCCAGGCACATATGCTAGACAAGGTCAAACTCCTTTCACATATCAGAACAGACAGCCAGGCACATATGCTAGACAAGGTCAAACACCATTTACGTATCAAAACAGACAACCTACTACTTATGCAAGACAAGGTAGAACACCTGTTATTAGATGGGATAATGATTTGAGTAATAACTGGCCAGCAACACCCGTTAGCAGTTAAACACTAAATAAGTGTGTAAAACACTTAACAGTTAGATATATTATGTTAGAAACAATCACATCTTTTGCTGAATTTGAATCCAAAGTACCCGATATTGATTGGGACGTAATAACCCAAAAAGAATTACATGAACTTCCAACCCTTCAGTTGGGTAGAATTAGCAATGTTTTAGATATGACAGAAAAGGACAAGGAAATTCTTGTCCTTTGGAAAGAAGTATTCAAAAATAAACTCCCACCATTAAAAAAGTTTGTATGGGGTGATATACTAGAAAAAAGACAAAACAAAGAGTTCGCTGGTTTTAATGGATTAAATAATGAGTCTCATGCTTATAATAAGTTTTTACCACATGGGTTTACATGTGAAAACTTTGACCATGAAAGAATGCATAGTGGAATGGGTATAGAGACATTTAAAGATGGTAAAAATGTTGTTGATATAAGAGACTTAACTGAATTAACAGAGGAAGAAAAATTACTTGAAAATGGTCAAGAAATTTTATCTTCAATGTACTATCATGCAAGTAAAGCACATTGGTTAATTCAAAGTATACAAGAAGAAGGATTGAGAGCACCCATTCAAGGGTTTACAGTCAAACATCCAAATAATCACTTTTCACTTCAGATACATCCAGGCTCAATTCGTTCAGGATGTTTTGAAGAGATGGAAGACCCGACCCATGAGCTTTTAATATTTGATACGCAGAACGCTCTTCCACATATCGACTCAGTTTCTATAGAAGAAATATTAGAGTATTGGGGCAAAAAGATAGAATCAAAAGGAGAAAAACCCGAAGTTGGTTTATTATACACTAGAGGTATTGTGGAGTGGCAAGTGACCTTTACGGGTATAGATTTCAGAGAAGAAGTATATGCCCATGCTAAAAAAGTTCACACACTTTCAAAGGGCAAACCATTAAACATTTATGTAGGATATGATTCAACACACAATGGTTTAGAAAAGGTTTGTATAGAATCTATCTATGAAAGCATAGATAGTGGATTGGGTAGTGGTTATTTTGTGAACCCGACACGGTTTACACCCGAAATCAAATTACTTGACATTTCTAAACTTCCCGACTATAATAGGGAGTATGCAAATCAGTCCACTGAATTTACTTACAGCAGATTTCTAATACCACATTTAGAAAACTATGAAGGATTTAGTATCTTTGTAGATGATGATTTCATATTCAAAAAGAACTTATTACCCATGTTCTATTACCTAAATCCCGATGATGCTGTTGCATGTATTCAATATCCACAATATAAACATGACAATGTTAAGTTTGATGGAGAGGTTAATATAGACTATCCTAAAAAGTTGTGGTCTAGTATGATGATATTCAATAATGGACATGAAGACTGTAAGAAGTTAACACCCGAAGTTGTTAACACTTGGACTGGTAAACAATTACACCAATTTGAGTGGACAGATAAAATAAGTAAGATACCCGAAAAGTATATCTTTGTTGAAGGATATGACAACCCTAAAGAGAAATGGAGATACAATGGAGTGCATTACACTAGAGGTGGCCCATGGATAGATGGGATGGATATAAGTGGTATAAATAACTTAGAGGTATACGAGAAGTATAAAAACCTCTTGCAAAATAAAAAGGTATAGTATATACTGTAAGTGAGGACTTAAAAATGAATAATAACTGTTTTATATATACAGAAGAAAGTAAACTAATAATTAGAAAACCTAATGGGTTACAATATGAATTTGATAATGTTGATAAGCCAGAACTTGGTTTTGACTATGATGTTATTGTTTACGATGATATAGAATTGAAAGTAATTAAGTGGGACGATTCAAAGTCTTGTTTTGATGAACAAGTCCAAACTCCTTTAACACCATCTGATATGGATGCTATTGAGAACTATATAGAACATTCAGAACCACCTATGGGAGTATCACTTTCAAATCAGTATTGTGAAGATATAACAAACTTCTGTAATGAACAGGTTGATATAACTTGTGACTGTACTGGATTTGATAATTTAACAGAAGTCCTCATTGCAGGAAGAGAGGGGTCTAACCACCCACAAAGAAGCAATGCAAGAAGTGTATTAGAGTTTTGTGATGCAATAGCATCTGTATCAGAACAAGTACAAATGGATATTCAATCTACAAGAGAAGACCATTTAAAAGACTTAGAAGAATATATGAGTTATATTCCTAGAGCTCAAACTCCAGTTGATGCCCCTAGATAATGGACTCAACTCCCGAAGTTGTCTTTATAGATAAACCCTTTAGAGTTGAAACACTTCCTCTAAAAGATATCTATGTTTTAGATAATTGGTTGCCTTCTTCACTACATTACTTTTATGACACACAAATATCACGTGCAAATTTTTGGTCTAAAGGAAATGAAGTAAGAGGAGACAGTCCAACAGGATTACCTCATCATCAATTTTGGGGAGTATCCATACTTAGTGGTTATGATAAAAATAAAAGACCTATGTCTGTAGATGATATAGAAGATAAATACACGTACTTTCCTAGATACCTTAATAAAAAATTACAAACAGAATTTGGATTTAAGTGGGAAAGATTTCAATTCATGGGATTAAACTCACAGACACAAGGATTACATGGAACTTGCCATCAAGACTGTCCACCCGAAGATGAGTGGAATATATCATTCTTATACTACACAAATAAATTTTGGGAAGACTCTTGGGGTGGAGATTTGAGATTCTATTCAACAACAGAACATGGAATACATGCAAGAGATAACAATAAAGAGGTTGCATCAGTTAAGTTTAAACCAAATAGATTAATTATGTTTGATGGTAGAATACCACATGGTGCAGATGCACCAACAGCAAAGGCAAGATATGTAGATAGAAAGTCTGTTGTTGTTCGTGGTGATGAAGTCAGACTTGTAGATAAGGAGGAGTTTTACGATGCCAACGATAGACTTTCATACATATAATCCTACAACAATAAAAGATTTTAAACCCATACTTGCAAAAGATTTAGTTCCCGATTGGTGGAAAAAATCAAAGGTTGCAGAAGTTGTAAATGGGGTCAAACAACAAACTATAAGAGCATGTCCTGCAATGGATGATTGGTTAAAGATGGGTTGGTACTTATGTGCAAATAGAGATATGGAAGTCATACAAGGAATTTCTCATAAAGATGAGGAAGGTATTGGTTGGGCATCTGTTAGAGACTTGGATGCAAGAAACTGGTTAAAGGGTACATCCTCTTCTTCTCATCCACACACTCAACTTATGGATGGGTTTGCATATATGGACAAGTCAGAAAACCCTCCAGTTAAAGATGCATTTAAAATGAGAAACCCATGGTGTATCACAACACCCGAAGGATACTCTACATTTTACTTAGACCCATTTCTACATCAGAATAAATACTTTTCTACATGGCAGGGTATAATTGACACCGACAAGTTTAACAATGGTGTAGATAATGCACAAATTATTTTTTACCCAAAGGTTGACCACAATTTTACTATTCTTAAAGGAACACCTCTTTGTCAGATAATTCCCTTTAAGAGAGAAGAATGGGTTGGGACATATGCACTTAAGACTACAAAATCTGAAATGTTAAGTTCATCTCGTCTAACAACAGAAAGGGAAACGATAGGAATGCCAGAAGCATTCAGAATGTTGGGTGTTGAAGACAATAGAGATGTCTCTGCAAAAACTGTAGGGCCTTATAAGAAGATGAAATATTGGAATCCTAAACAAAGATACTTTAATGAAGAGTCACCACCACCCGAGTGTCCATATCATGTAAGTGAAGACTCACCCGAAATACAGTTAGAGTTACCAATAGGAGATACAGATGGCAGTTAGATTAATGTTTCCAACATATATTTTTCATAGAAATATGTTAAATGCTGGTGAGAATAGGGGTTTTGCAAAGGACTATTTACTATTACTACAAACAGAAATTGATAGCATGAGAAGAAAAGACCCGAAAGGTAGACAGGTATCAAATCAATATACGGGATGGCAATCAAATGATGGATGTGAATCATCTCCTATATTTCAAAAACTAATGAATGAAATCATTACAACCTTTAATGATGAGGTTTTACCTTTTAATGGATTGAACCCAAATACTGCTAAAGTGACTATAGGAAATTCTTGGGCAAATATTAATGACAAAGGTGCATGGAATGTACCACATAGTCATGCTGGTTGTTGGTATAGTGGTGTTTTTTATATAAAGGCAGATGGTGATGAAGGAGACTTGATTATGTTTGATGGTAGTGAAAAGGTTCTTTCAGAGTTCCCTCAAAGTGCAAGAACTAATAATAATTTTCACTTTTCACCCACTAGTGGAGAGCTCGTTCTATTTCCAAGTGGTGCAACACATATGGTTGAACCAAATCAAACAGATAAAGAAAGGTATTCAATATCATTTAACATAAACATGACTTACACCGATAGTAATGCACACCTTAGTAATATTGATAATTACAATCCAAATGAATTTGTCTTTGACTTAGACCAAAATGGAAACCCCATAATGAGTTAATTATCCTAAATAAGGGTATGGAAATAGTAATAGACACTCACCTCTTATGGAATCTTATGATAACATTTGTGTTAGCACCTTTAGGATTCCTTATAAGAAATCTTTTATCTGAACAGAAGAGAATAGACATACTTGTTAACAAGACTAGAGAAGAATTAGCAAAAGAATATGTTACCCGTGAAGAAGTAGAAATTGTGTCCGAAAGAATAATGGCAACTATGACTAGAATAGATGAAAAAATAGATAGACTACAATCTAAAACATACTTCCAAGAATAGACTTAAAATTCGTATAAATAGTATTATAGATTTAATACTGGAATACAATTATGTCAAAACCAAACTCGAAAGCAACATTTAAAGAGTACATCAAAAGAAAACTGGGTGCGCCAGTTTTAGAAATCAATGTGGATGATGACCAGTTTGATGACAGAATGGATGAGGCTCTGCAGTACTTTCGTGAATTTCATTACGAGGGTTCAATCAAGTGTTATCTAAAACACCAAATTACACAAGAAGAGATTGACTCATTTAAGACAAATGAAACCCACAATGCAGCAACCAGTGGAACACAAGCAATTTCAAACCAAACATATGGTGAAGGACAAAACTATATAACACTACCCGAACATGTGTTGAGTGTTATACAAATATTCCCTTTCTCAAGTGGAACAACCTCCAATATGTTTGATATCCAGTATCAATTGAGACTCAATGATTTGTGGGACTTAACATCAACAAGTGTCTTATACTATTCACAAGTTCAATCTCACCTATCTCTTTTGAATGATATACTAGTGGGACAGATACCGTTAAGATATAACATGCATTCTAACAGACTTTACATTGACTATAATGCAAACAAATTAGTTGCAGGAGAGTATATTGTTATAGAGTGCTACAGAAAAATAGACCCCAATGATATGACTGATATCTTTGATGACATGTGGTTGAAGAAATATGCAACTGCACTTGTTAAATATCAATGGGGAGAAAACCTTTCTAAGTTTTCAGGAATTGCATTGCCAGGCGGTGTAACACTTGATGGACAACAAATGAAAGATGAAGCAAAAGAAGAAATTTTAAGATTAGAAGAAGAGTCAAGACTGAACTATGAAATGCCAGTTCTTGATATGATGGGATAAACCATGCCAACAAATGTATTTTTTAACCATGCAGTAGGAACTGAACAACATCTTTACGAAGATTTAGTTGTTGAGTCTATGCGCTTCTATGGTCACGAAACATTTTACCTTCCAAGAGAAGTTGTAGAAGAGGACACTATTCTAAATGAAGATGTGCAATCTACATTTGGTGATGCATATTCAGTAGAAATGTATTTAGAAAATACTGAAGGATTTGAGGGAGAGGGAGACCTATTCAGTAAGTTTGGTGTTCAAGTGAAAGACCAAGCAACCTTTGTAATTGCATTGAGAACATGGGAACGATTCATATCACTAGACTCTAATCTTGCAACATCCCTAAGACCTAACGAAGGAGACCTAATCTACTTCCCTCTTAGTGGTTCAATGTTTGAAATCAAATTCGTAGAACATGAGAATCCATTCTATCAAGTTGGAAAACTATTCGTGTTCAAAATGCAATGTGAACTCTTTGAATATAGTGGAGAAGATTTCGATACTGGAATGGGTACTATAGATGTTATTGAAAATCAGAATGCTTATGCATTAGACCTAACCATGAATAGTGGAACAGGTTCTTACACTGTAAATGAACCAGTAACATTTAATGGTACTGTAGTTGGAGAAGTATCCGCATGGTCAGGTGCAACAGAGAAACTAAATCTTGTACATAACACTTCAACACTTGCAGTTGGTGACACTATAGTAGGTTCTACTTCAGGAACATCTCGTACCATTAATGCAATTACAGATGTGATGACAATGGAGAATGACGGTCAAGCACAAAACAAAGACTTTGAAGACAAAGCAGATGGATACTTAGACTTCTCAGAGACAAACCCATTCGGTGAGGTTTCATAGTGTTCGGAACTCATTTTTATCATGAAACAATTAAGAGAAGTGTATCAATCTTTGGAACACTATTCAATAACATATCTGTAGTAAAGAGAAAGGCAGACGGAACAGTTCTTTCTAAAAGTTTAGTTCCTATTGCATATGGCCCTAAAGCAAAATGGTTAGCACGACTAGACCAAGAACCCAATTTAAATGACGGTAATAGAAGTGCAATAAGTCTTCCAAGAATGGCATTCGAGATGAATTCATTTGAATATGATGCAACTAGACAACAAAACAAACTCATAAGAACACAAAAAAATCTACTAGAAACCACTGATACTGGAAAGAGAGGATTCCAATATGCTCCAGCACCTTACAATATAGGATTTACACTTAGTATTCTTGCAAAGCATGTTAACGATGCAATCCAAATCGTAGAACAAATTGTTCCTTATTTTCAACCCGAGTATACTGTAACTATGAACATGATTGACTCAATGAGTGAAAAAAGAGATGTTCCTATAACACTTAATAGTGTATCTATGGAAGACAGTTACGATGGTTCTTTTGAAGATAATAGAATAATAGAATACACTTTAGATTTTACAATGAAAGTGTACTTCTTCGGCCCTGTTTATACGGGAGAGGTTATTAAGAGTGTTATTGAAAGAGACTATGTCAATATAGATGCAGGTGGATTTACGACTTCACAAATAGATGAATCAGGTTTGGTTAAAGAAGTTAAACACTATGAACCTGCGTTCGGGGAGGTTGCAAATGCAGTGTCTAATGGTAATAATGTCACCTTCTCAACTGCAATAAATAGTAAGATAAGTGTAGGAGATGAGGTGTTTGGAACGAATTTATCAACCAACCCAACGGTTTCTAATATTGGTTCAGATAAACTTACTGTTACATTAAGTTCTGCAATTACTATTGATGCAAACACTACACTTAAGTTTGTCGGTTCTGTAGACCCAAGTGATGCATTTGTTGTTGCAGAGACCGTAACTTTTTATGATGATGGTACTAATTCTACATTTGCAGAAGATAAAGTTACCGATGCGAGTTAATATATGGCAAAAATTGAAGACCAATTAGACGATGTTCTAAACATTTCTAAAGAAATAAAAAAAGAAACCCAAGTAGTCAAAGTTCCACAAAGAGTAGAAAGTATGGAAAATGACTATAAGTATGGTCGTGAGACTCTCTATGGGCTCGTAGAAAGGGGTCAGGATGCAATCGATGGAATCTTAGACTTATGTAAAGAAACCGAACACCCACGTGCTTATGAGGTTGCAGGACAACTTATAAAGACAGTTGGGGATACTGCAGAGAAGTTATTAGATTTGCAGAAAAAGATGAAAGATTTAAACAACGAGAATGAAGGGGTGAAGACTCAACACAACCATCTATATGTTGGTTCAACATCAGAGTTACAGAAGTTCCTAAAGAAAGAGAATAAAAAAGATTAATGGTTAAACCTACAAATGAGGGTTACTTAGGTAACAATCTCATCAAAAGAGCAGGTATTGAATCTCAATACACTGAAGAAGAGTTTAAAGAATACTTGAAGTGTTCTAAAGAACCCGTTCATTTTATAGAAAATTATTGTCAAATTATATCATTAGACGAGGGTCTTGTCAAATTTAAACTTCGTGGATATCAAGGAAATCTGATAGAACACTATGATAGAAATAGGTTCAATGTAGTTCTTGCATCACGTCAGAGTGGTAAGTCAATCACATCATGTGCATATCTATTATGGTATCTACTATTTCACCCCGAAGTAACTGTCGCTGTACTTGCAAACAAAGGTGCAATTGCAAGGGAAATGATATCTCGTATTGTTACCATGTTAGAGAGTGTTCCATTCTTTTTACAGCCAGGCGTAAAGATTCTTAACAAAGGTAATATAGAATTTGCAAATGATTCTAAGGTCGTTGCAGCTGCAACATCTTCGAGTTCTATTCGTGGATTATCTATAAACCTCTTGTATCTTGATGAGTTTGCGTTCGTAGAAAATGCAGAAGAGTTCTATACATCTACCTATCCTGTTGTTACCTCGGGTAAAAATTCAAAGGTTATTATTACATCTACTGCAAATGGTGTTGGTAATATGTTCTATAAGATATATGAGAGTGCAGTACAGGAACAATCTGAATACAAAAACTTTCTTATCAACTGGTTTGATGTGCCAGGCAGAGATGAAGAGTGGAAGAAACAGACCATTGCAAACACATCCGAAACTCAGTTCGAACAGGAGTATGGTAACTCATTCTTGGGAACTGGTAATACCCTCATAAACAGTAATGTTTTACTAGGACTAAGGAGTGTAGACCCTGATTGGAATAGAGATAATATAAATATATACGAAAGACCCAAAGAAGGGCATTCATATGTATGTACAGTTGATGTTTCTAAGGGTAGAGGAATAGATTATTCAACATTTAGTATTTTCGATGTGAGTAGTCAACCATTTAAACAAGTTGCAACATTTAGAGACAATATGCTCTCACCTATGTTACTTCCCGACATGATAAGTAAGTATGTAAAACCATACAACGAAGCATTAGTGATAGTAGAGAACAATGCAGAAGGTGGTACAGTTGCAACTCAATTACACTATGATATAGAATATCCTAATGTTTTTGTGCAAGGGATGACAAAACAAGAAGATATCGGTGTAACAATGAACAGAAAAATCAAAAGGATTGGTTGTTCAACACTAAAAGAATTATTAGAAGAAAATAGATTAGAATTAATTGACCGTGCAACTATAACTGAATTACTAACATTTGTTAACAAAGGTAATTCTTATGAAGCTGCAAAGGGATATCATGATGACATGGTTATGAATTGTGTATTATTTGCATGGTTTGTAACAACAGAATTTTTCTATCATTTAACGGATTCACAAGTTAAAGACTTGTTGTATTCAGAACAACAAAAAATGATTGAAGAAGACCTATTACCAGCAGGTGTTTTTGGTTCAACCCCTGCAGAAGAAGTATCATTTGTAGATAAAGAAGGAGATAGGTGGTTTCAATCGTAAAAAATCATGTGTTGGTGGGTTTTTATTTGTTATAAATAAAACAGTAAACAACACTTTTTACATTAACAGGAGTAAAAGAGTATGACATTTCAAGTATCACCAGGCGTTCAAATCTCAGAAATAGATTTGACAAATGTTGTTCCAGCAGTATCCAGTACAACTGGTGCATTTGCAGGTTCATTTAATTGGGGCCCTGTTGATGAAGTTGTAACAGTTTCAGATGCAAAGGGTTTGGTAGACAATTTTTCTTCACCAGCAAATTCAGTTGCAGGAGCTGAAGACTTCTACACAGCAGAATCCTTCCTTAAATATGGTTCTTCTTTAAGAATCGTTAGGGTAAACACAAACGGTCTTTTCAGTGCAAATGCAAGTGGAAATGCCTCTTCATTACTAAAAAACAACGATGACTATGTAAACACTTATAAGAGTGGTGGACAAGCAGGAACTGCAGGACAGTGGATAGCAAGAAACCCAGGCTCACTAGGTAACTCATTAAAAGTATCATCATGTGCTAGTGCAGACGCATACTACAACGATAACGTAACTACAGTAGACGGAAACGAAGGAACAGGACAAACTGTTATTTCCGTAGTAAGTGGTGCAGTATTCATCGTTGGAGATATAATCAGATTTGCAGGACACAACACAGAATATAAAATTACTGCAATCAATTCAAACGATTTAACAGTAGAAGCAGTAGGACAACCTGCTGGAACTGGTTTAACAGTTGATGTTGCAACTGGTGTTCAAGTATCAAGATATTGGGAACACTATGCATTATTCAGTAAAGCACCAGGCACATCTTCAGGTGCTACACTTGCAGGTGCAGGTGCAGACGAACTACACATTGTAGTTATTGACGAAGATGGTGCAATTTCAGGTGCATCAGGAACAGTTTTAGAATCATATGGTTTTGTATCACTTGCATCAGATGCTAAAGATGCACAAGGTGGTTCATTATACTATAAAGATGTAGTATCAAATAGTTCATCATGGGTATATTGGAGTGGACATAACACTGCAACAGACCTAACAGTATCAGAAAGTAGAACACTTGCACAATCAGTAAGTAATGTATTTACTGGCCCATCAACACCTTTCTCATCATCATTAAGTGGTGGTGCAGATGGTAGAATATCTACTGCAGGTGAGAAACATGGTGCATGGTCAACTCACTTCGGTGATGCAGAAACTATCGACTTCTCAATGTTATTAGTAGGTTCAACAAGAACTGATAACGGAAGTGGTGTTCAACAAGACATTCTTGCAGACTGGACAACATTAACAAACCAAGCAATCCTTCTTTGTGAAACAAGAAAGGACTGTATGGCAATATGTTCACCAAGATATGCAGATGTCGTGGGTGTTTCATCAGAAGAAACACAATCAAGTAATGTAATCACAACTGCAAATACAGCAACATCAAGTTCTTATGCAGTTATCGATTCAACATGGGTATATCAATACGATAGATTCCATGACACATACAGATGGATTCCTGCAAACGGACACACTGCAGGTATTATGGCAAGGTCAGACCTATTAAGAGATGCATGGGTATCTCCTGCTGGGTTCTCAAGAGGTCAATACTTAGGTATAACTAAACTTGCATTCAATCCAAAACAAGGTTCAAGAGACGATTTATATCGTGCAAGAGTTAACCCTGTAGTCACATTCCCAGGCCAAGGTACATTGTTATATGGAGATAAGACTGCATTAACAACACCTAGTGCATTTGATAGAATTAATGTAAGAAGGTTATTCATAGTATTAGAGAAAGCAATTGCAACTGCAGCTAAAGCTCAGTTGTTTGAATTTAACGATGCATTTACTCGTGCTCAATTTAGAGCTGCAGTAGAACCTTTCTTAAGAGATGTTAAAAACAGAAGAGGATTAGTAGATTATTCAGTTATTTGTGATGAAACAAACAATACAGACACTGTTATAGACAGAAATGAGTTTGTATGTTCAATCTTCGTAAAACCTGCAAAATCTATTAACTTCATAACTTTAAACTTTATTGCTGCTAGAAGTGGTGTTGAGTTTGAAGAAATATATAGTGCAGTTTAAGGAGAAATAAAACATGGCAACAATAGACCAATTTAAAGCACAATTAATCGGAGGTGGCCCAAGAGCTAACAGATTTAGGGTGTTTGTTCCTAGAACAGGAAACAAGATAGAGTTTTTGTGTAAAGCAACAAGTATACCTGCTGCTACAATCACTCCAGTAGAAGTCCCGTTCAGAGGTCAAGTACTTAAACTTGCAGGTGATAGAACTTTTGAAGATTGGAGTATCACTGTTATAAACGATAATGAGTTCTCTGCAAGAACTGCTTTAGAAGCATGGCAAGAAGAAATCCAAGGATTTGGAACTTCTGATGGTGCAACTTCAACTGATTACTTAATTTCTCGTGCATTCGTAGAACAGTTAGGTAAAGATGATTCAGTCCTTGCGAGATATGAGTTCTTTAATATGTTCCCAAATTCAATCGGTACAATCGATTTATCTTATGAAAACGGTGATGCTTTGGAAGAATTTGAAACAACATTCTCATATTCTCACTGGGAAAGAGTCGTTTAAGTAGAATTAAAGTGAAAATAACACTCACGAAGGTGTTATAAATAATAGTATGGAAATATTTGGATTTGAAATATCTCGTAAGAAAGACGAGTTAAGAGCAACGACTGTTAAACAAGGACAGTCTTTTGTTCCACCTGTAGACGATGACGGAACACCCGTCATTGCACAACAAGCAGGGTATATTGCAGGAGGTGCTTATGGTGCCTATGTTGATATGGATGGTGGTATTAAGAATGAGGTTGAACTCATTCGTAGATACAGAGAAACATCCCTAGTGCCTGAATGTGATGCAGCTATAGAAGACATTATAAATGAGTGTATCACATCGGATAGTGCTGATAGGATAGTTACACTTGACTTAAGAGATGTCAAACTCTCAGACAGCATCAAGAAAAAGATGCAAGACGAATTTAGTCATATCCTATCTCTAATGAAGTTCAATCAGAACTCTCATGAATTATTCAGAAAATGGTACGTTGATGGAAGAATATACTTCCATAAAGTCGTTGACACTAAAAGACCGAAACTGGGTCTTGTGGATTTACGAAACGTAGACCCTCTTAAAATTAAGAAAGTTAGAAACGTAGAAGAAGAAAAGGGTTCAGACGGAATTAAAAGAATCAAGTCTATTGAAGAATTTTATGTCTTCAACGATAAAGGATTCGACAAGAGTAGTGCTGTAGAAGGTTCTACACTTAAAATTGCACCTGAAGCAGTATGTTACACTACTTCGGGTCTTTTAGACTATAACAAAAATGCAGTTATCGGGTATCTGCATAAAGCATTGAAAACTTCAAATCAGTTATCAATGATGGAAGATGCACTTGTAATTTATAGATTATCAAGAGCTCCCGAAAGAAGAATTTTCTACATTGATGTAGGAAACCTTCCAAAAGCAAAGGCAGAACAGTACCTTGCAGAGACTATGAATAAGTATAGAAATAAACTTATTTACAATGCAGATACTGGTGAGATAAAAGACGATAGAAAACATATGAGTATGTTAGAAGACTTTTGGTTGCCGAGAAGAGAGGGTGGTAGAGGAACAGAGATTACTACACTGCCTGGCGGACAGAATCTTTCAGAAATAGATGATATAGAATACTTCAAGAAGAAACTATATCAATCACTGAATGTTCCTTCGTCAAGAATGGAGTCCGACAATGGGTTTAACATGGGTCGTTCTTCAGAGATTAGTAGAGACGAACTTAAATTTAATAAGTTCACTAACAGACTTCAGAAGAAGTTTGCTAGAACATTTACAGACATTTTAAGAACTCAAGTTATTCTTAAAGAGATAGTAAGTCAAGAAGAATTTGATAAGTTTAAAGACTTTATCCAATACGACTTTACTGCAGATAATCACTTTACAGAATTAAAAGAACAAGAGATTTTTAAAGAAAGATTAGATGCATTACAAGGTGCATCAGAGTATGTCGGTCAATACTTCTCACATGAATATGTAAGAAAGTATATACTTAGACAAACAGAAGAGGACATTGAACTTCTTGACCAGCAGATAAAAACTGAAAAGGAAACAATGCCAGACCAAGACGATGACGGTTTTTCATCATATTAGGAGATATAAATAATGAGTAGTGAAATAGCAAAACAGATAGTTGACACCATAGAAAAAGGTAGTCTTT
>Ga0206677_10002527_pt1 | contig 15978 bp, 12 predicted proteins | sample M130m12015metaG_FD_155475 | JGI IMG/M metagenome (GOLD analysis project Ga0206677, IMG submission 155475) | Ammonia-oxidizing marine archaeal communities from Monterey Bay, California, United States - M1 30m 12015 | ecosystem: Environmental > Aquatic > Marine > Intertidal zone | place: USA...
ACCGTGAACCCAATTGTCCGTTCGCTCCTGTGATCAATGCCTTTCTCATGGTCAAATTTAAAAATTCTGAAACCGATCTGCACTAGCCATTTGAACGCATCGCCTCCACAGGCTCCATGCGTGCCGCCTTCTGCGCGGGAGCGAGGCCAGCCAACAAACCGGAAGTGACCGCAACGCTCAGAGCAATGATGATTCGAGAAGGGCGTACGACCATGACAAAACCAATGTCTATTGCATTGACGAGTGCGACAATGCCCTCAATGGCAAGCAAAGCGAACAATGCACCGATCACACACAAAGCAACCGCTTCAAATAAAAACTGCATCAAAATAAAGGTTGACTTCGCCCCAATGGCTTTTTGAACTCCTATGATTTTCGTTCGTTCGCGAACACTCACGAACATGATGTTGGCAACGCTGAAACATCCAACAAGAATGGCGAATATGCCAATGAACCAACCCCCATATTCCACCTGCTGGAAGATCGAATCCAAAATCGACGTGAGCATGCCAATTTGGTTGATTGAAAAGTCCTCTTCTTCCATCGGTCGGAGACGTCGAACAGATCGAAATTGTTGCACAATTTCGTCTGACAATTCATCGGTGCCCACCCCTTCCTTCGGCTTCACCATGATTTGTGTCCCTTGTCCATAATCCATGATTCGATGACCAAATTTGGCCGGGATAACAATGGCACGATCAAATCCATCATTGATCATCGAAGCACCTTGTTTTGCAAAAACACCAACAATCTCCATGCGCTGACCTCTCGTCTCCACGGTTTCTCCAATTGGATCGTCCTTGCCCGTCAACTCCATGGCCACATCATATCCGACCACAGCAACGCTGCGTCCACCCGCCACTTCCATCGGTGAAAAATAGCGTCCTTTTGCAATATCCAAGGCTATCACATCCTCATAGCCGTCCGAGACAGCAGCCACTCCAACACCTTCCATTCGACTGTTCTGAGATTCCAGCGGGAGACCTGCTTTGGCTTGAAACACAACATCCTGCGCCAACTCCAAACGATTTGCCAACATGTCCATGTCGCTCAGGCTCACCTCCCTCCGCTGAACATATTTCCACCAAGGATAATCTTCACCAAATGTCCATGGCCATTTTTGAATGAACAGAACTTCATCGTCCAAGATGTTGAACGTGCTTTTCAATCCGTCCTCGAGCGAGTCGACAACTGCAAAAACGGCCGTGATCATAAAAATTCCAACCATCACCCCGAGCAGAGATAAAAACGTACGTAAACGATTGGTCACAATGGCTGACCAGGCAAATGCAAAACTTTCTCCAAGAAGGCGTAACCACAACATGTCAACAAAGCTAATTCGAGGGGCATTAAACGCCCCATGGTTTGATGTTTAATTGTAATTTTAGCCCTTTCCGATTCACCTGAAACCATTCGCATCATGAACGCTCCTCGTCGCATTCAATCCGCTCTCATTTCCGTTTTTCACAAAGAAGGCTTAGAGCCCATCGTCGACGAGCTGAAAAGGCTTGGCGTAACTATTTATTCTACTGGTGGTACTCAACGAGCGTTGGAAAAAATGGGTGCTGATGTTGTGCCCGTTGAAGAAGTCACGGACTATCCCTCCATCCTCGGCGGTCGAGTGAAGACGCTACACCCCAAAGTTTTTGGAGGAATCCTGAACCGGAGAAATTTTGAGGCCGACGTCGCACACATGGAAGAATACGACTTACCGCACATTGACCTCGTGATTGTCGATCTCTACCCATTTGAGCAAACCGTAGCGCAAGGTGGTTCGCACCAAGATGTGATTGAAAAAATCGACATTGGAGGGATCTCATTGATCCGCGCAGCGGCGAAAAACTTCGAAGATGTGGTCATCGTGCCGAGTCAAGATGAGTACGGAACAGTGCTCAGTTTACTTCAAAATGGAGAAGGCGTCACCACACGGGAAGAACGCCAAAACCTTGCAACACAGGCATTTCGAATCAGCTCTCATTACGACACGCGCATCCATGAATGGATGCAAGGTGGCAGCACCGTGAACGAACTGAACTTGTCAGAGCGTCAATCAACCGTTCTACGGTATGGCGAAAACCCCCACCAGGAAGGTCGATTCTTCGGTGATTTAGGGGAGCTGTTTGAACAATTGCATGGAAAGCCGATGTCGTATAACAATTTGTTGGACATCGACTCAGCCGTTCAGCTGATGCGAGAATTCCAAGATGGCGAACCAACCTTTGCTGTTTTAAAACACAACAATGCATGTGGACTGGCCTCTCGGTCAACCGTGTCTGAAGCGTGGAAAGACGCACTTGCCGGGGATCCTGTGTCTGCATTCGGAGGAGTGCTCATCTGCAACAAAGCCATCGATGCTGCAACAGCAACGGCCATGCATGAATTGTTCTTTGAGGTGGCCATTGCTCCTGCCTTCGAACCCGATGCACTGGCCATTTTGCAGCAGAAAAAAAACCGGATCTTGCTCGTGCAAAAGCCTTGTGCACCTCAGGCCACCACGGTTCGATCTATTCTAAATGGTTACCTCGTCCAACAAGCTGACGCCCAGACAGAAACAAACAAAGACTTGAATCTCGCGACAACGACTGCCGCAGGCGAGCAACAACTGCGTGATTTGGTTTTTGCGATGAAAGTTGCCAAGCATACCCGTTCGAACACCATCGTGTTTGCCAAAGACGGCCAACTGCTCGGAAGTGGTACAGGACAAACCAGTCGGGTGGACGCACTGAAACAAGCCGTTGTCAAAGCACAAGCCTTTGGTTTTGATCTGAAAGGCGCCGTTATGGCATCAGACGCCTTCTTCCCGTTCCCCGATTGCGTTGCGCTGGCCAAAGAGGCTGGAATCGAAGCGGTCATTCAGCCTGGCGGATCCGTCAAAGATCAATTGAGCATCGATTACTGCAACGAAAACGGCGTGGCGATGTACATGACGGGTACGCGTCATTTCCGGCATTGACTCGCCGGATTCAGCAAAAAAATAAGCTGGTTTCAAGGCAATAAAAATGATGCCACACTTTTCTCCACAGGCATGCAATCCGCAGTTGCGGTTGCCTATATTTGAGTGTTCACAGTTGTTCTTCCACACTTAGCCAAGTCCAATCATGGGATTGTTCAATTTTTTCATGCAAGAGATCGCGATTGATCTCGGTACAGCCAACACCATCATCTATTATGAAGACAAAGTCGTCGTAGATGAACCCAGTATAGTCGCCAAAGATCGGAGCAATGGCCGCGTTGTAGCCATTGGTCGTCTCGCGCAGCAAATGCACGGTAAGACACACAAAAACATTGAAACCATCCGGCCTCTCAAGGATGGTGTGATTGCAGATTTTCAGGCTGCTGAAGAAATGATCAAAGGAATGATCAAGATGATCAATCAACGCAACTCTTGGTTTACGCCCTCATTGCGCATGGTCATTTGCATTCCTTCTGGCATTACCGAAGTCGAAAAACGCGCCGTTGCTGATAGTGCTGAACACGCTGGAGGAAAGGATGTCTACCTGATTCACGAACCCATGGCAGCCGCCATCGGTATTGGAATTGATGTAGAAGAGCCCATGGGCAATATGATCATTGATATCGGAGGTGGAACTTCCGAAATCGCCGTAATCGCCTTGGGTGGTATCGTGACCGATAAAAACATTCGAGTGGCTGGTGATGAATTTACCTCAGACATCGAAGAGTACATGCGCCGACAGCACAACATCCTCATCGGTGAAAGAACGGCAGAACAAATCAAGATTGAAGTTGGGGCCGCTACGCTCGAATTGGAAAATCCTCCCGAAGATTATCCTGTTCGAGGTCGAGACTTGATGACGGGTATTCCCAAGGAAATCTTGGTTTCGTACAGCGAAATTGCACAAGCCTTGGACAAGAGCATTTCCAAAATTGAAGAAGCTATTCACTCCGCATTGGAACAAACCCCTCCTGAACTCTCCGCGGACATTTACCGCACCGGGATTTACTTGGCCGGTGGAGGAGCTCTTTTGCGCGGGTTGGACAAGCGAATTTCAGCTCGAACGAAGCTACCCGTACATGTCGCTGAGGATCCGCTGCATGCTGTTGCAAAAGGAACAGCTATCGCGCTGAAAAATATCGAACGATTCACCTTCTTGATGCGCAACTGATTCCAAGCGCTGCAACATGAGAAACCTCTGGAACTTCATCGTTCAGTACCAGGTAATCTTGGTTTTCATAGTGCTGCAGGGCTTCGCGATGAGCTGGTTCGTGTCCAGTCATGGCTATCCACGGGGCGCATGGGTTCGACTCGCATTGGATTGGGAAAGTGCCTGGCAAGGACAAATCTCCGCTTGGAGACACCGCGCTGAACTCTCAGATCAAAACATCCAACTGCTCGAAGAAAACGCACGACTGCGTTCCAGAGCGGGATCACCATCGGCCGTTCAGATTGCGAAAAGAAGTCAATTTACAGCCGCTGAAGTCATTCGCTCCACATGGACGCAGAATCAAAATTATTTCATTCTCGACAAAGGGAAAGAGCAGGGCGCTGCCGCCGGGCAGGGAGTGACCTCAAATGGCGCGGCAATCGGAAAAATAATCGAAACAACGGATGGTTATTCGTTGGGGATTCCCTTGATTCACAACCAAATCGATTGGAGCGCCCGAATCGGCGAAACGGGTGCCATCGGAAGATTGAAATGGGACGGAGAAGACCGCACGTTAGGCACATTGTTTGACATTCCGAGAAGTGCGGCATTCAGCCCCGGAGATTCCGTCATTACGACTGGGTTTCAAGGCGTGTTCCCTCCGAATCTTCTGTTTGGAATCGTCGCCGATGATGAGCCTTCATTTGATGGAGAGTTTTTGAATGTTCCCGTCATTTGGACGGTCGACTTTCAATCGCTCAGGTATGTGCAGCTTACTGAAACCACTGATGCGAGTCAAATCAACTCTTTGGAGAACACCGCCAATCAAGCCACACCGTGAATCTAGCACTGCTCATACCCCTGCAGCTGCTGTTGACCTGCGCACTGCAAGTTTTATTTTTTCAGAATATGACTTTCTGGGACGGATGGGGAATTGTGATTTTTCATGTCCTTGGAATCCTCTTGCTTCCGCTGAACACGCGTCCCATTGTGCTGATGATCATTAGCGGTATCATTGGAGCCACGGTTGACTTTTTTGCATTCGGAGGAGGAATCTTTACCTCCTCGGCGGTTGCCATGGCGTTGGTTTTACCATTCATCAATCGGCTCCTCGCCCCGCGCGAAGGCTATGAAGTCACCGACAAACCGATCATTCAAAGCATGGGCATCCAGTGGTTTTCAATCCGAACCATTGCCGCCTTGCTGATCCACAATCTCTGGATGTTTTCAATGGAAGCTGGTCGATGGGAGTTGGTTCTTGTGGGTTGGGGCAAAGCAATTACATCCTCTCTCATCTGTTGGTTCCTATTTGCCATTACCCTGCAACTCGTGCAGTCAAAAGGGAAAAGGCGATGAACCTGAGAGAACGCCAATGGATCATTGGAGCTATTTTTCTGCTGATCGCAATCATCTTCATCGGCAGGCTTGCTCACCTCCAACTTTTCTCGAGCAATCTTCAGGATTACGCCGCTCGCCTCACTCAGGAGCGGGAAGTTCTAGAACCCGCCAGAGGTTTGATTTACGATCGCAACGGACAGTTGTTTTTGGACAACCAAGCAGGATATGATATTCTATTCACACCAAGACAATGCCGCTTGGGTGGCGGCATGGATACCCTCGCACTTGCAGAACTTGTCGACCTGACGTCAGCCGAAATTCAAAGAGCCATTCGCAAGGCAGAAGCTTATGCAACGTATCGCCCCTCCAGCATTCGCAAGCAAATGCCAGCTTCGGAGTATGCCGCGATCGCAGGAGAATTGTGGAAATTCCCGGGCATACAAGCTCGGAGACGATCCATTCGAACCAATGAATCAGGACTTGGCAGCCACCTCCTAGGAGAATACCGCGAAGTCGACCGCGATGACATTGAGTCCAACCTTGGCTATCAGCTCGGAGACTACAAAGGAAAGTCTGGTCTTGAATTGCAGTGGGAACATGAACTCAAAGGGAAGAAAGGCGTCAAGTTTCATTTGGTCGACATTCGAAACGACTACCGTGAATCTGCCCAGCAAGGTGAATTAGACTCCATCCCCACCCCGGGAGAAAACCTGACCCTGACACTGGACATGCACCTTCAAGCATACGGAGAACACATCATGCAAGGCAAACGCGGCAGCATCGTTGCCATCGAACCTGAAACAGGTGAAGTCTTAGCCATGGTCAGCGCTCCAAGCTACGGAACAGATCTTCTGACCGGTCGGATGCGCGGAGTGCATTATGACAGCCTCTTGCGCGATCCAAACAAACCCCTGTTTAACCGAACCATGCGAGCAACCTATCGACCTGGGAGCATCTTCAAGATGATTCAAGGATTGATCGCTTTGGATCAAGGGTTGATCTCGTCTCAAACCCGTATTCCATGCAATCGATCCATCATCGGCTGCCACGGAGGACACACCAATGACAACCTTGAGGCTGCAATTGTGCATTCCTGCAATCCTTATTTTCATGAGGTGATGCGTCGTATGATTCAGCCGCGAAAAACGACAAATATCTTTACAGAAGCCCGCCAAGAACTCAATAAATGGACAGCTTCCATTGAACGCTTTGGCCTGGGCACTGATCTCGGAGGAAATTTCCCTGGGCTGCGATCAGGATCAGTACCAGACACCACACTTTACGACAAGCTATACGGCCGAAAGAGATGGGCCTTCTCGACGATTTATTCGATTTCTATTGGAGAAGGAGAGCTTCTCACCACACCACTGCACATGGCAAATCTTGCGGCCATACTTGCCAATCGCGGTGCATTTAGAACGCCTCATGTTGTTCAATCAATCGGATCGAATGGCAAACCGTCTGGGACAGACTCATTGGTTCGGACTGGGATTTCACGGGAGCTTTTTGAGCCTGTCATCAAAGCCATGAATGCGGTTACAGAGTCAGACGAAGGCACTGCACCGCTTGCCCGTGTGCCAGGAATAAAGGTCTGTGGCAAAACAGGAACCGTTCAAGATTCAAAAGGAAACCACTCAGTTTTCATCGCTTTCGCTCCAGCCGAAAATCCGAGGATCGCATTGAGTGTTTACGTGGAAAATGCAGGCGCAGGAGGAGATTGGGCCGCTCCAATTGCCAGTCTCATGATGGAAAAATACCTCAAAGGGAACGTAGAACAAGCGGATAAAGAGTTGCGGGTTGTCCGGGGCACGTATCCATTCGCCAACGCAAAGCAATGAGAAGAACAGCTCCCATATTGCAGCGCATTGATTGGATTACGATTGGTCTCGTGCTCACCTTTATGGCCATGGGACTGCTAAACATCGCGAGTTCCACCAGTGGCGCTGAAACTGTTGAGTGGTTCGACCTCAATAGCAAAGTTGGCAAACAGTTCATTTGGGTGTTTATCGCTCTCGCAATTGCAGCGGTTACGCTCATTGTTGAAGGCGAATTTTTCATCCGCACCACTGTCCTACACTACTTGGTGAACATTGTTCTTCTCATCGCAGTTCTGCTTATTGGTAAAACCGTGGGAGGTGCCAAATCTTGGTTTGGAATCGGGTCGGTGAGTCTGCAACCGTCTGAATTCGCCAAAACAGGCACTGCACTCATGTTGGCCTGGCTGCTCAGCCGAAGCGATGGGAAAATCAGAGATACCAAAACACTGGTGCAATCGGTATTGATCGTTTGCATTCCGGCAGCTTTGATCATGCTTCAGCCCGACGCTGGAACGGTCCTCGTCTATGGTGGATTGATTTTCGCATTCTACCGAGAAGGACTATCTGGAAACGTGCTCATTGCCGTTTTCTGTGCCTTGCTACTGCTGATTGCAACGATATTAACGGGGTCATCTTCCTACGATTATCCCGGACTTGGCACACAGTCTGCAATCGGGTGGCTCTGGCTCATCCTGGTCTTCCTCGGTGCTCTGATTTGGAAGTTGATTCCCGGATGGGTAGTTCCGCGGAACCGCAAACGCGTGAGAAAGGCGACTCTAGTTTCCTTTACGTTGGCATTGGCATTCAGCGCAGGTGTTCATAGTGGCCTGGAGGGCATGCTCAAGACACACCAAAAGGAACGGATTTATGTTTTGTTCGGAATCGATGTAGGCAATCCTGATGCCGACTATAACATTCGCCATGCCAAAGCTGCTGTAAGTTCGGGAAGTTGGACTGGCACAGGATTTCTCCAAGGTCCCATGACCGCTTATGGTTTTGTTCCTGAACAAGAGACCGACTTTATTTTTTGCACCATAGGCGAAGAATGGGGCTTTCTGGGAAGCACATTGGCTATCCTTTTGTACACCATGCTTCTGCTCCGAATACTTGTCCTCGCTGAACGACAAAGGAGTGATTTTACCCGAATCTATGCATACGCTGTTGCCAGCATTCTTTTCATGCACTTCTTAATCAATGTGGGCATGGTGCTCGGTCTCGCTCCAGTCATCGGAATTCCTTTGCCTTTTATCAGCGCTGGTGGTTCTTCCTTGGTTGGATTCACCATTCTGATCGCCATCCTGCTACGGCTGGATGCCGAACGTTCATATGTTTTGCGATAAATATTTTAAACTTAAAAAAAAGCATATTTGCAGAACTTTATAATAATTTTGTCGTATATTTACATGTGTCACATTCCCGAATACATTTTAACCCATTGCACTAGGATTCAACCCCAAAGCAATGGGATTTTTCATGTCATTTGGTGTGCGCCGCAAAACAACAAAACCAAAAGCCCCGCTGAGAAGCGGGGCTTTTTTAATGCTATGCGATTGATGCTTACAGGCCCAGCAATACCTCCGCAGGTTTTTTCCCCATGAACAGGAGGCGCTCAGGCTGTTCAATCATTTCCTTGATGGCGTACAAAAATCCAACGCTTTCCTTTCCATCAATGATCCGGTGATCGTAGCTTAAGGCTACATACATCACAGGTCTCACTTCCACTTTTCCATTGACGGCGACCGGCCGCTCCACAATGTTATGCATCCCCAGAATTGCGCTTTGTGGTGGATTGATGATCGGCGTGGACAACATCGAACCGAATACACCTCCATTGGTAATGGTGAATGTCCCCCCTTGCATCTCATCAATCCCCAACTCTCCGTCACGCGCTCGAATGGCCAATCGCTTAATTTCAGCCTCAATTTGAGCCAAATTCATGGACTCCGCATTCCGCACCACAGGCACCATCAAGCCCTTCGGTGAGCTCACAGCAATACCGATGTCGGCGTAATCGGGGATAATGACCTCCTTTCCATCGATCATGCCATTGACTGTTGGAAACTGAGCAATGGCGTGCGTCACTGCTTTCGTAAAGAAGCTCATGAAGCCAAGTCCAACACCATGTGATTCTCGAAAGGCATCTTTGTATTTGGCGCGAAGATCCATGACCGGCTTCATGTCCACCTCATTGAAAGTGGTCAACATAGCCGTTTCATTCTTGACACCTACCAAACGTTCAGCGACTTTGCGTCGCAGCATCGACATTTTTTCATGGCGAACCTCCCGACTTCCGCCCCAAGTTTGTGTGGCGTTCACATCAAAACCAGCCGCCATCGCAGCAGCAACATCTTGTTGCAGAATTCGCCCATCCCGACCCGTTCCGCTTACTTGATTTGCGGCAACTCCATGATCGGACATCATTTTTCGAGCCGCTGGTGAAGGGTGTTTATCCGCGTGACTCTTTGCAGGTGCCACAGCCGGATTCGGATTGACTTGTTTCGCAGCAGGTGCGGGTGCAGGCGCAGGAGCTGCTTTCGGTTTAATCTGCTTGCCTTCTGGAGCTTTTGCCGACGTATCAATCAGACAACATACCGCTCCGACTTCAATGACATCCCCCTCTTCAGCCTTGAGCGTGATGATCCCTGCCTCTTCTGCGGGAAGTTCCAACGTTGCCTTGTCTGAGTCTACCTCAGCAATCGCTTGATCCTTTTCGACATAATCGCCATCGGACACAAGCCATGTTGCAATTTCTACCTCACTGATGGACTCCCCTGGACTGGGGACTTTCATTTCTAGCTTTGACATCGCTATTCAAATTGTTTTTTGATCGCTCCTATATCGTGCAATTAACAACGCATCATCCACATATGGAGACGCGCCCAACATGATTTCTCAACCGTTCGTATGCGCAAAAACTTCATCCAGAATCGCTTCCTGACGAAGTTTGTGTACATCGGACGAACCTGAAGCAGGGCTAGCACTTGTACTTCTAGCGATAACACTGAGTGGAACAGTCGTGAAGTTTTGGAGCATGAATGACCAAGCACCCATATTCTTCGGCTCTTCTTGAACCCAAATGTAATTGGCATCCGCGCCATACTTTTCGACCACTGCAGCCAATTCCACTTGCGGCAACGGGTGGATTTGCTCAACCCGAATCAGGGCGATGTTCAGCGCTGGATTTTCGTCCAATCGCTCCACCAAGTCATAGTAAATTTTGCCGGAGCAAAGCACCACTGTATCCACTTTGCTTGCGCCAGGTTTGTCACTCATACGCGGATCATCCAATACTTTTTGGAAGCCCCCTGAAGCCATTTCAGATAATTTCGAAACCGCTTTTGGATAACGCAATAGTTTTTTGGGTGTGAAAATGACCAGTGGCTTTCGGTAGTTCAACTTGACTTGGCGGCGAAGAAGATGAAAATAATTGGACGGCTCTGTGATGTTGCAAACGAACATGTTCTCACCACTCCCCAACTGCAAGAAGCGTTCCATGCGCCCGGAACTGTGTTCGGACCCCATGCCTTCGTAGCCATGTGGCAAAAGCAGAGTTAAGCCATTCATGGTTCTCCACTTGTCCTCTGCTGCACTCAAAAATTGATCAAATAGAATTTGCGCGCCATTGTTGAAGTCTCCAAACTGAGCTTCCCAAATCGTCAGCCCATTCGGCGTTGCAAACGCGTAGCCGTAATCAAACCCTGCTACAGCATATTCACTCAGCAAACTATTGTAAATAGTGAGATTCGCCTGCCCTTTCCGAAGGTGATTGAGCGGAATGATTTCCTCTTCACTGTCCTCCGTCTTGACCACAGCATGGCGGTGCGAAAATGTACCGCGCTCAACATCTTGACCGCTGATGCGAACCGGGTGGCCTTCCACCAGTAAGGTCGCGTATGCCAGCAATTCTCCCAGAGCCCAGTCGAGGCGATCTTCTTCTACCATCTTGAGGCGATCGCGCATAAGTCGTGCTACTTTTCTGTAGATCTTCTTGCCTTCCGGCAAAGTTGACATCGCAATGGCAAGCTCTTTTAATTTTTTCTCAGCAATGCTCGTTTTGGGAGTGACAACCAACGCTTTTTCGTCAGCAGCCTTGTATCCTTTCCATAGATCACCCAAAAAGTCCTCCACCTGAGCGACTTCTCGTTTCTGAGCGTTTTGGTAAGCCCTCTCAAGCAACTGGTGCTGATCATTTCGAATGGACTCGACTTGCGCCTCTTCCATGCTGCCGTCGGCAAGCAAACGTTCGATGTAAATCTGGAGTGGATTGGGATGTTTCGAAATAGCCTTGTACAACTGAGGCTGAGTAAACATGGGTTCGTCGCCCTCGTTGTGTCCGTATTTTCGGTAGCCCAACAAATCGATAAACACATCGCGGTTCCAACGCTGCCGATACGCCAATGCAATTCGCATAACCTGAACAACTGCCTCTGCATCATCCGCATTCACGTGAAACGACAAGGACTCTGTCACCTTGCTCACATCCGTGCAATAAATGGAACTTCGACCGTCAAGGTAATTGGTTGTAAAGCCTACCTGATTGTTGACCACAATGTGCACGGTCCCACCTGTGTGATAGCCATCCAATTGTGCCATTTGTGCGACCTCATAAACCACTCCTTGGCCCGACATGGCGGCATCGCCATGGATCAAGATCGGCAAGACACGATTCGCATCACCGCCTGTAGCATCGATGCGAGCACGGGTCAAACCTTCCACCACGGGCCCTACTGCTTCGAGATGAGATGGATTGGGAGCCAAAGAGATGGAGACCGAATTTCCGCTGTCCGCTTGCTGCATGCGCGAATAGCCGAGGTGGTATTTGACGTCACCATCAAATTCGCCCTCATCATCGTACGCCTTGCCTTCAAATTCGCAGAAAATCTCCTCGTAAGGTTTCCCTAAAATGTGCGCCAACGTGGAAAGTCGTCCACGGTGAGCCATACCAATAAACACCTCCTCAACGCCCTGCTCCGTTCCTGATTCAATGACCGCATCCAGTGCAGCAATCAAGGTCTCTCCGCCTTCCAACGAAAAGCGTTTTTGACCGACGAACTTTTTCTGCAAGAACTCCTCGAACAGAGTAGCCTGGGAAAGTTTTTTCAAAATCTGTATGCGATCCGCAAGCTCGATGCGCGGACGATTGGCGAGCTCAATGTGTTCACGGACCCATGCCTGTCTGTCCACATCTTGAATCATTACATACTCAATGCCAATGCTATGGCAGTAAGTTTCTTCAAGATGGTTCACAATGGATTGCAAGGTTGCAGGGCCCAATCCAACTTGAGTGCCCGCTTGGAATACGGTCTTCAAATCCTCTTCTGAAAGGCCAAAGTGGCTCAAACTCAGATCTGGTTGATAGACTCGCCTTGCTCGCACAGGATTGGTCTTTGTAAAAAGATGACCCCGTTCGCGGTACGCTTGGATCAATCCAATGACCTGGAACTCCTTTTGAGTTTGAGGACTTCCGGCATCTTCGCCATAGGAGGCTGTAGCCAGATCAAATCCTTTGAAAAATAAACGCCAACTCTGATCAACGGATTCCGGGTTGTTTCGGTACTGTTGATACAGTCGTTCCAGCGCCTGAGGTTCAGCTTGGCTGATGAAATCTAAAGGGTCCATGCGGACTATACGTATTTTGTCGGGTTAAAGATACACTGAGGGCCGCACTCCTGAAATGAATTCGACAATTGCCTTTGAAATTCGCATCAAGTCCCGTGCTTCGGAGTCTATTGAACTGAATATGTCCACCTTGTCCAGACCTTCAATGCAGCGCGTTGGAGGCATTTTTCCGCGAGCATTGAAATGGCTTTTGGCCGTTCGAAATCATGCAAAATTGTGCGCACCAAATCCTCCCCTAAATCCAGGCGATAAAAGGCAGCAAATGTGCCGCTCGGGTCGTGATCCATTCCCCATTCAATCTCACCCTCAACAAGGGAATTCATTGGCATATTGGCCTTTTTGACTCGCTCGAGATCCCATTGAAAATCCTTGACCAATTGCGTCACTACAGCCGTTAAGAAATCCTCTTCTGAACGATGCACCGGCAAGGCTTTATCAGGTAAAATCCGTGCCAGTTCCATAAAACAATTAAGATGTTCGTTGGGTAACCAAGCCGCCCAAGAAATCGAACCATTCACGGTTTGTTTCACTCAAGTTCAAATCATCCAAAGCAGACATCGCTCGATTGACATAATCGACCATCGCACTTCTTGCGGCCTCATCCGCACCACATTCGACCATGGCTTTTTTCACGAATTCAACCTTATCAATTGGTCGATCATCGATATCATCCCACATCTTCAACTCACTGAGCAGTTCAGGGCTTGCCTGCTCCCAGGTGTGCAAACGCAAAAAAGTCTTTTTGTTCGAAAGGATGTCGCCGCCCACCTGCTTGCCCATGGCGTCTCCACCGAAAACGTCCAGCAAATCGTCCTGCATCTGAAAAGCCAAACCCAATTGTTCACCCGCTTCATACCACAGCTTTACGCGTTCTTCATTTGCACCTACAGCGATTGCACCCATGGCCAAAGAAGCCGCCACTAGGACCGAGGTTTTAAGGCGAATCATCTCCATATATTCTTCCACTGTGACGTCTAATCGCCGCTCAAAATCCATGTCTGATTGCTGCCCAATGCACACTTCCAATGCTGTTTGGTTGAATACCTTCAAAGCGTTTGGCAAGGCCTTGAGATCCATCTCTGCCAGGGCCATGTGAGCCAAAGTATACATCGCATCGCCAGAAAGAATACCAGCGTTCTCGTCCCACTTGACATGAACCGTAGGATTCCCGCGCCGCTTTGGAGCTTGATCCATGATGTCATCGTGCATCAAAGTGAAGTTGTGAAACAACTCAACGGCGAGAGCAGCAGGATGAGCTTTTTGCGCTTCAGAACCTTCGGCTTCTGCAGCTGACAAAGCCAGCACTGCGCGCAATCGTTTGCCTCCGATGCCCATGAGATAGTGCACCGGATCGTACAGACCGTCTGCAGCACCTTGAGGGTATCGATTCAAAAATGACTCTATCGCATGATTCGCTTCCTGCTTGAGCCTGGTGAGGGTTGGGTGCTCCATCTACTGTGCGCGCGCTATTTACCTCTCTCGAGCTGGTCGATTAGATAGTCTCCGTAACCAGACTTTTTCAGAGGCTCGGCAATTCTAATCAAAGTGGCGTCATCGATGTAGCCCATTCGCCAGGCAATCTCTTCAATGCATCCGACCTTCAAACCTTGACGCTCCTCAATGACCTGGACATATTGTGATGCCTGCATCAGCGACTCGTGGGTGCCGGTGTCCAACCAAGCCATTCCACGGTCCATCTTACATACAAATAACTTTCCTGCCTCTAAATAAGCTTTGTTGACATCGGTGATCTCATACTCGCCTCGGGCACTTGGCTCCAAGTTGGCCGCAATGGAAACCACATCGTTATCATAAAAATACAGCCCGGGCACAGCATAGTTGGACGTAGGGTTTTCGGGTTTCTCCACAATGCTCACCGCCTTCTCATTTTCGTCAAACGTAACAACGCCATAACGTTCAGGATTGTTTACATAATAAGCGTAAACAATGGCACCGTTGGGATCGATGTTCGCACGCAGCTGCCGCCCAAACCCCTTGCCGTAAAAGATGTTATCCCCCAACACCAGAGCCACCTTATCCGAACCAATGAAATCCGCTCCAATGACAAAAGCTTGCGCCAAACCATTCGGCTCAGGTTGTTCGGCATATTCAATGTTACAACCAATGGCACTCCCATCGCCCAACAAGCGTTGAAAACCCGGCAAATCCACTGGAGTGCTGATGATGAGAATATCCTTAATCCCACTCAACATGAGGGTAGATAGAGGGTAATAAATCATCGGTTTATCGTAAACAGGCATCAACTGCTTGCTTACCGCTTTGGTCAGCGGCCACAGGCGTGTACCCGACCCTCCAGCTAAAATAATTCCTTTCATAGCTTATTGATTCGCTCCTAATTTAAGACTCCGATTCCGAATCTACCGAATACGACTTGGACCGATTGCTTCTCAGGATTGCATGCTGTTCATCACCCTTTCCCGGTGAAAAGCCTTTTTGAATTTCCAATTCCTCCAATTCTATGTCTTCCTCCTCGTCCAAAATCGAAAAGAATGGTTCTGAAAATGATCGCGTGGTTAGCGATTTTTCAAAGGCCAAGAGCAAAGAAGGCAGCAAAAGCAGGTTCGTAAACATTGCTACCCCCAGGGTGATTGAAACCAGCAACCCTAGGTATCTGGTGCCTTCAAATTCTGACATGGCGAACATCAAAAAACCAAAAAACAAAACGATCGATGTATACATCATGCTCACCCCTGTCTCCTTCAGAGCAAGCATAACAGAGTCCTTGATGTTCCAAGCTTTAAAGTTCAATTCTTGCCTGTATTTGGCCAAAAAGTGAATGGTGTCATCCACCGATATGCCGAATGCAATGCTGAACACTAAGATCGTAGAAGGTTTGATGGGAATGCCTAACCAGCCCATGATTCCCGCAGTGAACATGAGCGGGAATAAATTGGGCAAAAGAGCAATCCCGACCATTCGAGATGATTTGAATAGCAACGCCATCATCAATGCGATGACACAAATGGCAAGGGCAATCGAAATCCCTAAGTTCTTCACCATGTAAGTTGTGCCTTCCAAAAAGGTTACACTCGTGCCAGTCAAAATCAAGCTATACTCTGGAGCCGGAAATATGCTATCCA
>Ga0206677_10002528_pt1 | contig 15971 bp, 21 predicted proteins | sample M130m12015metaG_FD_155475 | JGI IMG/M metagenome (GOLD analysis project Ga0206677, IMG submission 155475) | Ammonia-oxidizing marine archaeal communities from Monterey Bay, California, United States - M1 30m 12015 | ecosystem: Environmental > Aquatic > Marine > Intertidal zone | place: USA...
ATTGCCGCTACACTAGATAACTTTTATTATGGGGAAACAGCCTAATGTTAAATGAATTACAATTAATCACAGTAAGCAATTGGTGTCAAAGTCAAACACTACAAGTAATACAGTGCATAAAAGATTTGGCAGTAGATCCAACTACAGTACAAATCATAATGAATTGGCATCCCTTATGAAAATGATACTTTGGTGGCATGGCTTTTGGATGGTATTTGGCAAAATGGCCACTCCACTTATATGGATCACATACATATTATGGCTAATTACAGGCGGTGCATTAATGAGTACCATAATGCCTTATGCAATAGTAACACACTTGTTATTGTTTATAACCGGCTATAATTGGTAAATAGTTTATGCAGAGATGCATAATGATGTAAGAGTTTACATCTAAATAGACCCACAATGTTTGTCCATAGGCATTGTGGGTTTTTTTATGGCTTTTAAACGCTCATATAAGCTCATACAAGCGTGATCCTAAAATAGACTACTACTAACCCTTCTGCCGCTAAATCATACAAAAAAGAGCTAAATACTAACGCTAATCAAACAGTGGGGGTTCTGCCTTGGTTAGTAGGCCCAGACTGTTTGCATTCCTTGTTGATGTCTGGGCTTTTTCTGACGGCACCAAAATGGATAAATAACATTGTAAAACAACCAACAAGGAACCCAAACTATGCAAAAAGAATTAGAAAAGTTAATTAGAAGTATTACAGCCCTCTCTAATCTAGTAGTAATTTACCTGGTAATAACCTGGGGATATGCAGGATTAGAATTCATAATGAGGAGTTTATTAAACTAATGGCAGCCACATACAATATAACAATCAACCAAAACGCAGACTTCCGCAGAAGCTTTCAGGTTAAAGAAAACAATGTAATACTAGATATTACAAACTACACATTCAGCGGAAGATTAAAAAGCAGTTTCAATGATGACTCTTATGTAGACTTTACAGCAACTGTAACAGACGGACCCCAGGGTGCATTTAGTGTAGACTTAGCTGATACACTAACAGCTACTATGAAGCCAGGTACTTGGGTATATGATATTATTATGGCAGATACCAATGGTACCAAAACAAGACTAATGCAAGGCAACGCATTCCTTAAACAAGGAGTCACGCCGTGACCGTTTACACCATACTACCAGAAGATGATCAGAATCTAGAAGTTGTTGTAACAGATCCAAATGATCCAAGAATAGCTATATTAGATGATCTAAATCAAAATGTTACTGTGACAGAACAAGTAGTTACAATAGACATTACACCAGCAGCAATAAATGTTACTGGTGCAGTACTGAGTGTTAATGGACAAACTGGAACTGTAGTACTAGATTCAGATCTTATACCAGAAGGCAGTACTAATTTATATTACACAGATGCCCGTGCTGATGCCAGAGTTGATTTACAAACAGGCGCTAATTTAGATTTAAGTTTTATGGACACAGATGATTTAGCTGAAGGTCCAACTAACTTATATTCAAAGCAACCAAACGCTATTACAGATGATGTAACCTTTAACAGTGTTACCGCAGACTTCTTTGGAGTACAACACTTTATTGCCAAAGCAAGAGAAACAATTACGGCAGGACAACCTGTTTATATAAGTGGACATTCAGGCAACACACCAGAAGTAATGGTTGCTGACTTTGATGATCCAACCAAGATGCCAGCATTTGGTATTGCTAGTGCAGACATTGCCAACAACAACAATGGTAGTATTAGTACATACGGTGATCTAAAGAATGTAGATACAACAGGAACTACAGAAGGTGAAACTTGGGCAGTAGGTGATGAACTGTTTGTTAATGGATCAAAACTAACAAATGTAAGACCAACCTCAAGCACAGAAGAAGTACAAAAGATTGCTAAGATAGTCCGTGTACACGCTAATGTTGGACAAATGTTCTTAATGGGTGCAGGCAGAAGCAATGATACACCAAACCTTGCACACTATAATGTATTCATTGGTAATGCTGGTGGTGTAGAAGCAAGACAATTAACTTATACAGACATATTAAACACACCTAACTTATCAAACTTTATTACCGCATCAAGCACAGACACATTAACAAACAAATCAGGAGCTATTAGCCAATGGACAAATGATGCAGGCTATATAACAAGTGAGACTGATAACCAAACACTAAGTTTTGCTAATCCAAACCTCAGCATCTCTAATGGCAACAGTGTAGACCTTAGTGCATTAAACACAACTACACTGGCGTGGAGTGCAATCACTTCAACACCAACAACTATTGCTGGCTATGGAATAACAGATGCATTTGATGGTGATTATAATAATTTAACAAATACGCCAACTATTCCAACAAACAACAATCAATTAACAAATGGTGCAGCTTATATAACAGCCAGTGCATTGACACCTTATTACACAAGCTCACAAGTAGACGCATTACCAGTAAGTACATTTACCAATGATGCAGGATACTTAACAACAGAAACAGATAGTCAAACACTAAGTTTTACTAGCCCCAACTTATCTATTTCAAATGGAAATAGCGTAGACCTAAGTGGATTAATAGACGGAGGAACATACTAATGGGAACAATAAAATTAAAAAGAGGCTCAGGCTCACCAGCTGGTAGCATAGAAGCAAATGAAGTTGCAATGGATGTTGCAAACAAGAATCTTTATACAAGCACAGACGGAAGTGATGCAGTAATACTAGCTGACAACACAGAAAACTTCTTAGGCACCAACACAACAGAATTAGACATCACATCAGACATTGATCTGAATGCCAATAACTTAAAGAATGTAAAGCAAATTAAAGCAGAAGCAAACTTATACAATGAAGTATCAGCTTTTAGAAGAGTAGCAAGTGGTGGTGCAGCCTCAAACGCTAGTATAGAAGTAGAGCGTGAATATGGTTCAAGTGATCCTGCAACAGGTTTAGATCCCAGAGGTGTAGGCTTTAGCTTTACAATTATCAGTGACAACTATGGTTTCATATACCCGGGTGTGTTTTATGGTAAGAGTGGTGGTAAAGATCAAAACGCCGGTGTAGAAAATACTGTTGGTATGAGTACATATGGTGGACCAGCTGACAGTTATGCTGAATTTACAATATTTGAAGGTAACAGAAACGCATGTAACATGCAAGTACCAGTCCGCTTTCCAAATTACACAACAACTGAACGCAATGCATTAACTAATGTAGCGTTTGGTATGCAAATATACAATACCACAGACAATAAAATGCAAGCATATGTAAATGTAAGTGGCACAACACCAAGTTGGGTTGATTTACATTAAAAGAATAACAGTTAAGGAGCTCTACCATGAGTAAAAATGAGGACAACACTGAGGTAAAACAGGGCAAACCAAAGGGAAGACCAAAAATAGAAATAGATGTAAATGTACTAAGAAGCCTATTAGAAATACAATGCACAATCACAGAGTGTGCTTATGTATTGGGTGTTAGCACAGATACGCTACAAAGAAACTACAAAGATGTAATCAACCAAGGTAAAACAATGGGTAAGGTTACGCTGCGTAGAGCACAGTGGAGAAATGCTATTGAAAAGAACAATGTTACTATGCAGATTTGGTTAGGTAAACAGTGTTTAGGTCAAAGTGATAGTCCACTAGATGAAGAGTCAGGAACTATCCTGCCTTGGACAGACTAATATAAGGTAAAGTCAATGAGCACAGAAAACAAGTGGGCGGAAGTCACAGAACAAAACAGTAAAGATATTGTGGATATTAAACATGATATTAAAACTATCAAAGACAATCATTTGGCACACTTGGAAGCTGATATGGCTAAACAATCTAAAGCAATTGAAAAGATTGATACACGGATTTGGGCTGTGCTTATTATCCTTGTAGTATCAACAGTAATAGGGATGATTAAAAATGGCTTATAAGAAAAAGAAAAAAGGCAAGAAGAAGTACGGCAAGTAAGATGAAACTAACCCCAGAACAATTAGACGCTTGGAGAGTGATACCAAGAATGTTGATACTAACATATATGATATGTTTCTATTTGGTTATCACTTGGTTTATGGATTTACCAGATCCAAACAACGCCCAGGCAGCATTTACTAGCACAATGATTGGCGCTGGGGCGGCTTGGTTTGGGTTATATGTAAACGGAAAGTCCAATGCCACTAAGTGAAGTACAGAAAGCAGTTGCTGATGATCCTAATAGATTTAAAGTTTTAGTAGCTGGCAGAAGATGGGGAAAGAGTTTTTTGGCAATGCATGAAATTGCAAAACATGCCAGATTTCCAAACCAAAAGATCTTTGCAGTATTTCCATCATACAGATCTGCCAAACAAATATTATGGGACCCATTGAAAGAAAAGTTTATAAGTTGTAGATGGGCAAAAAAAATTAATGAAAGTGATTTAACAATCACTTTGGTTAATGGAAGTAAAATATATTTACGCAGTGCAGATAATATAGATGCACTCCGTGGTGTGAGCATGAGCTATCTTATTATGGATGAAGCCGCAATGATTGATCACAAAATGTGGACAGAAGTTTGTAGGCCAGCACTATCAGATCAAATGGGTGGTGCATTATTTGTAACAACACCAAAAGGCAAAGGTAGTTGGATATATGAATTATGGCAAGGTGCACATGGTCAAGAAGACTGGGTTAGTTTTCAATATACTACATTAGAAGGTGGCAATGTTGCACCAGAAGAAATTGAACAAGCCCGTGGTGAATTAGATGAGAAATCATTTAGACAAGAATATGAAGCCAGCTTTGAACAATACAGTGGAAGCATTTATTACAATTGGGATAGCGGCATTCATATTAAGAAACAAGATGTAGATTTTAAGAAGAATGAAATACTACATGTTGGAATGGACTTCAATGTTAGTCCACTTGTTGCAATGGTAAGCAGAATTAATGGCAATGAAATAAGTGTCATAGATGAAATAGTTATGGAAGGATCAAATACATTTGAGATGGTAGAGGAATTGTTAAACAGATATCCAAACAATAGAATATGGGTTTATCCAGATGCGTCAGGACAAGCACGCAAAACATCTTCAAATACCAGTGATCATCACATACTAAGAAATGCAGGCTTTCAATTAAAAGTTAGAAATATTAATCCGCCTGTGAAAGATAGAATTGCAAGTGTAAATGCAAGTCTAAAAGCAACAGATGGAACAGTTAAACTATCAGTTGACCCTAAGTGTAGACGCTTAATCAAATGTATAAGTAGTCAAACTTACAAAGAAGGAACACAGATACCAGACAAAAGCGGTAATTTAGATCACATGAATGATGCTTTTGGTTATCTAGTACATTGGGTAAATCCAATAAGAAGAGATAAGCCTGAACATGCGGATAAGAGTCCAGCATTGTTTGGACATTATTAAAGGATAAATAACAAATATAGTATCAACAATTGATCACTGTTGAATAGTACTACCTTAAAAAGGAAATATAATTATGTTAACATTAGAACAAATAGAACAAACCCATCCAAGCTACACTCATGTGGCTGAACAGGCTAATTATCATTACAAATCATATGTGGGTGGTGAATTGTATAAAAATGGTAGTTACTTAACACAGTACATTGGTGAGAACCAAGCTCCAGGTGACCAGTATGGAAAGAGATTAAACTCAACTCCGCTAGATAACCATGTGCAAACAACCGTAGATATTTACAGAAGTTTCTTATTTAGAACACTTCCAAAGCGTGACATAGGCTTGTTAGTCAACAACCCGTTGGTTAATGCTTGGCTTTATGACACGGACCAAGAAGGACAAAGCATGGACAGTTTCTTAAAAACTGCCAATGACTTGGCTATGGTGCATGGAAGCACTTGGATCTTAATTGACAAACCAAGTTACAAAGTAGAAACAGAAGCTGAAGCAATTGCTATGTCAATCCGTGCTTATGCGGCTATGTATACACCACAGAATGTATTAGATTGGTACTATGAAAGAAACATTGCCGGCAAGATGGAACTTGAATACATCAAAGTAAGAGAATCAGAAAATGATCAATATGTTACATTTACATGTTGGCACAAAGGTTATGTAGAAAAATACAAAGTAAGCAAAAGCAATACAGGTGATTTAGAAAAAATATTATCATATGAAGATTATGAAAATCCACTGGGTTATATTCCATTTGTATTTCATGCTCCACTAAAAAGCCCTACAAAAGGTGTGGGATTATCACTGATAGCTGATATAGCCAACCAACAGAAATTTATATATAATTGTTTAAGTGAAGTAGAACAACATTTGAGAATTAGTTCACATCCTACGCTAGTTAAACCTACAAGCACAGATGCAGTTGCAGGTGCTGGTGCAATACTTAACTTGGATGAAAGTGTTGATCCAGGATTAAAACCTTATTTGTTATCACCTAGTTTAAGTACAACAGACAGTATTCTTAAAGCAATTGATAATAGTGTTGCTGCAATCAAGCGTATGAGTCATACAAGTGCAATACAGGCAAGCACAGGATCACCTATGTCAGGTGTAGCATTACAAACAGAAAGACAATTGTTAAATGCTAAATTAAGTGATATGGCTGATACACTAAAAGAAACAGAATATCAAATGTGGATTACTTGGTTAGATTGGCAAGCATTAAGTATGCCGGAAGACTTTATCCTAACTTACCCTGATACTTTTGATATGAGGGATGAGCATTTAGAACTTGATTTCTTAATGAAAGCAAGAAGTTCAGGTGTAACAAATGAAATGTTCCAAAATGAAATCAGCAAACAAGTTGTTGCATTAACTGTAGATGATGATGAAATACAAAGTGAAATCTTAGCTGATATGAACGCAACTGAAACATTTGAACCACATGAAATGACAGATCCTGTAACAGGAAATGTAGTTGTTGCAAATACACATGAAGAACACTTGGGTTATGCAGCCTTAGGCTACAAACATGAGGGTGAATAAACTTGGCTTTCAATGTAAAAAAGCATGATAAAGTATATGACCGTGCATTAGAAGAAATACAAGAGAATGTATTTGATAATGTAAAGGCATTAGAAAATGAAGTTGCAGATATTGTAGCTCAAGGCTTACCACCAGAACAATCAAGACCAATAATAGTGCGGGCTTTTGAAAGTCACGCAAGTCAAGTGAAATCAAGTGCAAGTCCACTAACAAACTTATCACAAGATTATTTAGAACAAAGTAATATACCAGCTTCACCAGAAGACTTTACAAGTGAAAGTGCATTGTTAGACACAAGTGGCAATGAATTAAGTTCAACAATACAAAGTGGAAGTGAAGATATTGTAAAAACAATTGTACTTGGAACTGTAGCAGGTGTTGGTACACAAGTTTTAGTTAATCAAGTAAGAGGAAGAATAAGCGGAGTACAAATGGAAAGTGCAGATCCAAATGTAAGACGCCAACAAAGAAAATTAAATAAGATGATGAAAAAAGGTGCAACCGGGGCAGAATTAGCCGCACAAGTTGCCGTCATCAAAAGAGTTTTACCAGGCAATGTTAATGTAGCTGCCAGCGTGGCAACACGCATGAAGACAGTTGTAGATAATGTTGTTGGTGAATTCAATGGAACCTATGCAAAAGGCAGAGCTACAAGAAATAGTGTAGAAATGTTTGAATATGTGGGAACCACTGATGCAGATTCAAGACCATTTTGTCAAGACATGGCTGGCGCTAGAATGAGTGCAGATGAAATACAAAATGTATGGGATAGCAGTGGATGGCAGGGCAAAGAGCCCGGAGATCCGTTTGTAGTAAGAGGCGGATACAATTGCAGACACTACTGGGTGCCCATAGAAGAATCTTGATGATAAAAAGGATAAATAAAGATATATAAAGTAGATACCTTAGTATCCTAACCCTAACTTATAAAGGAATATTGACATGACAATTGATAACAATCATGGTGCAGAGATGCAAACTGAAGCTACAGACACTGGGGATGTAGTAACAGGCCAAAATACAGAATCCCAGGTTGAAGCCGGTAAAACATTTACACAAGATGAAGTAAATGATCTTATTGGCAAGCGTGTTGCCCAAGTTAACAAGAAATTTGAACATGTTAACTTAGATGAATACAACGCACTCAAGAGCTTGAAAGAGCAAGTTGAGGAAGAGAAACTGATTAAGAAGGAAGACTTTAACGGTGTTCTTAAAAAGCAAAAAGAGAAAAGTGAAGGTGAAATACTTAAACTTAGAAGTGAGCTTGAAAAGATCAAAATAGATGGTGCATTAATTGATGCGGCATCCAAAGCCAAAAGTGTTGCTCCTGATCATGTTGCTCAATTATTGAGAAGTAACATTCAATTAAGTGATGATGGTAATGTAATAGTTATTGATTCAGACGGAAAGCAAAGATACACAGACAATGCAGACCCTATGAATGTAAATCAGTTAGTTGAAGAATTCTTATCAAGTAACCAGTATTTTAAGAGTGCAGGCCCAAGTGGCGCAGGCTCTACGGGTAATACAAACAATGCAGATCAAAAGAACTTTGATCTTGCACAACTTGATATGAACAATCCTGAGCACAGAAAACTCTATGCAGAAGCAAAGAAGCAAGGGAAAGTTTAATTTTTATAATATAAAAGGATAAAATATTATGGCAAACGCAAACTATGGTTCAGGTTTAAACCTAGACGCTTTAATGGTGCCAGTACAGGCACAGACTGTTTACGCAGCACAAGAAAACTCATTGTACCTTCCAGGTTCAATGGTTCCTATGGTAAATGTTCCAGCAGGATCTTCAACAGCACAAGTGGCTGTTATGGGTTCAGTTGCAGCAACATCTATCTCTTCTGAATCAGCAGGTGGTTCAGGAAACCCACAAGACTTTGATACAGTCTTACCTTCAGACACTAAGAAAACAATTACACTAGAACTAATTGCAGCACGCACAGTATTGCGTGACTTTGGTGGTGTAGACACAGCAGATATGTCACGCATCATGGGTAATGCAATAGCTTCTAAAGTAGATACCTTAGTATCAGCTGAAATGGCTAACTTAACACAACAAGAAATCACTGACGCAAACTTATTACATGAGTTTTATGAGGCAGTAGGTGCAATTAGAGACGCTGGTGAAACTGGTCCTCTAAACGCAATTATTTCTGCAGCAGCATACCATGAGTTCATGCAACACATTGGTTCAAGTGCATTCTCAAACGCTGAAGTACAAAACGCAGCTATGAGAACTGGCCAAATTGGAACTATTGCAGGTGTTAACTGTTATGTTTCAAGTTTCTTAAACAGCACTAACACTGGTGTTACAGGAACTAAAGCAGCAATCTTCTCAGCAGACGCATTAAGAGGCGCTACACAAGGCGGTGTTAATGTTGAAGTTGAGCGTAGAGCAGCAGCAGTTGGTAATGACATTGTGGCTTCAATTGCATTTGGTATTGAAACACTAGACGCAACACGCGGTATCTTACTAAAAGACGCAGCCTAATTTAGGCAACAGTTAGTGGGTGTTAAAGCCCACTAACTTCTAATACAGGAGAAGATAAATGGCATTTGCTACAAATACAAATTTAGAAGAATATGCACCGGAAGTATTCCAACAAGGTGTTGATGATTGGACAGAAGAACTGGCCAAGGCTGAAACTGATGTTACTAACATGATTCAATTCAAGTGGTGGAACAAATTCTATAGCAGAACTGAATTTGATAGTAGTAAGTTAGTTGAAGCACAATGGACTAAAGCCACAGTGTATCAAGCAATGTACGCCTATATACTACCAAGATTAAGTACATTTAGACCAGAGGGTGATCCATTCAGAGAACAGTTAGAGTTTTACAAAGAACGCTACACTGAAGAATGGGAACTACAATTTGGTGTAGGTATCAAATATGACTTTGAAGGTGATGGAACTATCAATGATAGTGATGTTAAACAAGTAAGTCAAACAAGGTTGTATAGATAATGGCACGCAGAGAAGATATACTAGCAAAAGTAGTTGAGACATTAAAAGCTCAACGCAGTGTGAAACTAGGTAAAGTTGAGAGGGACCCAATTGATCCCAATGAACTGGCCAAAACAGCATTTCCAGCCGTATACATTGAAACCACAGATGAAGACATTGAAGATATTACTATGACAATGGGAACAACTGGGTTGATGCGTAGAGGCATTATGGAAATTGCAGTAGTGTTAATTATTGGTGGAAGAAAAAGAGATACACAGCGTAATATTGCTGTTGAATCAATTGAAAATTCATTAATGAGTGACAGAACTTTAGATTCTACTGTAGAAGATATTAGGCTCACAAGAGTTGAGGCTGTAACAACTGGTGAAAGTGCCCCTTTTGCAAGTTGTAGAATGATATTCACAACAGAATATTGTTATCAATTAAATCAAACATAAGGAAAATATATTATGTCAAATTGTTACGCAGGTAAAGATGGTGCCTTATCAGTTGACGGCACAAACATTGCAAGTTTAACATCATGGTCAATCACACAAAACGCTGAGACGCTGGAGTGTGCGGCTATGGGTTCTACTTGGAAAGAACATAAATCAGGTTTGTTGTCTTGGGAAGGTTCAGCGGAAGCTAACTTCATGGATGACACAGCCACACAAGCTGCCAATGAAATAACTGTAGGTACTACTGTAGCACTTATTTTTTATCCAGATACTGGAACAACTTTAAGTTTTACAGGTAACGCAGTAGTTACTTCAATTGAAAATGGAGCTGCTTTAGGTGATGTTCAGACTGTAAGTTTGAGCTTCTCTGGATCAGGTGCATTAGTCACAGATTTAACAGCGGCTTAAGGTAAAATTATATCATGGGCATTTCTACATCAGCAGGAAAACAGCTATTGAAAGGAATAGCCCGTGATTATAATGACTACCAAAAAAGATTATTCACTAACTTGGTATCCCAAACTCCTATTAGAAGTGGACAAGCACAGCGTGGTTGGAAAGAAACAGAAAAAATGGGTAAAGTTATTGAAAAAGGCGGCAAGAAAATTATCATAAGAAATGATGTGCCGTACATAGAAAGGTTAGACAAAGGTTGGAGTGCTCAAGCAAGAGCCATTGTTAAACCAGTTTTACAAAGAACAAGGAAACCATAACATGAGTAAAGAAGATAAAAATAGCGTTTTAGGTAACGCAAGATCACATTTTAAGAATGCATTAGCACAAGAATTAATGAGCGTTGATGTTCCAGAGTGGAACGCAACAATTTATTTTAAGGCAGCTACAAGTTTTGCAGTAGAACAAAAAATTATTGAACTACATGCTAAAGGACATATGGTTGAAGCCTTAGTAGAAACGCTATTGAATAAAGCGTTACTTGAAGATGGAAAGAAAATGTTTGCACCAGCAGACAAAGTTGTTTTTATGCGTGAAGTAGATCCTGAGATTATTATTAGAGTTGTTGCAGACATGAATACTGCCAAAGCAGCCGCAAAGGATAGCCTGGGAAACTAACTACTGATCTAGATATGCTGTTTGTCTTTAAGATAGCAGAAAATTTAGGTCAGACCGTACATTGGGTAATGCATAATGTTACTAGTTTAGAAATAGAAGCGTGGGTTAAATACTACAAATTTATTGATGAACAACAAAAACAAAGGAAATAAAGCATATGGCTACTAACCACAATATTACAATTACAGCTGATGCCAGTAGTGCCAAGAAAGGCATTAAGGATACAGACAAAGGCCTAGCCGGCTTAACGGCTAGTGCAGGTAGATTCAAAGCAGCCATAGGTATTGCAGCAGTGGCTATGGGTGCAATGGCAGTTGCAGGTAAGATTCAAGACACAATTGATTCAATGGACAACTTGGCTAAATCAGCCAGGGCAGCTGGAGCGGCTGGTAGCAATGAAGCATTCCAAGGTTTCCAAGTAATGAAGCAGGCTATGAATGAAGCAGGTATTGATGCTGCTACATTTGATAGAGCCATGCTACAAACAAATTCAAGAATTAAAGCAGGACTAGAAGGACAAAAATCATTTGCCGCAGTCACTGACAAATTAGGTGACAGTGTAAGAGATGCAAATGGTGAGATTAAGAGTGGACCTGAATTGCTACAAGCAATGATGAATGCCTTAAATGAAGGTACAATCACAACAGAAGATTTTGCAAAAGTAGTTGGTGGTAGAGCTGGTCCGTTAATTCAAGAACAGTTTGCAAAGATAAATGGAACGGCAGAAGACTTACAAGCTACACTAGATGATGTTGCACAAAACTCAAACATTGTAGATGTAAGTGCGGCTGAAAACGCAGAAAAGTTTAATGATAACATTGGTAGATTAAAAGAAGGCTTGGGTCAGATGATGACTGATGCTATTACACCATTGCTTCCAATGTTGGTAAAATTTACAGAAGATATTATGGAGAAGTTGCCAGGTATTATTGAAAGTGTTAAAGGTGCATTAGATAATCTATCACCTGTATTTGAATTACTTGGCACAATACTAACAGACATTGTTTGGCCAATACTTAGCAAGGTATTTGAAATACTAGGAAATGTTGCGGAAGCAATTGCACCTTTGGTAGAAAGTTCAATACCATTATTAAAATCAGGATTTGAAACTGCCGGTGAAGCAATCAACACAGTTGTAGAATTTGTACAAAAATTAATTGATAAACTGTTAGCAGTTCCAGAAAAAGTCAAAGAAATGAAAGATGCAGTACTTGGTGGATTTACTAAAATGAAAGACGGTGCAGTAGAAAAAGCCAAAGGCATGTGGGAAGGTGTTACAAGTTGGTTTGGCAAAACAAATGAAGAAGTATATGAAAACTCATTTGTTCCAGATCTAGTTAACGCAGTTATGGCTTGGTATGAGAAAATGAAAACTGGTACAATAGACAAAACAAAGAAAATGCATGAAGGTGTAACCAAAAACTTTAAAAACACTACATCAACAGTACAAAAAGAAATGGACAAAAGCGGAACAGCAACAAATGACTTTGTTACTTCATTCAACAATGACTTTGACAAAATACTTGCAGATGGATTAGCTCAAGGTAACTTAAACTTTGATAGTTTTGCAGGATTATGGCAATCAACACTAAGCAGTCTAATACAAGACACACTAAAAGGTGGTAACCAATTAAGCGGTATCTTTGGTAGTTTATTTGGTGGTAGCGGAGGCGGAGGCGGAGGCCTTGGTGGAATCTTTGGTGGAATAGGTGACTTCTTTGGTGGACTGTTTGGCGGCGGCGGCGGCGGCGGCGGAGGCGGCTTGCCATTAGGATTAGGTTCAATTGGCAGTAGTTTATTTGGCGGCTTCTTTGCAGATGGTGGTACACTAGGCGCAGGAAAATTAGGCATAGCTGGGGAGGCGGGTCCGGAGCTCATATCTGGTCCAGCAACTGTTACACCTATGGATCAAATTGGTGGTGCTAATCCGCAGGTAAATATAACAATACAAGCAATTGACACACAGACAGGAACTGAATTCTTGTTAAAGAACAAAAAGCAAATTGAAGGTATTATACAAAATGCCTACAATAGACGCGGCAAACAGGGGATTTATTAATGTTAAGCATATATACATATCCAAACAATTCAGGCACAGGTTATATTGATCCAGATTATTATGGTTCTACAACAGGTGGAAGTGAAACTGGATATTACAAAAGAATTTTAGATTTAAAAGACGGAACATACAAGACTTGGGTTACTGGACAAACAGCACCCGTAGATACTGTAAGTGATCTTATTACCGCAACAGGTAAATTCCACAAAGGTGTTAGAACTGAAAATGGATTAGAAAACATTATGATATACAGTTATTATAATCAACCTCTAATTACAATTGACAGTGTATTAATTAATGAAGATATAAGTGCAAGTGATACTGATGCAACACCAGCCGCAAGACTTACAGTAAGTGATAGCAGTGATTTTGTTGATGGTGATAATGTTTTATTAACTGGATTTGATGGGACATTAGCAGAACTTAACGGACTCACAAGGTATGCTGATGTTATTGATAGTACAACAGTAGATTTATACCATGACAGTGGATTAACTGATCCAGTAGAGTATGTGCCAGCTATTACTGGGCACCCGGTAGCAGCCATTAACACATTAGGAGAGTATCCATTAACACAACCAGTTAGAACAACTTTAACTAATTTATATTCATCATATAATGAATCAGAAACAGATTTTAATACATATGTAGGTGCTTCAGATGAAGTAGTTAGATTAAACAGTTTTAATACATCATTTATTGACAATGCAGTCAGTGATACATTTGAAGTTTGGCAAACATTAACCACAGATGCATTAACAGTTGATGAGTTTCTAAATGATGATTATACAAAAGACTGGGCAAGTGGTTCTTTGGGAACTATTTCAGCAATAACTAACAGTTCAGATGAATATTTTGTTAGTCAACTTGGTACTTATACCAATTACAAGATTTGGAAAATACAAAAGAAATTAAGCACTGGTGCATGGGAGAATGGTGCAAACAACCTTAGTCATACTACAGCATATACAATTAACGGCAATGGTACTACTAATGGAGGCTCAAAAATATATGCATACAGTGATGATACACACACTACACCATTAACATCTAATCAAAAAGCTAGTATTAAAATTATACGCAGAAGTGTTACAGGTCTTTCATCAGACCCAAGTCATATAAATTACTTTGATATTAATGAAACTGGCCAATCACCCGGTAATGGATGGTATAGAAAAGAAATCTTTGATAATAGTGGAACTGTAGAAATTAATACAAAAAATAATATGATATTGGCACGCCCAGATGATTCCTTTGATGCTGATATAAGAACTAATTCACCAACTGGTACTGGAGCTGCGTACCGCTTTCATTGGTTTGGAAGTGGTATTGGAAATAATGGTGGGTCTACGCCAAATGAAAGTTGGCATGCCATAAGAAGATTAAATGGTATAGATATTGAAAAAACTATTGACGGTGAAACATATAAAGTAATGGAAGTAGATTCAAGTTTGAGTGGAACAAGTGTTGTAGATGGTTTTTCAAGTTTTAATCTTGTAGCAGCTACTACAACTGGTTCTGCACTTCCATTTGTTGGAACTGGAGGCAGTAGTAGTAATATTTATGCATCAGGTAATGATTTAGAAACCGCGGCAGCTATAGCTTGGACCAATGGCGCTGGTCAACAATTAGTTTATGCAGAATTTGGTGATGTAGAAAATGGTAATGGGCGTAGATTTGCAATACAACCATTAGGAGCAAGTGAATTAGTAGTATCAGCCGGAGGTGTTTCAGTTTATGGAGTTCCAATTAGAATATGGCCTGTTGAAATATTTGAAAGAAGAAGAACAATTCCTGCCGTTGCATATCCAACTTGGCAAACTATTACTGTTAGCAGTGGTGGTGATGTAACAACAACAGCTGGCTCTCTTTCACCGTGTACAATGCAACCAAAAAACAATCTTGCAACTTCAAAAGAGATGCACAGTATAATCAGTGAAGATAAAAGTTTTAGTCCAGCACAATTAAAAAGTTTACCAGTAGTTTCAGGTCAAATTCAAGTAACACCTACAGATGATTGGTGGGATATATTAGAAAGTGGTACTATAGTACGCTTAAATAGTTCTACTGGAACTGAATATGTATTAAGACAAACTGAAGCTTCTATAGGTAGTACAAGTCTTAGAGTATTTAATGCAACAACAACTTTTACAGACACTATACCATTAACAAATAATAGTGCTCAAACATTTTGGTCTGAAGGAGAGCAATGGTTTAATATTGACACTACTACAGATTATGCAAACTTTGGTGAAAATGATGCAGCAGCAGTTGATTTAAGATACAGAGAAACAGATGAATTCCGTTGGTTACAATTGAGATCACAAACTGGTAATACAGTGGATATTACAAGGCCAGCTATTGTAGATAGTACTACAGGTAATATTGCATTAACTGGAACACACAATCACAAAGCAGATAATCCAAATGTTAGTTTTCCAGGTAATCAAACATACAAACAACGCACAGGTGCTAGTACATATGTAAATGCC
>Ga0206677_10002529_pt1 | contig 15970 bp, 12 predicted proteins | sample M130m12015metaG_FD_155475 | JGI IMG/M metagenome (GOLD analysis project Ga0206677, IMG submission 155475) | Ammonia-oxidizing marine archaeal communities from Monterey Bay, California, United States - M1 30m 12015 | ecosystem: Environmental > Aquatic > Marine > Intertidal zone | place: USA...
TAATTTACACCGTACCAGCATTGTTGCACCCGCTGATGGCTTCATAACCAACCTCAATCAGCGCCTTGGAAACTTCGTCAACCCTGGGCAAGTGCTAGTCGCACTCGTCGAATCGAAAGCGTTTTACGCCATCGGCTATTTTGAAGAGTCGAAAATCGGCACCATCCAGCCAGGGGATCGCGTCAAAGTCACGCCACTGTCAGGCAGCTACGAAATGTTCGGCCACGTGCAATCCATCGGCCGTGGTATTGTTGATGGCAGTGCCGATCGCAGCGGTCTATTGCCAAATGTTCAACCGACTATACCTTGGGTTCGACTGGGGCAGCGAATTCCTATTCGGGTCAAGCTAGACGCATCGGATGGTGACGCCAATAATGCGCTGATCAACGGCATCACCTGCACTATTGAAATCATCCGCGATGAGTAGCCCTAATATTACCTTTTCCAGACTGAGCTTCTGGTGGCAATCGGGTTGCCATATGTTTGCGCTCCGTATGGTGCTGTACACTGGAGTGACTTGGTTGGTGTCCATGCGAATAGCCGAACCTAATGCCCAGCTTGGCATGCTCGCCACAGCGGGCGTTATTGGCCTATCTCAGCAAGATGGCGCCAGTATTCAGAAAATGTTCTTCAGAATACTGGGTACGGTCGCTGGCGGCCTCTATCTCATCGGTATTGTCGGTCCGGGACTTGCTGATGCAGAACTGTACAATACTTTTATTATTATCGGCATAGTAATGGCGGTGATTTTCGGTACTCTCATTCGCGGTCCCAGCGCTTACGCCGCCGCTGTTTTCGGCCTCACGGTATCCATCGTTGGCGTCAAAGTCTCTTTAAACCCGACCCTACCTGCCGCATTTGACCTGATTGAGTCACGCGTTGGCGGCATAATCATGGCCATCGTTATATGTGAGGCAATCAACTTTATCTTGCCCTCCACGATCGAGAGTAAATTAGCAGAAGATCTTAAAAAAAAGACTAAGCAAGAAGCTGAAAAGATACTAGAGCAGTGTTTCAGCACATCATCACCAGCACCGACCTTCTCGGCAGTGAGTGAATTCACTGACCTAATGAATCAAGCCATGTCTGTACTCAGCTCTAGGCGATTCGCTTTGAGAGGTGTGCACGTGAATGAACGAGAGCTCAGCCAGGGTCAGCTATTAATAGAACTGGTGTTATCTTGCCGAGTCTTCCGCGCACTTCTCGATACGCTGCAATACGATGCTAATAAGCGTGAGGCACTGCGCCAACTGGCCTTCAAGGCTCACGACAAAGGATTGGCTAGCTTTGACTGGGAGTCAGCAATACCCATAGGCGACAGTACGCCACAAGAGCGGCGGCTGAAAGACCGATTTATCCGCATCCTAAAACTTACCGACGCGCTTTGGCACAAGAACGACCTCCCTGCGGCATTTAAAATTACCCCGCCACAAGATTGGGGAGCGGCGATATTTACCGGTATACGGGCAGCCGTTGTGCTTAGTGGCCTCTCTTGGTTATGGCTTAATAGCGATAATAATTACCTGATGAATGTGTTCATGATGTGCTGTGTGATATTTCCGATGCTGACATCAATGCCATCATCACCACCTATGATCCTCAGCATGGTCTACGGAATGGCGGCCTGTAGCATTGTGTCATTCTTTATTACTTGGGGCTGGATGATCTCCCATCAAACAGCACTCGCTGGTATAGCACCGGTGATTATCATGGTCTATCTAGCGACCTACTTAATTGCGGCTAAAACTAGGTTATCACCCTATATGATGCCCTTCGCTCTGTTCTGGTGTTTCTTCATCCCTGTCTATGACACACCAATATTCAATATTGAAAGCTGGCTCAACGGTGCAATCGCCACTGTCATATCTATGTTAATTGTGTATATCTCGATGCTAGTACTAGCACCATCATCTAGTTATCACATAGCGCGCCGCCGTTTCTTTCTGATCTGTCATCACGCCAAACGAACCCTAAAAACCAACCCTAAACACAATGAGCCTATCAATATCTTAGCGCCCACTGATTTGGACACCTCGTTAGATATAAACCTGGTTCGAAATACGTATTTGATCTCTGTGATCAATAACTTGGGGCAGGTCATCCTCTCAAACAGTAATCATCAAGAAGAGGAACGTCATCTGCTTATCAGCCTCGTAAGCGATATCCAAAGCGGCTTCCCTAACCGAGATATCACTGCGGTTAAGAATTTCGCCGCAGCGCTTAATGAACGCATGCAACAGCAAGGCCATGACATGGCCAACGTTGGCTATTGGTGGGAGCTTTCGGTGATGCTTGAGCTCTTTATCCACTATAACGAGGCGACCTCTACCCGCTAAAGACTCATAAGAACCCGCACGTCATCATCGACAACGGGCTATATATCAAACAAATTGTCGATAATACGGCTCAATAAACCGAGCTTTAGAGACTACTGTGCGGTTTAAAGATTGATAAGCACTAACTAGCACTGATTGAGTTTAACGATGAAGTTATCACTGTAACCACTTCCAATGAAGCAATCAGCCTGTTTAGTCCTAGGGTAGATACGTATTTCTGTAGCCTTTAACATTTAGGTGCTCGCTGCTATTATTGATTATAATTAATGCCTTATTAGCACTTAATCCTGTGAGTGCGCATAAAAACCGACGATCACCTTCGCCGTAGACACAGCGTGACCAAGCTTGTTATGCACTGAGTTTTTGCGACGAAAGCCAGCAGACAGAAAGAAGATTGAATAATTGCGAGAAATTTTTTCTGCCTGCGAAAAATTAGCGTGTGAATATATCAAAATGGACGGGGAGCCCAATCATGTTCATTGACTTTTCGCTTACCCACCAAGGCTATCGGTTAGTATGATGATAATACTTTTAAATACACATCATCGAAGGATTTGAGAATCCTTAACACACCTATCGAATAACACAGTAAGGTTTCGGCTTTTTGGTCACTTTCATACTTTGCTTGTAGTACTGGCCGAGCAACAATAGAAACAGGTTAAAAGCCCGTCGAAAAGCCAATAGAAGCATTTACCTCGCCGCTTTTATCATTGCCCGCTTGGGCGATAGTTTACGTGAAAAACGCTAATTACCGTCTTAGCTGGGAGGATGTGCATTAATAACCGTTGTATTTTTATAAATTGTTTACTTTTGGGGACAGTGAAATTGAAAAAATATGTCGATATTTATTTCCTGTTAATGCCTAGAATACACTTATTAGATTTTTCTGGGCCTGCTCAAGCCATTTATGAGGCAAAATCACAAGGTGCGAAAATTAATGTTCACTATGTATCTGCAGATATGCAAGTATTGAGTGCGCAGGGTATTTCTTTTTCAACGTTAAAGCCGTTACCTGACCTACTACCTTTGAATACTATCGTCATTGCTTGCGCGTCTCAGTTTAGTGATAAATTATATCAAGACAAATCTTCATTAAGAACAATTGAATGGCTTAGAAAAACACCCGACAATACCACAAAAATTGTAGGTATATGCACTGGGGCTTTTGCCCTTGGCGCTGCTGGATGGCTTGATAAAAAAGTTTGCACGACACATTACAGGTTTATAAACGATCTCAGAAGATTAGTACCGAAAGCCAATGTTGTATCCGATAGAATTTTTATTCAAGATGGACACATCTATACCACAGCAGGTGTGACGGCAGGAATCGATCTCATTTTAAGTATTATCGAAGAAATTGACTCGCTTAAAACCTCGGTGCAAGTGGCCAAAGACTTAATGGTATGTCGCCGCCGCTTATCCAGTGACCCGCAAATATCAAAATATTTATTATTTCAGGAACATAATTCTGCTTTTGTACGATCAATACAAGAATATATAGAGGTTAATATCGAAAATAGAATTACCTTAGTAGATATCAGCAATCGATTTCGAGTCTCTACGCGGCATATACAGCGAGAGTTTAAGGATGTTACAGGCATAACCATCAGCCAATATATTAATAACATACGCATAAAAAAAGTAAAAAATTACTTAGATTTAGGTTCAACGATTGAATTTGCAGCCTATAAAGCGGGATTTACTCAAACCAGTGCACTACGGTTGGCTTGGAAGAAGAAATACGGCTCTCTGCCAAGCGAATATGTAATGAAAAAATAGGATTACTGTAAATTTATCTTAAAAAATAAAGAAGCCGTGGTGAGAGCTTGTTGTGTCGCAATAGGGTTGTAACGTATTGGGACATCACCTCCTCTGCCTTGATAAGCAAAAGGATCATAAAAAGAACCCTCATATCGAGGTAATTCAAAAGCATGTGTGGCATTATCGAGTTCAAGCAAAGTAACTTGGCTTTGTTGGGTTTCTGGTAAAGTAGACACTAGCTTTTCGCAATCGTTAGGTGCGTCATACCGATCTTCTTTCCCTGAAATAATGAGTAAATCTGCTTCAGCCCTTAATTGTTTGAAAGGGTATCCTGCCAGTTTGTTGTATGCCCAACATATCGGGTAATTGGCGACAAGTGCTTTTAAGCCATTGCCTTTTTCTTGTTCACCGGACATTAGCATTGCGATTACTCCCCCCCAAGAAAAACCTATAAGCCCTATATTTTCAGACATAATATCGCTTCTCTGTTGAAGATATCTTATGGATGAATAAATATCGGGTAAGGTTTCCTTCACATGCTTAGGTCGTGACAAGCCACCTGAAAGGCCTCGTGCGGCCCACATATCAAGCTCAAATGTTGCAATACCTTGTTGGTTAAGTGCTTTTCTATAGATAGGACCACGTTCATCAACACCGCCGGAGCCATGGACAATAATCACTGCTGGTGTGGCAGCCGATATATTGGGCCGTGTAAAGCGACCTGAAATAATTAAAGGTTGTCCTTTACCATTTATAGATGGGATAGCAATGAAGTTATATTTTACAGTTAACTCTTCTGCTATAAGTGTATTGGATAAAGCGATTAAGCAAGTGTAAATCAATAAATTTCGACTAAGGTGCATTACAGACATTCCTATCAACGGCACAACTAATAGATTGTGCCAAGTCATGAATAATATCTTCGCTAGATTCAAGTCCAGCACAAATACGAATAAGCCCTTTATCAATGCCATAGTGGGCTTGCTCTTCGTCAGTGTACCGTGCGTGTGTGGTGGTTGCAGGGTGTGTGACCAAGGTTTTTGTGTCTCCAATATTCGTGCAACGCGAAATAAGACACATTGAATCAATACATCGCCATGCAGTATCTTCTCCTCCTCTGATGATAAAACTAAAGACAGGACAGTGTGATGATGAGTCTAATAATGAATTGAACGTTGAGTAAACTTTTCTCACATTAGGATTAATGTTTAACCATGACACGATAGCTTTGGCATTATTGATATGAGCTGCCATTCTAGCTTTAAGTGTATCTAAACTATGGCTTAATACCCAAGCATCGAAGGCGCTCATACAGGTGCCTGAACTTCTTAAATATGAACGTAAAATATCGATATGGGCTTTGCGACCGGCAATCACACCACCCACCGTACGCCCTTGTCCATCAATGAATTTACCGGTTGAATGTAGTACCAAATCTGCGCCCATTTTTAACGGATTTTGATTAACAGGTGTTAGTAAGGTGTTGTCGACAACAAAAATAATGTTATTGGCCTTTGTAAGAGTCGACAACCATTGAATATCTGCCATCTTTATCAGAGGATTACTGGGTGATTCGACAATAATCATTTTAGTCGTGGGTAGAAGTTTTTTTTTCCACTCTTCTTTATTATTGACATTGACACTCTTGGCAGTAATACCAAATTTATCAAAATATTGGCGGAACAAATGGGTTGTTGTACCGAAGATACCGCCAGCAAGTAGAACGTGATCGCCCTGCTTTAAAAAACTGACCGCTAAGGCCAAATAGGCAGACATACCTGATGAAAAAGCAATTGCACTCTCTGCGCCTTCCATAATTGCTAATTTTCGCTGAAAATTGTCGACAGAGGGATTGGTGAATCGGCTATAGACATTACCTGTTACTTTGCCACTGAAACGATCTTTTGCTTCCTGAGCAGAATTAAAATCATAAGCGGAAGTCATTGAAATAGCGGGCGCGTGAGAATCAGTAAGATCGGCAAAATTACTATGAATACCTTGAGTGATGCTATCCATGAAGAAGCCTTTATTGGGTTTTAGGGAGTTGAAGTGAAAGGTGCGGTATCCTGTTCCTTAGCCATCTCTTTTTTACGATAAACAAGGCTAGCACCACTTGAAACTAAGCAAAGCCCAATCACTAAATAGGTGATAAGCTGGTAGTCTCCGGTGATGTCATATAAAAATGCACCTAACCATATGGTAGAAAAAACTAATATTTGATGTACGGTAAATAAAAAACCAAACATCTGACCTTTTATTCTCTGGCCATATGACTCTAAGCACAACAATGACGTAATAATAACGGTCCCCATATAGGTCAGGCCGAATAAAACCGAAAAAATCAAACATAAAATAAGATTATCTGCTACCAGAAGGATAACAAGCGATAGAGCTCTTATTATGTAAAGTGCTGCGAGGATATGGGATGCTTGTAAAAATCGAAGGATATAGCCAACAATAAAAGCGCCTATCAGTTCGGCAGCACCCAGAAAGCTTAATGTGGCAGCAACAATAGAAGTTTGATTGGTATCATCCATAAATCGATCCTGTAGAAGTGGCACAAGATGGACGTCAATATAGGCCATTGAAGCACCGCAGCCAGAAAAAGAAAGTGCCAAAAATAAGAATGTAGACTTAGTTAATAATGCTCTAACATTATTTTTCGACAATGCATTATCTGCAGAAAAATCATCATCTTTTTCCCCCTTATCTGACTGAAATTTAATTTTTGGTAAACGTCGGCAAAGCCATATTGATGCAGGTGTTATTACTAACATAAACACAGAAAAAATAACCAAGCTGACTTCTTGCCAAGTCAAAAATGTATTTAACCAGACCCATAATGGTGATAGAACCATAAAGCCGACAGCTGTACCATTGGTGATAGCCGCATAGGCCATACCTTTATTTTCACTTTCAAATAACTTATCAACGATTAAGGCTAACGGTACAAAAGTCATCGCCGTAAGAGCGTATGCTGCTAGTACTCCAAATAAAACTAAAAAGGTTATGAAATCTAATTCAAAACTGAATAATAAATAAATAAACGTCGCTGATAGAGAGCCTGATAAAATAGTAGCAGAGGGACCAACACGATCACATATTGCACCAACAATTGGAGACAAGACACCAATAGAAAGGCCAAAAATAGCACTAGTGAGCGAGAAATGTCCTCTGTCTAGTGAGAAAAATTCCGTCAGGTCGACAAAATAAACTTGGTAGCTCCCCTTAATTGCTGAAGCCCAAAAGGTAATGAGAACACCGATAATGATAGCGACCGATTGACTGTTTCTCGGCGCCGTTATCATAAAACCACCGCATCTTTTACTGAATCAGGCGTCTTTATGGCAGTATGTTTATTATTCATTGAGGAAGAATCTAGGCCAAGTTCCTCATAGATACCCTGATACATTTGAAAAAACAGCTTACAAGTAATATCAATTGCCTCGATAGCCTGTTGCTGTTGTTCTGCTGTTTCACATAGATCAACAACGAGGCTTAATCCTTGTTTAACATGACCTACATCTTCTATTTGATGCACGGAAAAGAACAATAAGTCTTCTTCTGAGAGGTTATACACTTTTCCTAGTATGTTGTGTCGAGCGTCTTCACCGATAGATTCAAGATTCTGTCCCTCGCTGGCTATCATTACTGCAGCGGCGCCAATATGATACAATGCCGGATTAGTACAGGCCTCCATTCGGTAGTCTATGAGCTTTTGAGTATTGGGTAGTGCTTTAGCCGAATCACGCTCTTCATCTGTAATCCCAATAGCGCGTATAAAGTCTTCCATTAGTTTTACATGGTTTTTTGTTTTTGAAAGCTTGCCTGTTTCTTCCTCATACATATTATGTAATAAAGGTCTTTTATGATTATTGAGGGGACAGTAAAAAAATAGATTTTCAATATAGGTCAAAAAATGCTTTGTTAGTTGATAGCCCTGAAGTGTTGTGTATTTTAACAACTCTTTATTGGGTGATTTTTCATCTAACAGATATTTAAAAAGTGGATGACCAATGGTTAAGTTATTATTCAGCGTTTGTCTCATAGCTGTACGAAATTGTTTTTTATCCAGTATTTTTTTCATGATATTAAAAATTTCTCCCTAAGGTCTTTGGTTGACTGAGCCATAAAGTGGCCATTGTATGATGCATTTTTATAGCGACTGTAGTCTTGAAGGATTCCAAATGTTTTAAAACCACACATAATCCATAGTTTATGAGCTCTGGTATTTTCTCTGACATCAAGCGTTAATAGTTCCACTCCATTGCCTAAACAAAGATCGGCTATTTCTAGCATTGTCATCCCCAAGACACCAGAACCCCTGTATCTTGGATGTATAAAGCCTTTTTGTAGATCACAAATATGTCGATTAGTATCTTGCTGGCCGCGCTTGAGAAAACAACATAAAATAACTTCGCTTTGATCTAATCCAATTAATATCTCTAAGCAAGAATGTTTTATTTCTTGCTCTATTGATAAAAAATAATTTTTATGAAGATCAGTATTTTCTGTGTATCCTAGAATGGCATCATCATTACTGCTTAATTTGATCAACTCTATAATATTATTTTTATACAGCGTAAACACATCTAGAGAGCAAATCTGAATATACTCTATATTCATTATCATCCTTTTTATTCTTATTAGTATTGAGATAACTTTACGCAACAAAAACCTATTCACATAGATTGTTTGACGACATATTTTGCTTGATATTGCGACATTGAGACGGGGCTAAATTTTTGCTATTTGTATTAAAAATTTAGCGATGGATGCAGTTGTATGAGGACGTTAGCTTATCTTACGATAAGCCAACTCAATGATAGACGTCATCGTTATACGCCGGTTGCGGCAATACCGCCGACACAGATATATTTTGTCTCGAGATAGTCATCTAAGCCGTATTTGGAGCCTTCACGGCCCTGACCCGACTCTTTTACACCGCCGAAGGGAATTACTTCCGAACTAATCGCGGTTTCATTTACACCGACCATGCCGTAGTCGATAGTTTCGGAGACACGCCACATACGACTCATGCTTTCGGTATAGACGTAGGCGGCCAAGCCAAAATCGGTATCGTTGGCCATGGCAATAGCTTCGGCTTCTGTCTCGAACTTAAAAATAGGGGCCACGGGGCCAAAGATTTCCTCGCGGAAGACTCGCATTTTATCGTTTACATGGGTCAAAATCGTCGCTGGATAGAAGCACTCGCCCAAGTCGCTCGGGGCACCGCCGGTAACCACAACCGCTCCCTCGGCCACGGCACTCTGTACCTTGGCATCGATCTCCAATGCCGCCTCGGCCGTGATCACCGGTCCGTAGGTGGTTGCAGCATCGGCACCGTTACCGAGTACGAACTGATCGACGGCGGCACTGAATTTCTCCACAAAAGTATCGTAGATACCGGCCTGTACAATAATGCGATTGGCACAAATGCAGGTTTGGCCAGAGTTGCGGTATTTAGCCACGATAGTGCCGGCAACGGCAGCATCGATATCAGCATCGTCAAACACCAGCACCGGTGCATTACCGCCAAGCTCCATCGAGGTACGCTTAACCGTCTCGGCACACTGCTTCATCAGCAACTTACCGACAGGGGTAGAGCCGGTAAACGTGAGTTTTTTCACCGTAGCATTAGACGTCATCTCAGCGCCAATGGCCGACGATGAATGCCCCGGCAAAACGCTGAACAAACCGGCAGGCATACCGACTCTGTCGGCTAATTCAGCTAAAGCCAAAGCCGACAGCGGCGTCTCTGCCGCCGGCTTTAATACCATGGCACACCCTACGGCCAAAGCCGGAGCAGCTTTGCGGGTAATCATGGCGTTGGGGAAGTTCCACGGCGTAATCGCCGCCACAACACCGACAGGCTGCTTGATCACAATAGATCGGCGATCACTGGTGCTCGGTATGACATCGCCGTAGACACGCTTGCCCTCTTCGGCAAACCATTTAATAAACGAGGCACCGTAGCCAATCTCACCGCGGGATTCGACCAGTGACTTACCCTGCTCTGCCGTCATCAGTACTGCGAGGTCTTCTCGGTTGGCAAGGATCAAGTCGTGCCATTGTTCAAGTAAGGACGAGCGACGCTTAGCTGGCAATGCTGCCCAGGCCACTCGGGCTTTTTCTGCGGCTTCGATAGCACGGCGTGTTTCGGCGGCGCCAACACTGGCGACGTTGGCGATTATTTCACCGGTAGCAGGGTTCATGACAGCGAAGGTGTGACCGTTATCGGCGTCGACCCACTGACCGTTGATATAGGCTTGTTGCTTTAATAGGGAGGGGTCGCTGAGTGTAATCGCCATAACGGGCTCCTAGGGTAAATTGAGTGTATTTACGCGGGTTTGACCTCGTGCAGACGATAGCTGAACGCGTCTTAATAAGACCTTATAAGCCATTGAACATGGGTTTATAACATGACTTAGATTATTACTAAAATGCAAAGAATAGCCTAGTGGCAGCCTGCCTATGGGACGCAGTCTGACCCTGCGAAGGTTATTGCCACATGACTAGGATGGCGGCTACCGCAATCAACAATAAGCCGTATACATCTTTTATTTTCACTTTTTGTTTTAACCATAAAACAGAAATCAACATGGTAAAAAATATTTCTACCTGTCCTAAGGTTTTCACATAGGGTACTGCCTGCAACGACATTGCACTAAACCAACCGATAGAACCCAGACAGCTAGACGTGCTGGTTAATAGGGTCAAACGAGGACGCTGCCAAAGTGCCACAATTGCCGAGGGTTGCCTAACCAGTAGATAGCTCAATAACATCATAGTTTGCAAGCTAATAACTAATAGCAACACCCATGCAGCCCGGTGGGTAAAGGGCAGGTCTAACTGTAAGCTAGCCTCTCTTACCCACAGCGACGTCAGCGCAAAGGCACTGCCGCTCAATAGCCCGATAATCGCCGTCTTAACAGAAAGGCCTTTAAACCCCTGGGGACTACTCAATATAAAAACCGCTACGCCGCCGACGGCCACCCCAGTCCAGCCCAACCAAGATAGCTGGGTACCGAAAAAGATAACCCCTAATATCGCGGCCACTAGGGCTTCACTTTTGGCCAGTCCAGCACCGACCGCATAGTTCTCAAAGCGAAACAATTGCACCATCAGCGCGGTGGCAACAATTTGCATCACGGCGGCAGCAACAATAAAAAACACAAAATAGCCGCTAACTTCAGGCCAAGCCGCTGGCTGCCACCAGTACAACAACAGCAGATAGAGCCCGGCGATGGGCCCGGCCCAAATAAAGCGAGCAAGAGTCACACCCAGCGAGCTAACGTCTGTACTCAAGCGACTCTGAAAGGCATTGCGCCATGACTGCATAAAAGCCGCAAATACGGTAAACCCTAACCACCACATCGTGTTGTTCCTCCTGTTTGCGCTATTTTTTGCCCTAACGATAAAAGCCTTGGCAAGGTGTAGCATGATTATTTTTTGCAAAAAAAAAAGAGCCTTTCGACTCTTTTTTTGCCTAGGGCTAGGGCTTATAAAATAAAGCGACTGAGATCTTCGTTCTGACGCAGTTCACCGAGCTCAGCGTCGACAAAGGCGGCATCGATGACGAGTTTTTCACCTTTAGCCGCCATATCACCGGCGTCAAAAGAAGCGCTTTCAAGCAGGCGCTCTAAGACGGTATGCAGACGACGAGCACCGATGTTTTCCGTGCTCTCATTCACTTCCCAAGCGGTATCGGCAATACGGCGAATACCGTCTTCGGTAAACTCAACCGTCAAGCCTTCTGTCGCCAGTAAGGCTTTATACTGCTCTGTTAAACTGGCCTTAGGCTCAGTCAAAATACGGCAGAAGTCATCGCTACTGAGCGCATCGAGCTCGACGCGGATAGGCAGACGCCCCTGTAACTCAGGGATCAGATCCGATGGCCGACTCAGATGGAAGGCACCAGAGGCGATAAACAAGATGTGATCGGTTTTGACGATGCCGTATTTGGTGCTCACGCTACAGCCTTCGATCAACGGCAGTAGGTCACGCTGTACGCCTTCACGGGAGACATCGGTACCGCCGCTTTCGCCGCGCTTGGCCACTTTGTCGATTTCATCGATAAAGACAATGCCGTTCTGTTCCGCCAGCGCCACAGCCTGCGTTTTGATATCGTCTTCATTGACGAGCTTGGCCGCCTCTTCCTGCTGCAGGGCTTTCAAGGCTTTTTTGACCGTCATCTTGCTTTTAGATGTTTTCCCCTTACCCATATTCGAGAACATGCTCTGCAACTGGTTGGTCATGTCTTCCATGCCCGGTGGCGCCATAATATCGACGCTGGGGGCTACAGCGGCTAAATCGACTTCGATTTCTTTGTCATCGAGCTCGCCCTGACGCAGCTTTTTACGGAAGACTTGTCGCGTTGCAGAATCTTTAGCTTGCGCCGCGTCTTCTTCAAAAGAGCGTGCCGGTGGCAGCAGAATATCCAAAATACGCTCTTCGGCGGCATCGATAGCACGATGCTGGTTTTTTTCGACTTCTTGTTCACGGAGTTGCTTGATAGAGAATTCAACTAAATCGCGAATAATCGATTCAACATCACGGCCCACATAGCCTACTTCTGTAAACTTAGTCGCCTCAACCTTAATAAAAGGTGCCTTGGCCAACTTAGCCAGGCGACGCGCAATCTCTGTCTTACCGACACCTGTCGGGCCTATCATCAAGATATTCTTAGGTGTCACCTCGGCGCGCAGACTCTCGTCTAGCTGCATACGACGCCAGCGGTTGCGCAGGGCAATCGCCACTGCTCGCTTGGCACCTTTTTGACCGACAATATGGCGGTCGAGCTCGTGGGCAATCTCTCTAGGTGTCATAGTAGACATAGCTTATTCCTCATCAGCGCCGTTATTTAACGTCGTTGGTATCCAATTCTTCGATGGTGTGGTTATGGTTGGTATAGACGCAAACGTCACCGGCGATTGTTAAGCCTTTAGTGACAATGTCTAACGCACTTAATTCGGTATTATCGAGCAGCGCTTTAGCCGCCGATTGAGCAAACGCACCACCGGAGCCGATGGCGACAAGATTGTCTTCCGGCTCAATAACGTCACCATTACCGGTAATAATCAGCGAGGTTTCGTGGTCGGCGACGATAAGCAAAGCTTCTAGGTTGCGCATTGAACGCTCGGTACGCCATGCTTTAGCTAACTCCACGGCAGCGCGAACAAGCTGACCCTGGTATTTTTCTAACTGCGCTTCAAAAAGTTCAAACAGAGTAAATGCATCAGCGGTACCGCCGGCAAATCCTGCGAGTACTTTGTTATGGTATAAACGACGCACTTTACGCGCGTTGCCTTTCATCACGGTATTACCCATGGAAACCTGACCGTCGCCGCCGATGACAACTTTACCGTTGCGGCGAACTGAAAGAATCGTCGTGCCTCTGTACTGTTCCAAGGCTATCGCCTCCAAGCTTGTTTAAAAGGGTTAATATGTGGTGAATTTCCGATTATTCAAGGGATAGCCGTACAGAGAGGCAAAACAACGGTCATTTTGCGCGATTATTATGCTGTCAAAGGTAAAAAACCAAGCTCATAAGAGGTTCGACTGCGTCATCCGTCAGTTAAATACGATGGCTAATCCGGATTACGCTTAACCAGCAGAGTGTCATAGCCCTGATCCACCAGATTACTTCTGACCTTAGAGAGCCCGCCGGCATTTTTACTGAACGGCCCAACCATCACCCGATACCAACCCTTAGCCCCCTCTTTAGGGCCTTCGACATGGGCGCTTAAGCCCTGCAACAACAGACTCGCACGGTGACTATCGGCATCGGTTTGACGCTTAAAAGAGCCGGCCTGAATAAAGTACTGATACTGGATCTGCGGCAGCGCATCGAGCGGTTTTACATCGACATCGACTTTGGAGTCGTGCAGGATCTGGTAAAATTCAAAATCATCTTGGCCAGTTTTTTTCTCTGCCACCCCCTTATCCGTCGCTGACTTGTTAGCGCTTGGCACTTTTACCGCCGCCTGTGGCTTGGCGACAACAGTCTCTTGCGATGGGCGACCATTATTCAATAACTGACCCAGCATATAGAAGAAACCGCCAACCACAACAATAGTCAGCAGCCATCGTTTCAGCGATGCCGGTTGTGGCTCAGCTTTGCGCTGAGCACCACGCTTAGTCTTGGTCTTGGCTTTGACCGTTTTCTTGCTCGGTTTTTTCGCGCTGGTCTTATTGCCTGTTCGTGGCTTTTTTTTCGCGAAGTCTTTAGCCATAGGTGTTACATCTTCTCCGGACTGGATACGCCGAGTAGTGCTAAGCCATTGTGGATAACTTGGCGCACTGCTTCACTCAAAGCAAGACGAGCATCGCGCAAGGCTTGATCTTCGATAAGCGTTTTATGACTGTTATAACAGCTGTGGAAATCGCCGGCTAAGTCATAGATATAGTTGGCGACTATATGTGGCTCGGCGCTACTGGCCGCTTTGGCAACATATTCAGGGAAGGCGGCCAAACGCTTAATGAGCACTTTTTCCGCTTCTTCGCTCAGCAGTCCTAAATCACACACCGTGTCTTTATCCCAATGCCAGCCGTTATCGGCGAGCTTAGCCATCATACTGCACACGCGAGCATGGGCATACTGGATGTAATACACCGGGTTTTCGTTACTCTGCGAACGCGCTAAATCGATATCGAACGTCAACTGAGAGTTCGGACTACGAGCGGCAAGGAAGTATCGTGTGGCGTCTTTACCCACCTCGTCGATCAAGTCGCGAATCGTGATATAACTACCGGCACGCTTAGACAGCTTAACTTCGACACCGCCGCGCATGACCATGACCATCTGGTGCAACACGTAGTCAGGCCAGCCCTCTGGGATACCGATATTCAACGCCTGAAGACCGGCGCGAACACGAGTCACGGTGGAGTGGTGATCGGCGCCCTGTTCGTTAATCACGCGCACAAAGCCGCGGTTCCACTTTTCTTTGTGGTAGGCCACATCGGGTACAAAATAGGTGTAACCGCCATCGGTCTTACGCATGACACGGTCTTTGTCGTCACCAAAATTGGTTGTCTTAAGCCACAGTGCAGCGTCTTTTTCGTAGGTATTACCGCTGGCTATTAAATCTTGCACGGTCTGCTCTACTTTGCCCTCGCTATACAGTGCGCTCTCCAGTGAGAATACATCGAAGTGAACGCCAAAGGCTTTGAGATCCAAATCTTGCTCGCGGCGCAGGAAGGCCACGGCGAATTCAGTAATCGCGGCTAGGTTGTCGGCATCGGCCAGGCCTGTGACCTGTTTGTCTTCGGCGGTAATAGTCTCACCGGCCATATAGGCATCGGCGACATCTTGGATGTAATCGCCACGGTAGCCATCTTCCGGCCAGCCGGCGTCATCCGGCACCAAACCTTTACAACGTGCCTGGGTAGAGTGGCCGAGATTGTTGATCTGGTTGCCGGCATCGTTGTAGTAGAATTCTGCCGTGGTATCCCAGCCAGTGGCTGTCATCAGACGGCACAGGCTATCGCCAACGGCGGCGCCGCGGCCGTGGCCGACATGAAGCGGCCCTGTCGGGTTGGCAGAGACAAACTCAACCTGTACTTTTTTACCCTGACCGACGTTGGAGCAACCAAATTTTTCACCCTGCTCCAGTATCGTATTAATCACACCGGCCGCCGCCGCTTGATTTAAGTAGAAGTTAATAAAACCCGGACCGGCAATCTCAACCTTAGACACGGCATCGGAGGCGGGCATGTTGTCGATAATAAGTTGGGCGACATCGCGTGGCGGTTTGCCGACGGGCTTGGCCAGCATCATGGCAAGGTTGGTCGCTAGGTCACCGTGGCTCTTGTCGCGGGTACGATCTACGTTGATGCGGGGAGCAAGTTCTCGGGGAATAATATCGGTAGAC
>Ga0206677_10002530_pt1 | contig 15969 bp, 10 predicted proteins | sample M130m12015metaG_FD_155475 | JGI IMG/M metagenome (GOLD analysis project Ga0206677, IMG submission 155475) | Ammonia-oxidizing marine archaeal communities from Monterey Bay, California, United States - M1 30m 12015 | ecosystem: Environmental > Aquatic > Marine > Intertidal zone | place: USA...
GGAATGTTTTCTACAAATTCATTTTTACTTAGCGTTTCAACAACAGAACTATCTTTTAGTTCTTCAACACTTTTCCAGTATTTTTTGATTGAAGCCATTTACTTATTGGTATTAGTTTTTAGTTTTTTATCGTTCTTTTCATTACAACAAAAAACAATTTTCTTCTTTGATTAATAATGACATTTACCACACTCTAACCCACCTAATTGAGCCGCTGTAACTTTTTCTACACCGTACTTTTTAGCCAATTGCTCGTGAATTTTTGCATAATATTCATTTCCTTTTAAATCTACATCTGTTTCTCTGTGACAGTCTATACACCAACCCATTGTTAACGGAGAGTGTTGATACATCTCTTCCATTTCTTCTACTGGACCATGACATTTCTGACATTGAACACCTGCAACAGTAACGTGCTGTGAGTGATTAAAATATACGAAATCTGGTAGGTTGTGAATTCGTACCCATTTGATTGGTTTTGTATCACCTGTGTATTCTAATTTGTCTGCATCCCAACCTGCTGCGCGATATACCTTCGCAATTTCTTTGTCTAATTCTGCTTTCTCTAACGTTCTGTCTTCTAAGACAACTACGGTATTGTCTGCAACTTCAGCAATACTTTTGTGACAATTCATACAAACATTTACAGAAGGAATTCCAGAGTGCTTACTGTGTTTTGCAGAAGAGTGACAGTATTGACAATCGATCTTATTGTCTCCTGCATGTATTTTGTGAGAGAATACAATAGGCTGCACTGGCTGGTATCCTTGATCTACTCCTACACTAAACAACGTTCCAAATACTACATAGGCAGACATCAACAGTGCAAAGATGACAAACAACACATGTAAAAATGTATTCTTTTGAATCCCAGCCCATAACTCTTGTAAGTCTCTTTTAAGATTTGACTGTACTTCTGGCTTTTTATTTCCTTTTAACTCATTGACTTGCTTTAACAATGAAGCAATCATGATAAAGGCAACAATAATAGCCGCAGCCAAAATCATAATTACCCATGAAGGAGCACCTCCTCCTGTAGCACCATCAGTAGAAGTTCCTTCCGGTTTTACCTCAGCAACTTTTTTAATTTCACCAACTGTAGTGTAGTATAAAATATCATCAATATTTTGATCTGTTAGCGCAGGAAAAGCGGTCATCACAGAACCATTGTATTCTTCATAAATGGCAATGGCATCTGCATCTCCTGAAGCTCTTAATGCTGCGTTGTTTTTAATCCAAGACTTTAGCCAGTCGTTCTCTCTACGAGATTCCACACCGCCTAATTTTGGCCCAATCAACTTTTTGTCTAACTTGTGACAAGAAGCACATTGAGATTTAAATAATTTCCTTCCTTCTTTGTGACGTGCCTCGTCTACATCTTGTGCGTTTGAGGTAATCGTGAATGCGAATAATAAAAGAAATGTAATACTTTTAAAAAGCAAACTTGTAAGTCTATTGTGCAATGCTACACTTTTCATATTTACAACTATAATTTAAAATATTCTAGTTAAAAACTGATTCAAAATCAACCCATGATTCAGCTGCACAAAAGTACTACTTATTGCTAAATTTTAAAAAGCGAAAGGAATCTTAAATATTAATTTATAACAATTCTAAATAAGATTTTTTGCAGGATATTATAAGACAAGTTATTACTTTTGTAAAAAGAAAAAAAATGATGAACACCAAAGCCATTATACTCACTTTTGCATGCCTATTTTGTTTGGGGAATTTCGTGAGTCGCGCACAATCACAAAGCAATGATAATGAAAGTATTCGCAGTATGATTGAAAAGAAAAGAGTGTATAATGAATACAAAGGTATTGGCTACCGCATTCAGCTTTTTAACGGCAGTGAAAAACGTGTGAAGACCATTAGAGATAAATTTCGCAATGAATTTCCATCCATAGAGACTTACTTAAAATACAATGCACCAGAATGGAAAATACAAGTTGGCAGTTACAAAACAACCTTAGAAGCTTCCAGAGGATTGAGAGCAATAAGTAAAAAATTTTCAGGGGCAATTATTATTCCCATGAGTAATTAAAAAACTATAGATCAAAAAAAAAGGCCGCAAATTGCGGCCTTTTTTTTGATCTATATTGAAAAATATTATTTCAATTTTTTCTTTACTGCTACTTCTTTATAGGCTTCAATGGTATCTCCTACTTCAATATCGTTATAGCCTTTTAACTGAAGACCACAATCGTATCCTTTGGTTACTTCTTTTACATCGTCTTTAAAACGCTTTAGAGAGGTTAATACACCATCATGAACTACGATTCCATCTCTAATAATTCTAATTTTAGAATCTCTAAAGATTTTACCAGAGATGACCATACACCCTGCTATGTTTCCTACTTTAGAAATTTTATACACTTCTCTAATTTCAACATTTCCACTGATTTCTTCTTTCATGTCTGGAGATAACATCCCTTCCATGGCATCTTTCAAGTCACCAATTGCATCATAAATAATAGAGTATGTTCGAATATCGACTTCTTCTCTATCTGCGATGACTCTCGCATTTCCTTGTGGACGAACGTTAAAACCTACAATAATTGCATCGGAAGCGGTTGCTAACAAGACATCACTTTCTGTAATGGCTCCAACTCCTTTGTGTAGAATATTTACTTGAATTTCCTCGGTTGATAATTTTTGAAAAGAATCTGTCAATGCTTCTACAGAACCATCTACGTCTCCTTTTAGAATGATGTTCAACTCTTTAAAGTCTCCCAATGCAATTCTACGACCAATTTCATCCAACGTTAATGTTTTCTGAGTTCGAACCGATTGCTCACGTTGTAATTGAGAACGCTTTGAAGCAATTTGTTTTGCTTCTCGTTCATCATCAAATACATTGAATTTATCTCCTGCTTGTGGCGCTCCATCCAATCCTAAGATAGATACAGGCGTTGAAGGACCAACTTCTTTTAAGTTGTTTCCTTTATCATCAAACATGGCCCTTACTTTTCCACTGTGTTTCCCTGCTAATAAGTAATCTCCAATTTTTAGAGTTCCTGCTTGTACAAGGATTGTAGAAACATATCCCCTACCTTTGTCGAGTAATGCTTCCACTACAGCACCAACCGCGTTTTTATTTGGGTTAGCTTTTAATTCTAAAACCTCTGCCTCTAATAAAACTTTTTCTAACAATTCTTGAACTCCTTCTCCTGTTTTTGCCGAAATATCTTGTGATTGAATACTACCACCCCAATCTTCAACTAACAAATTCATCGCAGCTAATTGCGTTTTTACATTGTCTGGATTGGCGTTGGGCCTGTCAATCTTATTTATGGCAAAAATAATTGGCACTCCTGCAGCTTGTGCATGAGAAATTGCCTCTTTTGTTTGCGGCATCACATCATCATCTGCTGCGGCAACAATAATAACTAAATCGGTAACTTGCGCACCACGAGCTCTCATTGCTGTAAATGCTTCGTGACCTGGTGTATCTAAAAATGCAATTTTTTGATCGCCAACGGTCACAGAATAAGCTCCAATATGTTGGGTTATTCCTCCGCTTTCTCCTTCTATTACATTTGCTTTTCTAATATAGTCTAGTAAAGATGTCTTTCCATGATCTACATGCCCCATTACCGTAATAATTGGCGCACGTGTAATAAGATCTTCGGGTTTGTCTTGAACTTCTTCAATTGCTTCTTCTACTTCAGCTCCTATAAATTCTACCGTGTAGTTAAATTCTTCAGCAACAATTACCAAAGTTTCTGCATCCAAACGCTGATTCATGGTCACCATCATTCCAAGCATCATACAAGAAGAAATAATGTTTGTAACCGGAACATCCATCATAATTGCAACTTCACTTACCGTAACAAACTCGGTTACTTTTAAGATTTTATTGTCTAATGATTGTGCTTCAAGCTCTGCTTCTGTATGCTCTCTTCGTGCTTCTCTTTTATTTCTACGGTATTTTGCTCCTTTTCCTTTGCTAGATTTTCCTTGGAGTTTCTCCAAAGTATCTCTTACCTGTTTTTGGATTTCTGCTTCTGTAGGCTCCTCTTTTTTAACGGGAGCTTGATTTCCCCTACCTCTATTAAAAGGTGGTTTTCCACTTCCACTTCTTGCTTGGGGTCTTCCGACTCCTCCACCTCCATTTCTAACAGGTGTCGTTGGCTTGTTAATTCGCTTTCGTTTCTTTCGCGTATCGTTTGCGTTGGCAGGCCTTGCTTCTGGTTTTTTCTTTTTCGGTTTTTCGAATTGTTTTAAGTCAATTGTTTTTCCTGTAATCTTGGGACCGTCTAACTTTTTATATTGCGTAACCAATGCTTCTGCATTTTCTGCGGTTACTTCTTCTCCTTTTTCTTCTACTTCTTTTTGTTTGGCAACAATTGGTGTCGCTTCTTTTTCAACAGCAGTCATTTTCTTGGGAGCTTCTTTTGCTGCAACTTTGGGCTTTTCTTCGTTAGATGTTTCTACGACAACTTTAGGGGCCTCTTTTGAGGGAGCTATAGCAGGGACAACCACATTTTCTGTTTCCACAACAGGGGTTGCTGCTGCTTTTGGCTGTTTTTTACCAGATGGGTTTGTAACATCTATTTTACCAACGGTCTTAAATGCTAATTTTTCGGCTTTGGCTTTTAAAACAACTTCTTCTTTCTTTTCTTCTTCTGCTCTTTTCTTTTCTAATTTAGCTTCATGTTCCAAACGAATCGCTTCTTTCTCTTTTCGTTTTTCTTCACCAACTTCCTTAGATGCTGCTTTTTTGCTTGCGTCAGTTTGAAAACCATCAAGTAAAACTTGATATACATCTCCAGATATTTTAGCAGTAGGTCTAGCCTCAACGTCGTGTCCGTTTTTTTCTAGAAATTCTACAGCCCTATCTAGAGAAATATTTAATTCTCTTAAAACTTTATTAAGCCTCATTGTTTTGCCTTCAGACATATAATATATTTTAGCCTTTAATTCTGTAAAAATAAACTTTTTACTTTAATTCTTTTTCGTATTGCTTATTCTTCGAATTCTTCTTTCAGGATTCTTTGAACATCTACAATTGTTTCTTCTTCTAGGTCGGTTCTTTTTACCAATTCTGCAACACTTGCATCTAAAACGCCTCTCGCAGTATCTAAACCAATTTTCTTGAATTCAACAATGATCCAATCTTCGATTTCATCGGTAAATTCAGTTAACTCAACATCTTCCTCTTCTAAACCTTCTCTTTGAACATCTATTTCGTAACCTGTTAATTCACTTGCCAAACGGATATTTACACCACCTCTACCAATTGCTTTTGAAACTTCTTCTGGTTTTAATAGTACGCTTACACGTCCTTTTTTCCCATTGCGTTCTTCTTCATACATTTCAATTTCTATCGAGGTCACTTTTGCAGGACTCAAGGCTCTTGAAATAAACAATTGTTCATTTTTTGTGTAATTAATAACGTCAATGTTTTCGTTTCCTAACTCACGAACAATACCGTGAATTCTAGACCCTTTTACACCCACACAAGCTCCAACGGGGTCAATTCTATCATCATAAGAATCTACGGCCACTTTGGCTTTCTCGCCAGGAATTCTAGCCACACGTTCTACCGTAATTAAACCGTCAAAAACTTCTGGAATTTCTTGCTCAAATAATTTGTTTAAAAATTCGGGTGATGTTCTTGATAAAATAATTGCTGGCTTGTTTCCTCTTAATTCTACCGACTTGATGACACCTCTTACAGAATCTCCTTTTCTAAAAAAGTCAGAACGTATTTGTTCGCTTTTCGGCAAAACAATTTCATTTCCTTCATCATCCAATAAGATAATCGCATTGTGTCGAATGTGGTGCACTTCTGCACTGTACAAATCGCCTTCTAAGTCTTTAAACTGTTTGAAGATATTTGTACTATCGTGTTCAAATATTTTGGAAATTAAGTTCTGACGCAATGCCAAGATTGCTCTTCTTCCTAAATCAATTAGCTTTACCTCTTCAGACACGTCTTCACCAATCTCAAAATCTGGCTCAATCAATCTGGCTTCTGACAATTCTATTTCTTCATTATCATCTTCAGAAAAACCATCTGCAACTACCACTCTATTTCTCCAAATTTCTAAATCCCCTTTGTCTGGATTGATGATGATGTCAAAATTATCATCAGAACCAAATTTTCTTTTTAAAGCGGCTCTAAAAACTTCTTCTAAAATAGACATTAGCGTTACCCTGTCTATGCTTTTGTTATCTTTAAATTCTGAAAACGAATCAATTAATGCTATATTTTCCATTACGTTTTTGCTTAAAATAAAATCTTCACTTTTGCTTCTTTAATCTCTGTATGTAAAAGAGTTGCTGTTTTCTCTACAGTAACTTTCCCTTTTCCTATTGGCTTTGGTTCTCTTGCTTTCCACTTCAAAACAATGGCATCATCTGTCGCTTCGACTAGAGTTCCTTCAAAATTCTCTGCTGCAGTTGTTACCTTTAATATCCTGTTGATATTTTTAACATACTGTCTTTTTACTTTTATTGGATGAGCAATATCGGGTGTAGAAACCTCTAAAGAAAAATCATATACTTCTCTGTCGATATTATTTTCTATGCTTCTACTGATCCGAATACACTCGTTCAAGGGAACTCCTTGATCTCCATCAATAACAATTTGAATTCTATTGTTTGTTGATATTTCAAAACTTATTAAGTACAAAGATCCGTTGACTGCTAATGCTTCTTCTAATAAATCTTTTATCTTTTCGTTCATCTTAAAATATAAAAAGAGGGGACTTTTGGTCCCCTTCATTTTCTCAACTGTACTGATTTCGGTGCAAATATACTACAATGTTTGTGAATTAGCAAAAAGAGTTCAAGTCAATTATTTTTTGTACATTTAAATACACGAAGTTCTCACTTAAATTCTTTTTTTATGAAAAAAATTTTAGTCCCTATTGACTTTTCAAAGCAATCCGAATTTGCTTCCAAAATTGCAAATCGAATTGCCAAAAAATCGAATTGCATCATCTACTTAATTCACCTGATCGAATTGCCTTCAGGGGTTATTGATATGACTGCAGGAAGTCGGTTTAGCATTCCAGAAAGCATTTTGTATCTCAGAAAAACAAAAGAAAAAATAGTGCGTTTTAAAGCGCGTATATTTTCTAAAAACATCGAGGTCGAACACATCATTAAACTTCAAGCACCAAATGATGGAATTATAAAATATGGAGAAAAACTGGATGTAGATTTAATAGTGATGGGTTCCAAAGGACATTCTGAATTTGAAGAAATACTCATTGGCTCAAATACAGAAAAAGTGGTACGAACTTCAAAAATACCGGTTCTTGTTGTCAAAAAAGATACTGAAAAATTTAAACTCAAGGATTTAGTGTTTGCATCAAATTTTAATAAAGAGAACCGTCTCGCTTTTGAAAAATTTTTAGCTTTTGCGCACCTGTTTAAAAGTAAAATTCATTTACTAAAAATAAATACACCCCATAAATTTGAGAGCACCTTCGCAGCAGAGACGAAAATCAAGAACTTTATTCAGGGTTGTAAATTACCAAAACACTCAATTACTGTTTACTGCGATGTTTCAGTTGAAAAGGGGATTTTAAATTTTTCAAGAAATAAAAACGTAGACCTTATTGCCTTGACAACACATGGAAGAAGTGGTTTGTCGCATTTGTTTAATGGAAGTGTTGCCAAAAATCTTTCTAAATCTGCTTTAAAACCCATGTTGACTTTTAAGATTTAAGGCTTTTTGAAATTGTTTTAAAATAAAAAAGCTTCAAATTTAAAATTTGAAGCTTTTTGTTGGCCTACAAGGACTCGAACCTTGAATGACGGTACCAAAAACCGGTGTGTTACCAATTACACCATAGGCCAATGCAGTATTGCGGGTGCAAATTTAAACCAAAGTTTCAATCCTACAAGCATTTTTTTAAAAAAATTCTTTAACAAATTTTTATGATGTTTTCTTTATGGTAAAAAAAATGAATTGAGATTTTATTGGTAGAAATTACTAAATTCGCCACAGACTATTACAAAAATATATGACAGCAGAAAACTTCAAAAAGTGGGACCTTATTTTAGGATGGGCTATCTTTGCAATTGCACTAATTACCTATTCATTAACCATTGAACCTACCGTAAGTTCCTGGGATGTTGGAGAATATATCTCTACAGCCATCAAACTGGAAGTAGGACACCCCCCTGGAGCACCTCTTTTTCAAATGCTAGGTGCCTTTTTTGCAATGTTTACTACCGATGTAACTGAAATTGCCAAAATGGTCAATTTCATGTCTGCACTTGCAAGTGCATTTACCATTCTCTTTATGTTTTGGACCATTTCTAACTTGGGTAAAAAGTTGGCCTTAAAATCAGGCGCACTCTCAGACGGGAAATACATTGCAATTTTAGGAAGCAGTGTCGTTGGATCTTTGGCATATACATTTTCTGACAGTTTTTGGTTTAGTGCCGTAGAAGGAGAAGTGTATGCAATGTCGTCTTTTTTAATGGCCCTGCTATTCTGGCTGGGGCTCAAGTGGGAAAGCGAAATGCAAACTCCTAGGGGTAATAAGTGGCTGGTATTAATTAGTTTTGTTGTTGGTTTGTCCTTTGGGGTTCACATTCTTTCACTACTGGTGATTCCATCCATTGTAATGTTGTATTTCTTTAAAACCTACAAAGAAATCAATCTCAAAACAACTGCCATTGCCACTATAGTTTCCGTAATTGTTTTGATGTTTGTTTTTAAATTTTTATTCCCTTTTACCTTACAATTCTTTAGTTCTTCAGAATTGTTTTTTATCAATTCCATTGGTATGCCTTTCAATTCTGGAACCATTATCGCCGGAATTGTATTGATTGCATTGTTTTATGTTGGATTAAACTGGACGCGAAAGAAAAACAAAGTAGCTGCAAACACGCTTATTTTATCCCTCCTTTTTATTATGATTGGGTTTTCTTCATGGATCATGCTGCCTATAAGAGCCAATGCAAATACCACCATCAACGAAAATAACCCATCGAGTGCCCGCGAGCTATTGGCTTATTACAATCGAGAACAATATGGAGACGCCAATGTTTTCTATGATACGTATTATTCAAATTCATATGATAGAGAAATCAATGCCAGTACCCCAAGAAAAGATGACAAGCCCAAGTATGAAAAGAAAAACGGAAAATATATCATTGTCAATAAATACAAAAATGTGTTGCAAAACTATTCGGACAAGCACAAGGGCTTTATTCCTCGAATGGTAGATCCTTCCCCAAGTGTTATTGAACGTTACAAAGCCATTGCTGGTATTCCACAGGAAAGCAAAAGAAGACCCACTTTTGGTGAAAACTTAAAATTTATGGTCGATTATCAATTTGGCTATATGTATGGGCGCTATTTTATGTGGAACTTTGTTGGAAGACAAAACGACATTCAAGGAAACTTAGATATTAATAATGGAAACTGGTTGAGCGGTATTGATTTTATTGACGAAGCCAGAATTGGCTCACAACAAAAACTCCCTTCCTATGTACTAGAAAACAAAGGAAGAAATACCTACTATTTCTTGCCGTTCCTCTTAGGATTGATGGGCTTGCTTTATCAAATAAAATGGGACAAAGAGAACTTTTTCACATTGCTCTTGTTCTTTGCTTTTACAGGATTGGCCATTATTTTTTACACCAATCCAAAACCCTTTGAGCCTCGAGAAAGAGATTATGCCGTGGTTGGAAGCTTTTATATTTTTGCCATTTGGATTGGCTTTGGCGTTTTAACGCTGTATGAAGCACTCAAAAAGTATGGAAATAAAAAGACGATCGCAGTGGCAATTTCTACCCTATCCTTATTTGCCGTTCCTGTATTAATGGGAGCACAAAACTGGGATGATCACGATCGATCCAATCGTTATACTGCACATTTGAATGCGCAGGCTTATTTAGAGTCTTGCGATCCGTACGCTATTATGTTTACCATTGGAGACAATGATACTTTTCCCCTTTGGTATCTTCAAGAAGTAGAAGGCATTCGAACAGATGTCAAGTTGATCAATACCAGTCTTTTTGCAACCGATTGGTATATTGATCAAATGAAGCGTGCAACCTACGATGCACCTCCAATTCCGTCCCAATTAACGCATGACCTCTACAAATTTGGAAGTTTGGATGTTGCTTATTACTTTGAGGAACTCAGAGCCATTCCAAAAGATGCGATCATTACAATTCAAAAATTTATGCGTTGGATTGAAAGTCAAGATTCTCGAACCTTTTATGATTTGGATGGAGATGATGTTCCAGAAAAGATATTGCCTGCCAACAATATTCGAATACCCGTTAACAAAGAAAATGTCCTCAAATCGGGCATCGTAAAAGCAAAAGACGCTGATAAAATTGTAGACTACATCGACATTAAAATTGATCGTGGAATTACCAAAAACAGAATTTTAATGCTCGATATTTTAGCCAACAACGATTGGAAACAGCCCATTTATTTCACCGGAGGCTCCAACGCTGATGAAGAATATATTTGGTTGAAAGATTACCTTCAATTGGATGGTTTGGGCTACAAATTGGTACCTATAAAAACACCCATTGGAAAGAAAAGTTTGTTTGACATGGGCCGGATAGATCCCGAGAAAATGTACCAAAATGTACAAAAGTGGAATTGGAGAAATATCAACGATGGAAAAATCTATTTGGACGAACAAAGCAAACGGAACGCTATTTCCATGCGAAATAGTTTAATGCGTTTGTCAAGTGCATTTGCCGTTCAAGTAGACACCCTAAAGGCCATTGAGATTCTCGATTTATCGTTAGACAAAATGCCGATCAAAGATTTTGACCATTATAGCTTGTCCATAGAATATCCAGAAATGTATTACAAATTGGGAGCGGTCGAAAAAGCAAGGAAATCTGCCGAAACCTTAATTGAACTCTTTCGTGAAAAATTAATTTGGCACAGTACCTTTACAAAAGAAGAATTCGATTTGGTTTTTGAAGATTTCGATTTAACGTTTCGCTACCTATACAGGGGAGTTCTTGAGCAAGTACAAGAATATGAAACCGACTATGACTACTTTAAAAAACTACAGGACGAATTCAATGGCACCCTCGAATTGTTTCAACACATTATACCAAACCAAGAAACAGTTCCAGAAGATGTAGAGCTTTTACAGGAATAGCAAAAAGACATCGCAACCAGAATCTACACCCCTACATCCTGTGACTTTTCGCATTGGGTAGGGGTGTTTTTTAGACACAAAAATACATCCTCAAAAGAAGGAGATATTATTGGGTTTTTTAAAAAAATGTGTGGTATGTTTAAACGAACTGTTGCACCATACCAATCAAGGTATTGGCATCTTGCTCTCCTGTTTGGCGCCATTTCATTTCGCCATTTTTATAGATCATAAAAGTAGGATTGCCTTTGACTCGCAAAGCTTCTGCAAGGGGTTCATTCTTTTTAATGTCAATTTTAATCACTTTGGCACTGTCACCTAAAGCAGCAGCAACGTCGCGTAATGTTTCGACACCATTATCGATGTCATCCCAATCGAAATAGAAATCGATTAGAACAGGTTTTTCAACACTTATTAACTCACCAAATTTTGTCATTCTACAAAGTATTTATGGGGTCGTAATATTTAAATTACGAGACAATAGTCCACAAAGATACAAAAATCTAATTGAATCGACTGATTATCAACCTTTCCTCAACGTAATAACAGTGATTTCTGGCCAAATTCCAACACGTCCAGGAAAGGCATGATAACCAAAACCACGATTAACATTAATGTATCTTCCGCCCTCTTCATACAAACCAGCCCATTGTTTGTAGACATACTTTGAAGGACTCCATTTAATCCATCCCGGAATTTCAATCCCCATTTGCAAACCGTGTGTATGTCCACTTAAAGTCAACTGATAATTGAATGGATTTTGTTTTACTTTATACTCCCAATGGCTTGGATCATGAGACATTAAAATCTTAAAATCTTCTTTTTTAACTTCTTTGGCGGCTTTCTCAAGGTCGCCTGATTGGTTAAATCCTTTCCCCCAATTTTCAACCCCCAAAAGGGCAATTTTTTGGCCATCTTTTTCCAAATAACGGTGTGTATCCAACAATAAATCAAAGCCTATTTTTTGGTGAATGTCTTTTACATCCTGGAAATTCTTTGCTTTATCTACTGGACTTTTCCAATCCATATAATCGCCATAATCATGATTTCCAAGGATAGAAAATTTTCCAGATTTGGCCTCTAATTTGTCAAAGACATCAATCCAATTGTCCATTTCGTCGGCCTTATTATTTACAATATCTCCAGTAAAGAGCAAAATGTCGGATTGTTGCTCATTGATTAAATCAACTCCATACTGTATTTTTTCTTTGTTGGTGAAGCTTCCGGAGTGGATGTCCGAAATTTGCGTAATGGTAAAACCATCAAATGCCGAAGGCAAATCTGGAAACTTTAGATTGTATTTAATGACCTTATAGTTGTACTTTCCTTGAATGATTCCGTAAATAAAGGAGGCAAAAGGAAGGGTTGCCAAACCTAATGCAATTTGAGAAATAAATTTTCTTCTGCTTGCAATGGGTTGGGTTTCTCCAGAAAAGAGTGCGGAAAAGAGTTTTAAAAACAATCGATAAATATCCTCTCCAAACAAGACTAATAAAATGACAATTTTTGGCAATAAAACTGTTAGCAGGAGACCCATTGCCATTTGAAACTGGGGCGTTTGCCCTTGAGTTCTGTCATAGGTAAGTGCTGTATATAAAAAGTTGAAATAGACGGCAAGGCTTACAAATATCCATGAATAACGTATCATTTTACTTTTTGAAACGGTTTTCAGGGCCTGAAATGCATACAATTCCAGAAGCACTACAACCAACAACAAGACAATCATTCCAATCCAACGCATACAAATACTGTTTTTATAAAATTGAACAAATATAGCGTTTAAACACAAATGAATTTGAACATCCTGTGAAAGTTTTGTAGCTTTACTGCTGTGACTATTTTTATGGATAAAATTGTTTTATCTGTCTTCAATCTCACAGCCCTAAATCGCCAAAAAAAATCCAATGTCAGATCAAAAAAGAGTTTTTTTAGTAGATGCTTTTGCACTAATTTTTAGAGGATATTATGCGTTTATAAAAAACCCGCGAATCAATTCCAAAGGATTGGATACTTCTGCTATTATGGGTTTTATGAATTCTCTTTTGGATGTTATTAAACGTGAAAGGCCAGATTATCTGGCGGTTTGTTTTGACAAAGGCGGCAGTGTAGATCGTGTAGAAATGTTTGAAGCCTATAAAGCCAATAGAGATGAAACTCCTGAAGCCATTAAAATTGCGGTTCCTTACATTCAAGAAATTCTAAAAGCCATGCACATTCCAATTATGGTGAAAGAGGGTTTTGAAGCAGATGATGTTATTGGTACGCTCTCAAAGCAAGCAGAAAAAGAAGGGTTTAAAACGTATATGGTCACACCCGACAAGGATTTTGCCCAACTGGTCTCTGAAAATATTTTTATGTACAAGCCACGTTTTGGAGGTGGATATGAGGTATGGGGAGTCCCAGAAGTACAAGAAAAATTTGGCGTAGAAACTCCTGAACAAGTGATTGATTTTCTGGGAATGATGGGCGATTCTGCAGACAACATTCCAGGACTACCTGGTGTTGGAGAAAAAACAGCCAAAAAGTTTTTGGCAACTTATGGTTCGATTGAGAATTTGCTGGACAACACCCATGAGCTCAAAGGAAAACTCAAAGAAAAAGTAGAAGCTGCCAAGGAATTAGGATTGCTTTCAAAAAAATTGGCTACCATTATGTTAGACGTTCCGGTCAGTTTCCATGCCAAAGATTTTGAATTGGAGCAACCCGATTTAGAAAAAGTAACCACTCTTTTCAACGCGTTAGAGTTTCGGAATTTACTGGTAAATTTTACGCGAACCTTCGCTGAGAAAACAACGGATACCGATGCGAAAGCAACTACGGAAAAACAAAAAACAGTTGTAAAAGCAAGTCCCTCCCCTACAGATGGACAATTTGATTTGTTTGCTGCGCCTGGCAGTGGAAGTGTTTCTGAAGAAGAGGTTGCTGCGGGTTTTAAAACCATTGAAAACACCAGTCATTTTTACCAACATATAGATTCTCCTTTGTCCAGAAAATTATTATTGAAGAAATTACTGCAACAAAAAGCGGTTTGTTTTGATACGGAAACGACGGGATTAAAAGCGCTTGAAGTAGAATTGATTGGAATTGCTTTTTCTTATGAAATTGGAAAAGGGTATTATGTTTCCTTTCCAGAAGATCAAAAAGAAACGGAGGCCATTTTAGACGAATTTCGTCCTTTTTTTGAGGCCGACCATATTGAAAAAATTGGGCACAATTTAAAATATGACCTCAAAGTATTGTCCAACTACAACCTGACTGTAAAAGGGAAATTGTTTGATACCATGATTGCCCATTACCTCATCAATCCCGACATGCGCCACAATATGGACATGCTTGCTGAAACGTACTTAAACTACCAACCCGTTTCTATTACAGCTTTGATTGGAAAAAAAGGAAAAAACCAATTATCGATGCGCCAAGTCCCTCTGGCAGACCAGACCGAATATGCAGTAGAAGACGCAGACATTACCTTGCAATTAAAAGAACACTTCACCAAAGAATTGGAAAGTGGCAATGTAGCTGCACTTTTTAACGATGTGGAGCTTCCGTTGGTTGCTGTGCTCACGGCCATGGAAATTGAAGGAATCAACATCAACGTAGCTTTCTTAAAAGAATTATCGGGAAGTTTAACCGCAGATATTGAACGACTAGAGAAAGGGATTTATGAGCAAGCTGGTGAAGAATTTAACATTGCATCGCCAAAACAATTGGGAATTGTATTGTTTGAAAACATGCAATTGGTTGCCAAACCAAAAAAGACAAAAACAGGACAATATTCTACCGCTGAAGACGTGCTTTCTTTCTTGGCCAAAGACCATCAAATTATTAGAGACATTCAAGAATACCGCCAATATAAAAAATTACAAAGTACCTATGTAGATGCTTTGCCCAATGAGGTGAATCCAAAAACAGGAAGAATTCACACCCAATACATGCAGGCGGTGGCTGCTACGGGTAGATTGAGTTCAAACAATCCAAATTTACAGAACATCCCCATCCGAACCAAACGCGGACAAGAGGTGCGAAAATCATTTGTCCCTAGAGATGAAAGTCATGTGCTTCTTGCAGCCGATTATTCTCAAATTGAATTGCGGATTATCGCGGCATTAAGTGAGGAGGAAACGATGATAAATGCTTTTAAGAACGGCGAGGACATTCATGCATCTACAGCTGCAAAAGTATTCGATGTACCCCTTGCGGAAGTAACCCGAGAACAACGTAGCAATGCAAAAACTGTTAATTTTGGAATTGTCTATGGGGTGTCTGCTTTCGGATTGAGCAACCAGACCGATTTAAGCCGAAGTGAAGCTAAGGAACTCATAGATACCTATTATAAAACCTATCCAAAATTAAAAGCCTATATGGCGGCTCAGGTAGATTTTGCACGTGCAAACGGCTATGTAGAAACGGTTTTAAAAAGGCGTCGCTATTTAAAAGACATCAATTCGCAAAATGCTATGGTGAGAAATGGCGCGGAAAGAAATGCCGTGAATGCACCAATACAGGGGTCTGCTGCCGACATCATCAAATTGGCAATGATTAACATTCACAAACGCTTTGAAAAAGAAAATTTCAAATCGAAAATGTTGTTGCAAGTGCATGATGAATTGGTTTTTGACGCACACAAAGATGAGCTAGACATCATTCGCCCGATTATCAAATATGAAATGGAAAATGCCTTTTCAATGAGCGTTCCATTGGATGTGGAGTTGGGTACGGGGCTCAATTGGCTAGAGGCGCATTAAGGGCCTAGAAAATGGAATTAGATTATATTGAAAACGTAAATGGGCTGGAGGAGCATGTTGTTCGACTGTACAACTTCAACATGGTGGAAGCCATTCAATTTAGAGCACTTCTTACA
>Ga0206677_10002532_pt1 | contig 15960 bp, 18 predicted proteins | sample M130m12015metaG_FD_155475 | JGI IMG/M metagenome (GOLD analysis project Ga0206677, IMG submission 155475) | Ammonia-oxidizing marine archaeal communities from Monterey Bay, California, United States - M1 30m 12015 | ecosystem: Environmental > Aquatic > Marine > Intertidal zone | place: USA...
ATCAGTAGACATTTAATATAATGTATAAATATTTACTTAAATATTTATTAACGAATTTAAATTAATAATGACAAACACACCTTTTATTTATAAATATCAACCAAAAACATTAGAAGAATTTGAAATAAGTACAGATTTTAAACAAATGATAAACACTTTATTAGAAATGGACAATATGAATATATTATTCATAGGAAATTCCGGTTCAGGTAAAACAACATTAGTAAATGCTTTATTAAGTGAATACTATAAAGATGAAAATATGGTAAATTCAAATAATATATTGTATATAAATAATCTCAAAGATCAAGGTATTTCATATTATAGAACAGAAGTTAAAACATTTTGCCAAACCAAATCAAATGTAAAAAAAACAATTGTATTGGATGATATAGATTTAATAAATGATCAAAGTCAGCAGGTGTTTAGAAATTGTATTGATAAATATGGTTCACAGGTACATTTTTTATGTACTTGTACAAATACTCAAAAAGTTATAGAAAGTTTACAGTCAAGAGTTAATTGTATAAAGATAAAGGCTTTGGCTAAAGAAGGTCTCATAAAAATTTTAAATAATATTATAGAAAAAGAAAAAATCATAATGTCTGAAGATGCGAAGAAATTTATAGTAGATATAAGTAACAATTCAGCTAGAATTCTTATAAATTATTTAGAGAAATTGAAATTATTAAATCAACATATAACAAGAAAATTATGTATAGAGATATGTACTAACATATCATTTACAGATTTTAATGAATATACAGATTTATGTAAGAATTCAGAGTTAAAGAAAGCCGTAAAGTTATTACACAGTATAAACAGTAAAGGGTTTTCAGTAATGGATATTTTAGATAATTATTTTATATACTTAAAATGGACAGATGTTATAGATGATAATATAAAATTTGAAATAATTAAATTGATTATGAAATACATATCAATATTTCATAATATTCATGAAGATGAAATAGAGCTTGCGTTGTTTACCAATAATTTAATTATTTTATTTTCAAGTTATATATAAGTATGTCACACCAAATATTTAAAGAGGATTTTGACAGTGCAATATTATATACATTATTAAATGATATATGTAGTTTGAAAAATGATAAATATTATATAATAGATAAAATAGCTTTTAAAAAAGCTCAATATAATAAATTATTAGAACCTTTTTTAGAAAGTTTAGAGAAATATTATCATGAATCAAAAAAATTTTACATAACAAGAAAATTAAATTACACACGATTTATTACTATAATACGACAGATGTGTAAAAAAAATGAGATAGCTTTTTCAAGTACAATAAAATATGATAAATCTACTTACAATATAGTATACTATATTTATTTATAAATAATGATAGTATTAAGATTAAACATTAGCTTTGGCAATAACAAAATATTTACTAATAACAAATTTACCTGTTAATATTTTGTCTTCATCTAAATAACAAAACCAGTTTAGGGCAGTGCGTGATAATATTTCTTTCCCAGGTATATAAATTCCAACTATATTTTCGTTAATATCTAAATAATTCTCACCCAACAACATTTCGCATGTAATAGGTTGATTGTTTGAGTCTTTAGTTCCTATTAAGTTTCCACTAATAAGATTCATTTGTTTAGATGATATTGCTTGAACACACCATTTATTAAAGTCTCCTAAGAATTCAACCTCGCTGGTATAATCATTGGATACTAGATTCTCAGCAAATAAACAATACTGTCTAATAACGTCATTATTTTTAGGAGCACCTATAAAGTTAGAATCAGGTATCATATTAAGATTATTATTACCAGTATAGACATTACATTTATTTTCTACAACGAAAGGTTTATCATTTTTAATTCCGATATCATAAAAGACATCAAGATTTTTTAAACATAAAAATGAGCTAGGTACTATCATACCTCCATAAATATATAATAATTTTAGTAGGCACAATTTTCTAATATGTTGTTTTTGTGGCTCTCCAACCTTGTTAATATCAATTGTCCAACCAGGTATTAGATTGTTAAAAGATGAGTCATCTATTAAGCAAATATGAAAATTAGGGTTGTGATCAATAATACTTCTTATAGTTAGATTTTGGTATGGAAGATTTAAATTTGTAGTACCTCTAGAACCAAAAGATTGCCATTCTCTAGCATTGTATTCATATGGTATATGAATCCATATAATAGGTTTTTTAGATCTTGTTATACTTGATTCATTAAGTAAATACTTTTTAATGAGGTTATATTCTTTTAACTCGTCATCGGTCTCATATTTATCTACATATCTTCTATAAACAAAACCTACTGCCATAAGTATTATAATTAAACATATATAATCAAAGATTCGCATTTTATATATTTAAAGATTATTTTATTAATTTTTTATTCTTAAAAAGTGAGCATCAAAAGCTTTTTGCATTTTACGAGCCTCTTCAGCTTGTTTGGCTAACGAATAAGCTCTATTAGTACTAGCAGTAGATTCGTGTTGTTCTTTTTCTGCTAAAAACTGTTTGGCTTGTTGAAGAGATGCGGGTTTAAATGTATTTGATGATCTATGTTGTTCATATTGTTGAAGACTATTAAAGTTTTTTCTAGCATCTTCTTTTGTAACAGGTATAAGTGTTTCGGTATGAGCTTTTTTAACATCTTCATATGGAAGATTACTAAATATCTCCGATGAATAATTTTGTGGAGCATTCATAGCTAAATTGGTATAATTAGAAAATTCACTAGTTTCTTTAACCTCTTGATGTATTACAAGAGCTCTAGAGTTAGCTCTAATTTTTTCTAATTGTGATGTTCTATTATGTTGAGCGATTTTACCTTCGGATAAATCTTTAATATCTTGATCAACTTCTTGTTTTAAAAAATCACTATATCCAGTATTATTATGTTCATTATTATTGAAATTTTTTTCAAATAATTCATTAAAAACTTTATTGAAGTTTTCTTCTTTTGAAAACGTTAGTTTATTTTTATCAGAATCAGTTTTGATAATTGTATTATAATCAGTTTCATTGGTTGAATTACTTTTATTTTTAAAAGTATATATTTCATATAATATTTTATATGCCTTACTGAAAAAAAGAAAATATTCTTTATCTAATCCAGATTTATCAGGATGAGTCATAAGAACAATACGTTTACATGTTTTTAAATGAGATTCATTAAAATCAGTTGGAATTTTAAATAATTCCAATATATCATTTAATTCATAATTGTTAATATCTAAATCTAAACTATCCATAATGCTATAAATTATAATAACATTATTGATTATATATTTATCGTTAATTACTATCAGTTACCTTTTACACCTATTACAAAGTTTTGGCTTTTGTATTGACCATATCAAAGAAATTAATAAGAGCCGCTTTTCCACCAGAAAAACTATATGCGAAATCAGATGCATACGACTCATTTCCCTTCACATATGCAAGAATGCTAGGTATACCCGTAACCATTTTTTTAGATTTTAGAAAAGCATATAAATCAAAACTATCATCAATATCTAAATCAAAACATAAAACATTATCAGGTGTATTAGCAAAATATTGTTCAACATCATCTTTAATAGTCTGACATGGTTTACACCAGTCAGCTCCAAATTTAAATACCATGATACCAGGATTTTGTTTTAAAAAATTCAAAAATTGTTCTCTGTCACGCACTTCAGTGTATATTTCTTTAGTTTTAGATTCATTAGTAGACGTTGCCATTTTAATATAATATTATTCTATTATTTTAAATAGTTATACGCATAACAGTTTATTTAGTTTATCTAGATCAATAGGATGCATTTTAATATGTGATTCCCAAAAATACTTACAAAATGACCACTGAAATTCCCATTCATCTGAATAATATTGAGGTACATTCTTTAAAAGTTTGCAACGTGTTTTATCAGATAAAATATCTAAAGAATCACGAGGAAGAACATAGGATAATTGTACTATAGGTTTTACTGGTTTATGATCATTTATTTTAATAAATTCAGTGTCAAAATACGGTATATATTTTAACAAATCACACATTAATGGAGGATAATGATAATTATAACACCATTTCCAATCACTACAACCTATGGAGTAGTATTTAAATGTCCATTCAAGTGCTTCTAAATAATTAATACATATGGCTTTAATATTTTCATCAGTATAATCAATATCAAATAACTTTTTATAGTATCTATTTTTCCAATACTCATCTCCTGGGCTGATATATTTTTCAATTTCTCTATTTTGTATTGGTAAGTTTAAAAATTTATACTCTCGCTCTTTAGATGTAGAACTAGGAAAGAATCTCTTACTATGTTTATCGCGTAGTTTATATTCCAGGTTGTAATATGCTAATTCATTGTCAGATAAATGTTTAATAAATTTTCTGAAAACAGACCAATTAATTTTAGTTCCATCAGTAATATTAGCTTTATTATTACTAACGGATATTTGATATGCATCCATTAGATGTGTTATACCATTAGTTCTAATATTTATACATGGTATATGTGGTATAAAATCATTTCCTAACATGAAACATATAAATATATAATCATGGATACGATTTTTTTGATAATCTAGATTGATGGTATTTTTATTATTCAAAGATGTTAATAATTTATCACCTAATACATTAATATCCATTACATATAACAGATTTGGTTGTAGCGATGAGTCAATATGTTTTATAAACTCAGGTGTTTCACGAAATAAATAAATTTCCTTACAATATTTTCTATGATTTAATGAAAGCATAATTAAATCCGCATCTAATCCATACACTACAGTTTTTTGTAGTTTATAATCGGGGTCTTTTCTAATATCTTCAAATAATTTATGTTCACCTTCACCTTCATTAGTACTTGTAGATATTAATAAGTTTTGTACATTATATTTTCTTGGATCACAAAAATAGTTATGAATAAATTTTGATAATTTATCCATGAATAATGTACCAGGAGTAATATTTGTAGTATTCCATGAACTATCAGTAGAACCTGTTATTACTTTGATCATATTATTAGTGAATTGTGATTTATATCGCCTAGTTCTTTGCTGATCTAATTTTGCAACAGGTGCAACACCATCAAACGCAATATAAACAGTTGTAGTGGGTTTGATATTTAAAATATATTCTTCTATTTTGTTACACACTGCTTTTATTAATTTATTTTCAAAATTTTTAGTGTTATCAATACTTCTAACACAATCATAAATAATAGAATTACAATCCATTAAAAGGTTATCTACATTACCAAAATCTTTGTTGAATTTTTTGATAATATCACTATGTTGTTTTACTATATGTGAAAAGTAAGCTGGTATACCCATTACTTATATTATGGAAATATCTCTTTAATCTGTTGAAATATAGATATTTTAAGTTTTAAATTAAATAACTTTAGTAAAAACCGCAAGATTAATTCTGTAAAATATTAAAAATCGGTATATATATACAATGAAACAAAACAAAAAAATTGTTTATAATGAAAACGATGGATCGTTAATAACTGCTCCAAAAAAGGATGTTTTGAACTTTATAAAATCAAAAGTTCTTTCATTTCAGGAGATAATCAAAAAGAGTATATTAGCAGTCCATAAGTACAAGTTTCTTGATATTTTAGGTGCTAACGACATAAATGTCTGTGTAAAAGCATTAGAATCATTATTTGTACAACTTACTGAAATCCAAGACAAAATTGATGCTAAAGAGAAAATTGACAATGATGCTACTATAACAAAACTACAGGAAATCAACAATGATCTTTCTGTATTACTTAAATCATTTGGTACTGAGAGCATGGATGATTTAATTACAGTATGTTTCGGTAGTGATTTTGTTGATTCAATATTAACAAACGAGAATAGTTCTAAATACGAAATCATTAGAAAATATGTACATCCTATTGGATATAAGGTAATGGTTTGGAAGGGAGATAAGAAAAGCGGTGGCAATCAAGTTCTCTCTAAAAATAGAATTATAGAAGATTTTATGATTGTTGAAACTGCTGATAATTTTGATTGTTTTGATCTAGCTAGAACGAGCAAATCCTTTCAGACCAAAGTTTTTGGTATTAAATTAGCTATCCAACATGAAACCTTAAAAAAAACCCTTATAATTTGTGGTATAGTGGATGAAATAATGCTTGAATGTTTAAATTATGAGTTTACAAAAAATAAGGTTCAATCATTATTAGAAAATCGTCCATCTGATCCAGATTTTGATGATGAAGCGTTCGCTAGATATATTGATATCTTAACTATTAAAGAACAATTAATATATTCAAATGAGGAATTATACAATAAATATATAGGAACACTTAATCAATTAAGTTTAATTAAACAAAAATCAATTTCTCAAGTGGTAAAAGAATTTATTAGTAATGAATTATATGGTCAACGTACAACAATAATTCAATTATTATTAAAATCAAAGGATCCAGAATTCCAATATTTAGCTTACCTTCTTTATGACCTTCTCTCTAATGATAATAATGGAAATATAGATACACAGGAACAAACACTATTATTTGATAGTTTACCATGGAATATTAAAAAATATTTTAGAGAAGCTATGAAACAAACAATTCAATACACTAATGAATTGTGTAATTTTGATAATTCAAAAATTCCTTTGGAACAACAAATTTGTTTAATGAAAGCAAATGATAGTGTAAAAGAAAAAGCAATGTTAAAATTAAAGGAAGTTAAAGCTAAATCTGAAGATTCAGGAACAAAGGCTCGTCATTATTTGGAAGGTCTATTAAAAATACCTTTTAATTTATATAGAAAAGAACCTATACTTGAATATCAAAATAATAGTTTATCAGCATTTAATGAGTTAATTACTTTAATCACTCAGAATTATAAATATTCACCAATTGAAGAGAAAAAAAGCTATACTAGTATGGATATTGCATCAGATCTTCCTATTATTGAGAATGATTTCCTTCCTAAGTTATATGAGAGATTTTTTGTATCTTTAAATGAATCATTAGTTAATAAAAAAAGAAATGAACTAATCATTAATGTATGTGAGATCAATAAACTTATCAAATTAAATAAATTAGAAAGTAATAAACTTTGTCATTCAGGTAAGAAAGCAGCAGAAATGAAAGAACAAATATCCGGGTTTTTAAATGAAAATAAATATGATACGAATGTTTTACTTAAATTATGCTCAGGAGTAAAACTAAATGGTATTTATAATGATTATCAAAAAGTTAAAACTATAATTACAAAGCTTAATACTTCTAATGAATATATCCAGAATTATATGTCTGAAACTAGAAATGTTTTAGATAAAGCTGTTCATGGACATGATAAAGCTAAAAGACAAGTTGAGAGAATTATAGGTCAATGGATTAATGGTAAAAATGAGGGTTACAGTTTCGGGTTTGAAGGTCCTCCTGGAGTTGGTAAAACTTCATTAGCTAAAAATGGAATTGCTCAAATTTTAAAAGATTCTGAAAACAATCCTAGACCATTTGCTTTTATAGCTGTTGGAGGTGATTCTAATTCCAGTACTATTAGTGGTCACAATTATACTTATGTAGGATCAAATTGGGGTAGAATTTGTGATATTCTAATGGAAAAAAAATGTATGAACCCTATATTTTTCATTGATGAACTTGATAAAGTTAGTAAAACTGAACAAGGTAAGGAAATTATCGGTATATTAACACATTTAATTGATCCAACACAAAACAGTGGTTTTCAAGATAAATTTTTTAGTGGAATTGATTTAGATTTATCTAAAGCATTATTTATATTTTCATATAATGATGTAGATTCTATTGATAGAATTTTATTGGATCGTATACATAGAGTTAAATTTGAACATTTAAATCTAAAGGATAAAATTGTTATCACAAAAGATCATATTATGCCAGAAATAACTGATAAAATGGGATTGAAAGATATGATAGATTTTGACGATGATATCATTGAATTTTTGATAGAAGAGTATACATATGAACCTGGTGTGCGAAAATTAAAAGAACTATTATTTGAAATAGTTGGTGAAATTAATCTTGAAGTTTTAAAAAATGAAAAGAAATATCAGATTCCTATAAAAATATCAAAAGAAGATATTAAAGATCGCTTTTTGAAAGATCGTCATCCAATAAGAATTACAAAAATTCATAAAGAACCTACAATTGCTACTATTAATGGATTATGGGCTAATGCAATGGGAAAAGGTGGTATTATTCCAATTGAAGGTTCATTTATTTTATCTGGAACCATGATGGATTTTAAACTTACCGGTAGTCAAGGAGATGTTATGAAGGAAAGTATGAATGTAGCAAAAACAATGGCATGGCAATTATTGACATCTGAAAGACAGATGGAGTTAGTTTCAGAGTTTGATAAAACTAAATGTCAAGGTATTCATATTCACTGCCCTGAAGGTGCTACTCCAAAAGATGGTCCTTCAGCTGGTACAGCTATTACAACTGTTATATATAGTTTATTATCAAATAGAAAAATTAATAATCAAGTAGCTATTACTGGTGAGATGGATTTAAGAGGCAATGTAACCATTATTGGAGGATTAGATTTAAAGATATTAGGAGGTATAGCAGCAGGAGTTAAACAGTTTTTATTCCCCAAACAAAATGTTAAGGATTATGAAAAATTGAGAGAAAGATATAAAGATGATGAAAAAATATTTGATGGCATTTCATTTCATCCAGTAGAGACTATTGAAGAGGTATTAGAATTAGTGTTTATTGATTAATTTATTAACTATATTTAACCATTTTTGTATTATCTTATCGCGTTTTCTTATAGCGTCTATAAAATCCCAATTATACCTGTCATAATATGGAATTTTATAGTAAGTAATTTTATCATTAAATTTGACAGTAGTCATTTAGTTATAATCATAAATTATTTAATACATAAATTATGATTTATCCTACCGATATCTCAGTTACGCCTTTCTTTACTAATACAGGCTAATATATATTTCTCATTCAAAAATAAGTTTTTGAAAAAATTTAGTATTGTGATATTTAATATAATTATCAATAAATTTATATAATATGGTAGATTGATATATATTATTTTTTTTATATGATTCACACAACAAAAGTATAAATATAAATTGAGTTTTAGAGATCCTGTCAAGTAAATAGTCCTTATATAATGTAGATAATAATGTAAGATTATATTTCTTAATAATGAAGTATGTAATAGAATAAACTTTTACCTTACTATATGTCATAGTTCCCATTTAAAAAATAATAATATTTAATATTTCTTAAATATATATACAATATGGCATTAAGCTTAGAACCTAGTCAATTAATACAATTTTTTACAGCAATGTCTCCACTGCTATTAGCTTTTTTATTAGTGGTAATATCATTGTTTAACCAAGATGCAAAAGGTTTAATATATTTAGGTGGAGTTTTAGTATGTAGTTTTGCATGGTTAATGATGGTATTCTTAATAAAGAGTCCTACATATGAAGATAAAGCGGATTCATGTAACGTTATAGGATGGCCATTTGACATCACAAGTTATAATAATCCTAACTACAGTAGTTATTTTATAGCATTTACTATGGCGTATCTAATATTACCTATGTATTTTAATGATCAAATGAATTGGTTAGTATTAATATTTTTACTAATATTATTTGTATCAGATTCTTATTCAAGTGTAATGAAACGATGCACACCAACATCAGGTCCAGTAATTGGTGGAATAATAGGACTTTTGATGGGTGGTGCTTGGTTTACATTATTTCATGCTACAGGACATGACGATCTGCTATATTTTCAAGAAATGTTAAGTAATAGTGTAGTATGTAAGCGTCCTAGCAAACAAACATTTAAATGTTCTGTTTATAGAAAAGGTGAACTCATATCATCTAGTCTAGTTTAAATAGTAAATTTGTCAATATTATCATTTAAAATACTTAACGTTTGATTGCGTACTTTATTTCTTTGTTTTTTTTCCCAAATTAATTTAACATCATGTATGTTAACTCTGAAATGATTAAACCAATCTGCAGTGGCTTTCCTAAATGAATAATTTTTATATGTTTCTAGTATTTTAATAGGAGCAACCGGTTTATTTGTCTTAGTATTTACATAATTATGTAACTCAAATATAAATTTTTTTAGATCCTCCTTTTTCTTAATTAAATGGTAATATTTATATCCATTTAAAAGTCCAGTAGAATGCATTCTACAATCAGGACATGGTAATATAGCACATATATCTTTAATCATTTTTATAATAATAGGACTCATTTCTATAAAAGCATCTTCATTTACTTTTTCTGCTAAACTATGGAAAAATATCCAACATGTCGGTCCCCAATCATCACCAAATTTCATAATATAATTAATATAAAGATTTAATTATATATATATTTACAAATGTCATATAAGATAGAAGGTAATCTAGATTTTTTCCATATGTTAAACAATGAATTAACCAAACCTATAAATAATAATAAAGTTAAACGTTGTTTAATAAGTAAACAATCATTAAATGACACATCAATTAAATTGATGTGTGGACACGAATTTAATTATATGCCTTTGTATAGAGAAATTATTAAACAGAAATTACATCATAATCATTTAAGTATTGTACGCTTAAAAAAAAATCAGTTACAATGTCCGTATTGTAGAAATATTCAAGAGAAGGTATTGCCATATAAACCTTATGATAATGTAGATAGGAAAAATGGAGTTAATGGTCCACCTAATTATGAGATGCTTATGGATGAATGTACATATATTTTTAAGTCAGGTAAAAGAAAAAATGTGGCTTGTAGTAAACAATGTAACGGAAAATATTGTAATGGACATTATAAAATGATTAAGAAGAAAGAAGAGAAAAAAAAATCGGAAACTGAACCAAGTTTAGAAAATATTATAATACATGCACAAATAAATATACAAGATTACAAAATAAAAGATAAAAAAAATGGTGATGTTTATTCTCTAGATAAATTGTTGGTAAAACAGTTGAAACAATTTTCAAAACAGTATAATATAAAAGGTTATTACAAGATGAAAAAACAAGAGCTAGTTAACGCATTACACAATTTAGCCGATAATAATAAGCTTATATCATAATAGTTTAAGAAAAATATAGATTATTATAATTATGAGTCAAATAGAAATTACATTAATACTGTTACTATTGTTAGCATCATTAATAGGGATACCATGCTGTAGTTTATGCTGTTGTAGAAATAGTGATTATATAACTTTAACTAATGAAAGTAATTAAAAATAATATATAAAACTTTATTAAGTATATATATTATTATGGAAACAAAAGATCAATTAGTTAGTCACATTAAAGAATGGATATCAATAGATGAAGAAGTTAAACTATTAAAAAAAGAGATTAAAATTCGTCAAGAGAGAAAGAAAAATCTAACGCAAGATTTAGTTGAAGTTATGAAATCAAATGAGATAGACGCTTTTGATATTAATAATGGTAAACTGATTTATACAAAGAGAAAAACTAAACAAGCTATAAGTAAAAAATTATTATTATCTTCATTACAAGATATGTTTGAAACACCTGAGGAGGTAAATAAAATAACTGAGCATATATTAGAATCTAGACAAGAGAAAATAAAAGAAATTATAAGGAGAAAAACAAATAAAAACTAAAATAACTATTATATATATAAATGTTACCAAATAGTAAAATAAAAGAACAATTAAAAAAGAAATTTAGCTTGGGTACTCAATCAAACGACAAAAATTTAGCAGGTAATAATAAAGAAGTATTAAAATCTATAAAGAATACTGCTATATTGGCACCAGATAGATCTACTCCAGGATCAGCATCAATTTTATCATTCTTAAAGACACAAAATAAAAATGATAGTGGTGATAAATTTCTAGATATGAATCCAATAAAATATTATCATTATCCTATTGAGTTTTTAGATAAAAATATAAGTAATTTAGACCATAAAAATAAAACTGTAAATATATGTATATATTCTGTATATACTGAGACATCCAAACCATATTTAATGTATTTACTACATAAGAAAAAGGATACTTTTATATGGCCAAAATTTATTTCTAAAGGAGATCTTATAAATGAATGTAAGTCTAAATTAGTTAAATTAGAAATATCTGATGATGTAAAATTTGAAGGATATATTAAAAATAATGATAGTATTAATCTATTTTATAAATTAACTGATAATTTTGATTATAATCTAAATTTGAGGGATGAAACACCATTTTGGTTTGCAACAATGTATGAAATATTATTTTCAAGAAAAATATTATATTTTAATATAGATAAAAAAGTGATTGATATATTTATAGCGGAACGCAGATTACAATATTTATTAGATAAACAAAATCTATTTTATCAATTACCTATAGTTATGTATAATGGTGCTCCTTCACATAAACTAGACTTCTATTTAGAAGCAGGTTTATTAAAAGCTCCTCCAATAAAATCTTCACAAGGACCATACTATTATTTTGCAAATTATATGAGAGCAGCGAAGTTTGGTTCATGGAATGTAATGGGTGGTTATAAAGAAATCAAGGTAGATAACGACGTAATAACCGATAATCAGTATGGTAGATATATAAAAGGTGGGATTATTAGATTTATAGTTTATCCTGGAAAAAGTAAGGTAATTATGAATAGATCTTGGGATAAGAAAAATGATCAGATTGATAAAAAAAATCTTACAGAAGATATGAAAAAAATATATGATACTAAGGGTTCTTGGGTAAAAGATTATGATTCAGTTTTATTAGGACCACTCAAAATTGGAAATAATAAAGTAATTCATAATGGTACAAGTTTAACAGTAAAGAGTTATTATCAATATAAATCATTATCTTATCATTATTTAGATAAGAAAACTATACCTGAACAATATACTCCCGATTTAGATGAGAAATATTATGATTTAAGCGATAACAAATATTTTAAAATAGAATAATTATTATATTATTATTTATATAATAATGAATCAAGCTCTTAAAATTACTATTACAATTCTTGGTATGTATGTGTTTTTTCAAGCTTTTACAGCTATAGCTAATTTTGTAGGATTATCAATAGAAGATTATATTAATTACCTATTATGGGTTATTGCTTTAATAATTTTTTGGTTATTTTTACCTAGAGACTCTGGATCCGTCTTCTTTAATTAGGTTTGTATAATATATATAAAATTGAACTAAATATATTATACTAATAAACAGTATAAAGACCATGGAACGAAAAATAAACAAGAAAATAGAAGATGCATTTGCTAATTATAAACAAGATATCAAGACTGGAGTAGTTGGAGCTATCTCTGCTATCAATTGTCATATAGATGAACTTGAACAATCTCCTATCAAAACTACTGTTGATACAAAACAGTTTATACAAAAAGAATTAATGGATTTACTACAAGAATTGTATGATCATCCAATTTTAAAACTTGAAAAGACTGATTTTCAGAAAAGAAAAAGAGTTAAGAACGTAGTGCCTTTACATGATAGATGTATTGCTTGTAGAGCTAATGGCGAACAATGTACACGTAGACGCAAAGGTACGGATGAATATTGTGGTACACACATCAAAGGTACTCCTCATGGTATTATTAGCAAGGAAAAACAGAACAGTCAACCTAAATGTACCACTAAAAAGGTATCTGTTTGGGCTCAAGATATTAAAGGTATTATTTACTACATAGATGATGATCTAAATGTATATGAAACAATTGCAATCTTACAAGGAACTGAAAATCCTAAGGTTATAGCTAAATACGAAAAAGCACTTGATGTAGAAGGTAACGTAGAGTATACTATTCCATCATTTGGAATTTAAAATCATTTAAATAGAATATATTAATTATATTTAATATGCATGAAACGGTTGTTGAAATTTTAAATATTGTTGGTATAGATTTTCAAAAACTTAATGATAATTCAGACCAATTAATAATATACAGAGATACATTAATTGATCCTGAAAAATATAAGGTAGCTAAAGAAAAGATAGATGACCTCAAAAAGTTTTTTTCATCTTCTTTCTTGACAAGCCTACAAGAAAATGCACACAAAAAACAGAAATGGCCTCTGCTTAATTTGGTTAGACAGTTATTAAAAACTAATATGTATGAAATGAAACCTATCAGAAAAAGTGATGGTTATACTAAGGATGGTAAAAAGAAATATATCCGTTTTTTTCTTATTCAGAAAGTAAATAGTACTACCACTGAAGTTTTAGAATAATAATATTATATATTATTATATGCCAAGCCACGATTTTTTTTATAGAGTTGGCGACATTATATGTAATATACCGTGGAAAAGACCTACAAAATCTAAATTGTTAGAATTGATGAAATATTTTAATGAAAATTTTCCGAAAGCTCATTTATTCAAAATTGCTTTACATGGAGGATTTCATTCATCAGATTATAATAATACATGGGATATAGATATGACAATACATTTTGTAGATATGAATGATAAAAATTTTCAAGATATATATGATTGTTTTCATTTTTTATATTATCATGCCTTAAATAATTTTAATATACTAGTAGATATTAAGTATACAGATAAATTTTATCATACTACACACACACTGTATGATCTTGTTAAAAACAAATCTTACAAAGATTTAGAATCATTTGACGAACATAGTTTAGTAGGCGATAGAATTGATTTTTCTCCTATAATTGAAAAAAAATATAAACAAGAAGACTTGAAAATAAATAAAAGCAAAGATATATATAAAAATATAGTTAATTTGGATAATAATCTACAATTATTTATTCTTAAAGATAAAATGTACAATAGTACATTTAATGACAAATTTACAAAACATATTACAAATGGACGCATTTACTATAAAGATATTATAGTAAATGAATCATGTAAGATAAATAATAATTATTTTAATTAAATATAATTATTATTATTTGTTATTATTATTATTATGAACCACCGTTACCTCCTCCACCGTCAGATTCAGGTTCAGGTTCAGGTTCTGGTTCTGGCTCAGGTTCTGGTTCTGGACAACTGCTACAATTTAGAATTTCTATGGTTACTGATTGATCGCCTTCGCTTAGTAAAAAAGCTATTAATCCATTAGATGGGACAGATGGTACTGTAAATACAGTTCCATATGGCGATCCATTCTTATATAACCTAATTTGAGTACCAGGTTTCACTTGATCAAAACCTACAGGCTCTACATTCAAGTTTACCGTTGCGTCACCTAGTTGACAACAATATGTATACTGCAATTGCCACAAATGATTATTATTTATTAAGTTTATACTGTTATCATCTACATTCATTCCATTTTCTAATTGAATTGGACCTAATCCTGAAGAGTTCCATCTTATTGTTTGACAATCGCAATTTACTTCTGGTTCTGGTTCTGGTTCAGGTTCTGGTTCTGGTTCTGGTCCAAATCCATCTCCATCACAATTATCAATACAACATCCTTCACAATTATAATAGTACTCTTGAATTGGTATAGTATCATCTGTAGATAGTATACCGCGATATATTTTTAATGCATTAAATGAAACCGATACTGTTTGAGTATTGATACCCTCATTGATATCCTCATCAATAATCTTTACATCTCTATCTATATCCTCATCAATCTCCTCATCATTCTCAATTGGTTTCCTTCGCTTATACTCCCAATTTACTTTTATATTCATCAATAATTCACCGCATCCGGATTTAGATGTATATTCCTGTATAGTACCCGTGTCCGAATCAGATAATGTTATTCCATAATCATTTTGCGGCATCGGTTCGCGTGGGACAAATACAACCGGAACAGCTGTAGGAATTCCTCCAGGTCCAATAGTTTGATTAAATTTCAATGTACCTATTGAAAACCCTGGATCATTGTTTGTATTCTCTGATACTAGTTGAACATTATATACAATATTGTCTCCTCCTTGCACATTTGTCTTT
>Ga0206677_10002533_pt1 | contig 15956 bp, 22 predicted proteins | sample M130m12015metaG_FD_155475 | JGI IMG/M metagenome (GOLD analysis project Ga0206677, IMG submission 155475) | Ammonia-oxidizing marine archaeal communities from Monterey Bay, California, United States - M1 30m 12015 | ecosystem: Environmental > Aquatic > Marine > Intertidal zone | place: USA...
AACTCATTACCAAGTTTATCGTATGATACAGAATCGTTGTTTAATACTGCTGATGTTACTTTAGTTAGTGCCATAATTATTTATTTATTCTGTTATTAAATCCCAACTGGTTGTTTCTTCATTCCACACGTATACTTGTCCGTCATCTGGCATAGCTACAGGAGCCTCCCATAAGCAGCTATTTTCATTTAGTGTCCAGCTAGCGTAGGGCTTGGGTGGAATAAATGCATCACGAGCATAGTCATAAGTATATCCTATACCCGCATAATTTTTTCTATACGGAGTACCATCACTTGAGTGTACACCACCATTTGTATTGTAAGATGTACGCTTACAAACTTGCTCACGTATGTTTCCATAGTGTATCTCCCAGTTCGTATTTCCGTCTGTTTCGTCTTTACCTACTATTACTTCAGTAACGATGTTTTGCATGTTTAAAAAAGCGTAGTGTGCCATTATTTATTTTATGTATTAAATGATATTGTTCCCGTTCCACCAGTAAATGTAGTGTATTTTTCATCTGTACCTACAGCAGTATTTAATTGTCCAGTAATTAATCCAGAACCTGTCGGTATTATAATATTATAAATATCTGAATATCTTAGTATTACAACGCCAGATCCTCCAGACTTTCCTGTACTAGACCCAAGCTCAGCACCGCCACCACCACCACTACCTGTGCTAACATTTCCAGCTGTAGCGTTATCATTAGGTCTTGTGCCTCCATTACCGCCAACACCTGATCCCCCAGAAGTAGTACCACCTGAAGCAGATCCACCACCTCCACCTCCAGCATAAAATAAAGAGCTTCCTGTGATTCCATTAGATAGTCCAGCGCCTCCGTCTCCGCCATAAGGAGATGGTGTTCCTCCAGTTAATCCAGCACCACCAGCACCACCACCGCCACCGCCATATAGACCACCTCCACTGTATCCTTGTCCAGACGTTCCAGAACCAACAGTTCCATATGATGCACCACCTCCAGAACCACCATCTTTTCCATCTTTCTCAACGGAATTACCACCACCACCACCACCACCACCAGTTGAGGTAATTGTATTGAAGGTAGAATTAGTTCCATTAGATCCAGCAGTAATATCACCCGCTCCTCCAGTACCGCCGCCTCCTATTGTTATTGAATAATTAGTGGAAGTGATTAATGATTCAGCGTCAACTCCAGAAACTCCGTATGATGCAAGAAAGCCTCCAGCTCCTCCACCACCACCATAGTAGGGTCCACCCCCTGCACCACCTCCAGCAACTACTAGATAGTCAACTGATAAAGCGATCAAGTTTGTTTCAATATTATCTGCGGCCCATCCTTTAGTAGCGTCTTGATATATGAGTCTTACGGTAGAATTATTAATTACACATCTAAAATTATTAGTTAACCCTTGAATTTTTTCAGAACCATTAGGAGCTAATATAATTTTATTAGTTGCGAATGTACCAGCATAGTCTTGTATAACTATTTCATCACCTACAGCACCTGCAGGTAGAGTAACTGTAATTTCAGCACTAGTAGTATTAACAAAATAACCTTTACCTGCTACCGCTGTAAAATTACTTGTTTGAATTGTTTCAATCCAATCTGTGCCAAATGACGCGTCAATTAATTCTTTCTTTATTTTAGTTTGTGCCATAGTTAACTAAATGATATTGTTCCTGTACCTGCTGTAAATGTAGTTACTTTGTCCGTTCCATCTGTAGCAGTTGTTCCGGTTAATCCAGATCCTATAGTGACTGTGTACGTATTGGGATAGCGAATAATTACAACTCCCGATCCTCCAGATCTTGCTACTGTTGAATTTTGCTCACCACCCCCAGCTCCTCCACCTGTGTTTGGGGTTCCGTTGGAAGCGTTATTTTGAGCATTACCCGTTCCACCAGTTCCTCCTCCTCCGGAGCCACCAGATCCACCAGTGCTATAATAACCACCGCCGCCGCCACCGCCAGCATATGTGACAGATGATCCAGTAATTGAAACAGCTAAACCAGCCCCTCCAACACCTCCTTGACTTGGATTGCCACCTCCAGACGAGTTACCACCAACAGCACTAGCACCACCACCACCAGTACCAGCAACGGCTCCTGTATCTGGACCACCAGCATAACCTTGATCAGCAGTGCCTGAACCAGGTGTGTAAGATCCACTATTACCTCTACCTACTCCTCCTCCAGATCCTCCTGTAGCACCATTTCCAACTCGATGTCCGCCACCACCCCCTATTGATGTTATTGTAGAAAAAACAGAATTAGATCCATTCAATGCACTGCCACCAGATGATACTACACCTGTGCCTCCAGCACCCACTGTAACTGTATAATCTGTTGCTATTAATAAATCTAAAGATGTTTCAGCACTAGCACCTCCACCAGAACTTGATCCATAAGACGTACGCAAACCTCCTGCACCACCACCTCCACTTATGTCACTTGTTGCACCAGCACCACCACCTACTACTAAAAAGTCAAAAGTTAAGGGTGTGCTTGGTGTAGCTGAACTATACGCATCATTAGCAATTAACCACCCTTTAGTAGCATCTGAAAAAACTAATGTTTTTGATACCTTATCTTCTGATAATACTAAATCATCAGCAGCACCTTCTATATTATCACTCGATGTGATCGTAATATTATTTGTGGAGGCATTTGCTCCATAGTCAATAAGACTAATTTCATTACCAATAGCTGGACCGTTAGGTAATGTAACTGTAACCGCAGTACTTGTAGTATCAATAAAATAACCCTCTCCAGCAACTGCAGTAAAGCTAGCTGTTTTTGGAGTAGCTTGCCAGTCTGTCCCTAAAGAACCATCAATTAAATCTGTTGTAAGTTTTGTTAATGCCATAAATTAAGGCTTTATAGGTTTGGTTTCGGGAAAATCATCTGTTGATGGCCAGTCTCTTAATTCTTGCCTGTAAGTCATCCAAGCTGCGTGGTTTGGATAGTCTGTCAATGGAACAATGAAATCGGTTGCTTGTAATTCAGTATTTCGCCAATCTCTCATAGCTTCGTGGGATATTCCGTTAGTTACTGCCATAATATTAAAAATTTATAATTACGTATCCAGAGCCACCATTTCCGGCGGTTAATGTACCAGAGTTACCATAAGTTCCTATTAAAATACCACCACCACCACCTCCAGATCCAGGCCTTGCATTAAGAGGCGTGTGAGAAGTAGCATTACCGTGATTGCTTATACTTAAAGTTGAACTATTAGAGTTTAAAAACTTATCTTCTTGAATCCCGCTCGCTGTTAGGGCAGCCCAGCTTGGTGAAATCATAGACGCAGTAACTGTTTTATCGGAGCTTAAAATAACGCTCCCATCTTGTGTTAAAGTAGAATGATTACCAGAGGTTCCAGTTGCAGTAAACCCTTGTCCGCTTGTGTAGGATCGTGATGCTCCGGCTCCACCTCTACCAGCTGTTAATGTTATATCTGAGGTTGATGTTAGCTTATAATAACCAGACCAAAACCCGCCAGCTGTGCCTCCCAAACCAGACGTAGAATTAGGAGCGCCGCCACTACCCTTAGCAGTTCCTCCGGTTCCTCCTCCAATTAGAGTAACATATATAACAGAACCCACTTCTAAATTATTATCGGTTGGCGAGAAAACAGCTGTTTGATCTGAGGTGTCAGCTAATAAAAAAGATGTATTTGAAACACCACCGCCACCCCCGCTTGCTGCTGGAAAAAAATCTGTAAAATTACTCATATTATTGTCCTATTATTACCCAGCCCTGTGCTGAGCCGCTATATATTAATTCAAAACTAGCAGTAACGGTGTCTAAAGTCATTGTGCTTGCACTGCCCATTATTTTGTCTGATCCATTAGGTACTATTGTACATGTAGCAACCCCTGATCTATTGCTTATTTTTATATTTTTACCAACTACTCCAGCAGGCAATGTTAAAGATAAACTTGCTGTAAATACATATAATGTACCCGTTACAGCTGTTGTATTACTAGATATCACACTAACTGATGTTGATGTATCTGCAGTGCCTAAAACATTACCTAAACTTTTAATTTCTACCGTAGAGTTATTAGGTGGCGCCGTTGAAAATGTTAATGCATTTCCTGATAAAGAAAATGTATTTTTTTGTTGATATAAACCATTTATATATACATCAATTGCATTTTCATTTAAAGGTGTTGTTGATAATGTAAAACCTATTGAAGAGCCATCCCCATTAAAATTATCAATTGCAACAGTATTTTTTTCTATAGTAATGCTATCAAACGCCATTACCTCAACGCTATAACCATTTTGCGGCGCTGTTGAAAATGTAAGAGTCGCACCATTTATGCTATACATACTTTTTTCTTGGTAGACCCCTTGTATAAATACAAATGTTTTGTCTTCGTCATCTATAGATTGAGATAACGCAAATGCTGTTGTTGATCCATCTCCTGTAAAAACATTTTTATTTAATGATGAAGAATCAACAGCTTTTATATGAACAACTTCTACGGCAGCACCGTTCGGTGGTGCGGTGGAGAACGTTAGTGTACTACCGGAAGTTGTATAATTATTTTTACTTTGATAAACACCATCAATATATACTTGCGTGGCATTTTCATTTGTGATACTCATAGAGAGTACAAACGCTGTTGTTGAACCATTACCTGTAAAATCGTCGCTAGCTATTATACCAGAGACACCTACCATGTGTATTAATTCAACCGACGCAGTATTAGGAGGCGCCGTAGAAAATGTTACAGTACTTCCACTTGTAGTATAGTTATCTTTTGATTGGTAAACACCATCTATATATACTTGAACATTGTTTTCATTTACAATTGCAGTTGAAGTATCAAATGTTGTATCCGAGCCGTCTCCTGTATATATATTTTTTTCTACATTCACAGTTCCACCACCTCCACCACCAGAAACAGTACCATTTTTCCAATAGCTATTTGTAGCATCCCATACTAATGCTTGCCCGTCAGTTTTAGAAGAAACAGTTACATTAGATATGTTTTCTACAGTATGACTTGTAGCTGTTGCAACACCGCTTGAATTACCGAGCCATAGTTGATCTTGAGGTATATTAGGAACATCATTTGATCTTCCCGCACCAAATACTTCAATGCTACCATTAGAACCGTGCACCTTAACTATCTGCCCTACTCTTTGTATTAGAGCCGTTCCTGTTGGTTTGGTTCCCACAAAACCTCCATTAGATCCAACCCACACCGGATCTCCCTCTGTAAATCCAGTTGTTGAAAACCCAGCAGCCCTTCCAAACGCTACACAATCTCCCTCAGCATCATCCGCTATCTGTTCGGATAAAATACCTACAGCAGGCATTGTAGAAGCTGACGCATTATCTGCAACGTCTACTTCTAATACGTTACCACTTGGAGGGTTTGAGGTAGGAGAGGCAAAAACTATAGTACCTGCGGTTAAAGTTCCACCAGATACATTCTTAACAGTTAACACTATTTTAAGAGCAGCCTCAGCTTCCCCAGAGGCTACCGTTCCAAATGAAAGATTACCCGCCCCATCCGTGAGAATTGCCTGCCCTACGGTTCCATCATCATCTGGAAAAGTGTAGGCGTCATTTATTCTTATATTATTAAGAAAACGATTAGCCATAATTTAAATTATATTTTCTGAATAAGTATTTTTATTGCATTTGACGTAGGCGCCACTGAAAAAGTTACATCAACTTGAGATGCACTTGTTCTTACTACGTCTGCATAAACAGTTTCGTTTGTAGACGCGTCAAATAGTTGTATAATTAAATCTTGACTATTTAAACCATGTGTAACAGGTATTGTTGTTAATGTACCATTACCTATTAAAGCTTTATATGTTTTTGTTTCAAGTGATACAAAACCAGCTGTTACAGAAAAGTCTGCGGAATCGTATCCAGATATACCTTTAACTGCTGCACCTGATGTTGCTGCTGCTGTAGCTAAATCAACATTAGATTGTACAATTGTAAAATCACTTAATGAACCTCCCGCTCCTGCAGCTATAGCAGTTTCAGCTATAATAAAGTCACCTACTCTTACTTGCTCTGTAAAAAATAAACCATCTACAGTAACAGTATACGCATCACCTTTATCAATAGCTATGTTAGTAGCTGTATCTAAATCAGGGGTGTTAGTAGAGGCATCATATCCTCCCTTATATTCTAAAAGCCCAGTTGCAATAGTGTCTACATAATTTTTTGTAGCAACATCCTGAGCACTCGTAGGATCAGTTACATTTTGTATTCTAGCATTAATACCTGTGGTTACAAAATCATAAATTTGATCACCTGTAGCTAATTCAACACCTGCGTTTGTAACAGCGCTAGTTACAATGTCGATATTTGGTATTGGTCCAGTGCTATCCGTTATTGTTAACTGGTCAGCAGTAGCTGTGGTAATCGCAGTTAAATCACCTCCCGCTGATACCCAGGCTGTACCATTATAAAATTTTATTACATCATCTGTAGAATCGTAATATACCTGTCCTTCAACCGCTCCTGAGGGAGCTGTTGCTAATACCTGAATTACGGCGTTCTGTAGCTCGTTTTTCGTTAAGTCTACATTGTTTAAATATTTTATTGCCATTTTTTTGTTTTAGTTTAAGTATGCCTTTCCGGAAAAAGGAGCAGAAAAATTTATTGTTAAGTTGTTTTCGTCAATATATGTAGTATTTCCATACACTATGCTGTTAGCGCTATCTATAATTGTAACACTTGGAAATTTTTTTAAATTATGTTCTACATTCCAAACAGCCGAAGCGTTTGATTGTGTAAACGTAAAGAACACATCTGAAGTTGATATACCTGTTGCTGATAAAGCTATTACAGATGTTGCAGGCTCACCCGCACCACCTTGCTGAACTAAAGAAAACAAGTAAGCGTTATTTAAACTAGTTATACTAGTTATCTTATATACGCTATAATTTTGAGGGTTAGCTGTTCCAATATCCGTTATTTTTATAATTTGATTTTTATATAAATCAACTATAGGTTGAATATCTGTATTATTAGCTGTATATCTTGAAAATGCTATACCTGTAATATTTGCCCAACCAAATTGTGTGGGTGCAGTGGGATTAACTTCATATCTAAAGTCACCACTTTCTAAAGAACCTCCCGTATATTTTCCGGCATAATTAAATTGAAAACCAATACCAGTTGAATCAGCTGTGCTTGACTTCGCAAAATATTTAGCAATTTCCTCTATCTGGTAATTTTTTGTAGTATTACCGTTTATATCCGTTCCAACTAAACGGTCACCACCTGTGATAACTGTATCGTTGGGATATAATTTTATTCTTGCCATATTATTTTATTAAGGATATATAAGTCCAGTTGACGCTGATGAAACCGCTGTGGTATAACAACCCGCTGCTGGTGTTAGGTCGGTATAAAAATTAACATAAGGATGAGAGCCTACGTTAGAACCTATTGTTATATCAAAAGAGTAAGTTCCGCTAGCTGGGTTAACTATATCCGCACCTCCTGATGCAAATACAAAACCTGTTTTTACACCAGCAGGATTACCACCTCCCCCGTAAAGCCAAGTGCCTAATCCTGGTGATATAGGATTAGCAGGACTGTAAACAGGAAATTGATTTGGGGTAGCTGGATTAGTGAATCTAGCTCTAATGTGTTCTACAGCGTTTTGTATACCTGCGGTATAATTTATTGTAACCCTCCATTTGGCACCAGTACTCCATTGCAACTGCCCTCCTACTGTTACAGTATTGTATACTGTATTTACAGCAGAAATTGATAATGAATTATTATTTGTTTGATTTACTGGACCAGCCGCTTGTACTATAGTGTCTGTATTGTTTAAGCCACTAGCTAAAACAGTATTACCCTGAGCAGCTATAACAACCTGCGCATTTCTTTGAGAAGAGCCACAAGTAGCAGATTGATCTGCTATTGCTATTTGATACGTAGCAGGGCTGGACGATATAACCTGCGTTCCGCTAGGAGCGGTTGCACCATTACTTCCTGTTAGAGTAAATGAAGACCCTATATCTCCTGTAACAACATAAGGAGTATTTCCTCCTGTATTAGCTATATTAGAATTAGTAAATGCTGCCGCTGTTATTTCTGTATTATTAGGAAATATTTGACTGTTACCAATATATCCTTTTAGAATGTTATCAGCTCCCAACTTAATTGAGGATAAAGGATTATTGAATAAGTTTATAGGCATCTATGCTGTAATTAAGTATAATGTTTTAGCATCTTTGGTGCTTATTGCATCGTATTGAGCTTGCGTGCCTTTCCAAAAACTTAATAAAGATTCTGAGTTTGCATTAGCAGCATCGTAGTAAGGTTGACCACCTATTATGTTTGTTAAATTTGCCATTTTTTAATTTTTATATGGTATTTTTTTATTTAGCCATTCTTGTCTTTTATTGCAATTGCAATTGCCTCCTGTAATTACATTAACTACTTTAGTTATACCAGTAAAATCTGTCATTGTTTTAACTGTATCACCTAAACCTTTATTTTTTGTAAAATCCATCTTGTGCAGATTTTATAGTTTTTAAAAAATTGTTAATATATTGTGCTCCATTTACATTGAACCCTGGCTCCACTTGAAGTACAGGAACTGTTTCTGGAGCAAATCCAGAATAATCTGAACTATCTATAAAAACAGTTTTTATATTAAGTTCTTCTGATACTTCTACTTGAGCACATTGCTCGCAATTAGTTGTTTTATATACTTTCATTTAATTTAATTTAATTTAATTTAATTTATTATAATGTATAATCAATATAGCAACTACCGCCATAACCTCCAGAACTACTAAAATTACCTCGAATTTTATATGGTGTTGCTGAGGTACATCTTATTATATAGTTTGCGTATACTGAGCAGCTATAAGGAGCTAAAGCACTAAAATTTTGGTTTAAAGTTCCACCTCCTGATCCAGTCCAAGTTGCTGAAAATGTCCAACAAGCACTATATTGAGGTGAAGGACACCATGAATCTCCAGGCGCTGGCGTATATGGTGTAAATGTTTGCCAAGCTGCCCATGTTAAGGGTCCTACACTTTGTACTGTTCCACTGTAACTTCCAGGGGCTGGCATATTAGGCACTGATTTTGATACAGTACCTTGGAATGGAGAAGGATTTGCGGAGGGAACTCCAGGTATACTCCACTCTTGAAAACCATAAGCACCAGCGCTGCAAGAAGTTCCTGATCCACCTGTTGTATTATTTGTTATTGATGCACCTCGTATACTTCCAGTAACTGTACTTCCAAAACTACTCCCTCCACCACCACTAAAGTTAGGTGTTGTTATTGTTAAAGTAGCTGAATTAACCGTAGAAGTTGGTGCTGATATTGTTAGATCATCATAATCAGAAGATACTCCATTTGATGGATATGTTGTTGGCCCTGATACAGTAAAAGTTGCAGTTGTATTACTTACACTACCATATCCACTTACGCTGTAAGTAAAAGGCGATTGTAATCCAGATATAGTTGGAGCATTTTGATAAGCTTGACCAGATGGTGCTGTTATACTCCAAGATACATTTGCTGCTGGAGAAACTGGATCACCAGGAACTCCTGAAAATGTTTTAGGATTAGGGGTAACCCCAGGATAATCACTAAAAGATATTACAGTTTGATTAACATAAAAAGAATCTGTAGCTTTATAGCCATCCTGAATCTCAGTAGATCCTTTATATAGGTTTCCGCTGGTAACTTCCGTGTTTCCTTTGTATACTGGCATTATATTACGAAATAAAGTGTATTTGCATCTTTAGTACCTAAAGCTGCGTATTCAGCAGTTGTGCCCGTCCAAACAAGAGCGTTTGGAGTTTGATTTTGATCATCTACAGAATTACCAACAGTTGCTGTAGTTGCTGTAGTTGCTAAAGCAGCATCAGTGGCATTATTTATTGGATTTCCTGCTGTTGCGCCTGGATAAAATGTTTTAACGTCTGGCATAGCTTAAGTTATTAACCAACCAAAAGTAGCATTGATATATACAAATCTTACCGCTTGGTTGTTAGTTATTGTTAGTGATTGATTGGTACCCTCTATAAGTGCTGATGTTACTGTTACTGTTTGTGAACCTACTTTTTTTACAAGCACTTCACCTCCATCAGAAGTTACTGTTGTAGGAAGTGTTATTGTAAAATCAGAGGCTTGCTTACAAACATATATACTGTTAATATTTAAATTAGTATTACCAGTTATTTCAAAAGCTTGAGCGCCGGAAATCCCTAGGAGTCCAGCTTGTGGTAAATCTATTGTTAGTCCCATATTTTTAGTTTATTACCCATCCGTTAGCAGCATCTGTATATAATAGTTCAAAAGATTCTGTAGAGGCATCAAGTGTTAAGTTTGTAGCTCTCATTATTTTATCTGAACCATTAGTAGCTATAGACCAGGTAAACGTAGGTTGTACATACGCACCAGAAGCATCTAAAGAAGACATGTTAGTTATCTTTACACTATCACCTACAGTTCCTGCTGGTAGTGTTAAAGTTTTATCAGCAGTTATATTGCTTAATATATAATGATTATAATTAGTAGCTATTGTATTATCCACTAACGCACCACCAAAAGTATGCCCTTGTTTTAAAGTTACAACACCGTTTGCTGGTGCTGATATAACTAAGTTATCAAAATCAATTGACACAACAGGCACGTCTGTATTACCACCGTAATCATACGTAGCACCATTGGCGAGACCAGAAACAGTTAGCGGATTATGAGATAAAGCATTAGTTGCTGTGTCGTAGTACACAAAATTTGATTTAGCTCCAGTAGGTATTGTATTTAATTTTACAACCTCTGAATCTATATTAAAAGTACTTGTAGACACGTTTAATGTACCATAGCCTTGTCTGCCAAATACAGTTACATAAGTACCTGTATCGTATGCAACAACTAAATATATATTAACTGATGCATCTAGTATTTGACCGCCGGGCGCTGGAAAAGCAGCTGTATATGTACTGTCAACGAAATATAAATTCTGTCCAGTAGGTACAGCAGCGAATATTGACGCAAAATCAGTCTGATTACCTGCAGATATAGTTATAGACGTTACATCTTGTCCTATTGTTTCCGCAGATGATAAAGAGGCTGGGGAAGTGGCTGCTTGAAATAAAGCTCCTGCGGCGTTTTGCGTACCGTAAAAGAAACGTCCTGTAGTTATAGAGGTTGGTGGACCAGCTAAAGTTTCGCTTAGACCCGGTAAAGCTTCTGCTACACCTGAGGATAAAGCAGGTAATTGATACCAATTTCCATCAACTTTTAAAGATGTTAAATAACCTTGATTATTTAATCCTCCTTGAGAAGCATTACCAGAAACTTGCTGCTGAGCTAAAGCATTTCCACTAGCATCTTGAAGCTCGACACCTGAATTAGACAAAACACCTCTAGTGCCATCTGTCGCAATAGCAGTAAAAGTATTTTGACCCATTATTGTTCTGCCATCCGCAGAAGTGGTGTTATCATCTTTTACTATATCTTGTGTAAATCTAGTAGCGTTAGTTACTATATTTGAGCCTGACCCTGTTCCTGATACAGTTAAATCAGACCCATCGGTGCTTAATAATACATTATTATTATCACCTCCAAATTTTATGCGACTTTCAGATGTAGGTAACTTTATATCCCCATACACTGTAAGACTTCTAGGGTCCGTAGTTGGGCTTTCTGTACCTACAGTTAAATCACCATCAGGTACATTTAAATTTCTTGTTATTTTTAAAGATCCTACAGCTTGAGTTTCAATTCTTTGAGAACCTGTTAAAAAAGTAAATTCAGTAAAAGCCACTTGGCCTCCTGTATAAACCTCTCCCGCATCCAGTGTAACATTAAACATCCACTCAGTGTAAATGCTATTTCCATTTGTTACATATTGACTATCGTTAGCCGCTGGACTATCGCTTCCAAAGTTTGGATTATTAAAAGATGTTACAGTACCATTATGGGTAACATTTCCAATAACCCCTGTAAAGGTTGCTGAATTTGTTGCAAAATCATTTAAGTCATAATCAACAGCAAACTGACCGTCGTTATAATCCCTAATTATTAAAAATACTTGACCTGTACCTAGAGTGTTTAAATAAACATCACACCCTGTATTCACTGTTGCACTTTTAAGCACAACATTAGTTTCAACAGAACTTGCTAATGTTCTAACTAAGGCTCTTTCATAATCCGTTCCTTCTCTATTTACTGTTAAAGCAAATCCTAAAGGAATTTCATCAGGTATATTTTTTGCACTAGCTCCATTGATATATTCTTTTAGACTATCAATAGTGTAATTTTTAGTTGCTAGTGAGGAATTAGAATTTGCATCAGTACCTAAAAGCTTATCGCTTCCTTCTATAGTAGAGTCAATTGCGTACGTGCTAATTCTTGCCATCTTATTTCTTTAATTTTGTTCCTTTCGCAGAAGATTTAACTTTTGCTGTAATAGGCATATTCATATTTTGATTATCAACCTTAGAAGGTTCGATAGTTACTCCAGGTAGAGTATCGTATAAGCTAACTTTTCTTTTTTTCATGTTCTTATTTTATTATGGAGTGTCTGTATCTGTAACTACTGCTTTAACAACCGCATTAACAGTTGCTGTAGCACTTGGAGCTTTAATTGTTTGTGTAATACCTGTTGGAGCACTATACAATATAAAAGTATCGCTACCAAATGTAATATTAGCTAAACAATTATTTGGTTTTACTTTAACGTTATACTTTAATTCAGAAGCAGTGTCGTTATAAGTACCATCAGCTAATTGATCTGGTCCATTTGTCATAAATTCCCTTAAAACTACTCCTGTGATAGTTTCGTTTTTAACCAGTCCCTGAACAGTATTTGTAACAGCTCCTGTAGTATCGTCAATAGTAGTTACAATTGATCTTATTGCCATTTTTTTATTTTTTCTTGTTAAACTCTTTTATAGCTTGGCTGTACACTTTATCTATGTACGTTTCCCGTTTCATTATTTTATTTCTCTTCGCTGAAGTTGGAAGATCTTCTTCGCCTATCAGTATTCTATATACTTTATTTATAAGTAGCTTACCTCTTTGGCTAACTTTATATTTATTATGATCGCCTCTGCGACCACCTCCGTTATGTGATTTATTTATCCAGCCTTGTTTTTGTAATCTATAAAATCTTTCTTTATCCCAAGTGTAAAATAATGTACCTGTTTTAAAATCATCTATAGTAAAATAAACAATAGGGTCCAAATAAAATAATAATTCTAAATCCGCTACAGATAAATCATTATTTTTACAAGCCCATCTGGATACTAATCTATAATATTTAAGAAAATCAACTTTAACTTCACCTCTTTGAGCAAAATCAGTTCTTTCCATTATAGTATAGCTACAATATCACGTAAATTAATAACTTTATAAATATTACTATCATGCTCCACAGGATAACCAGCTATTCTATCAAAAAGTACTGTTTGACCTTCTTTCAATATATCTGGCCCAGAAGAGATTATATTTGCTCTTCTATACCTAATGTCCTCTCTATGCTTTTCGGCTAGTTCTAAGCCGCCCTGTGTCTTTGTAGAAGTCTCTAAGATCTCTTCTAAGACTACATAATTACCTATTGCTTCCATTATTCTCTTATATTACTAATTACACAATCAGTTGATAGAATAGTAGTAGCTACAGAAACAGCATTATTTAAAGCAGTTTTTGTAACTAGGAAAGGATCTATAATTCCTTCATCCCGCATATTTCTAGCGCATCCACAGGTTACATTAACACCTTCACCCCATTCTGTTAGATTGAAGTTTTCGGGCTGTAAACCAGCATTGGATAATATTTTTGTATATGGTGCAACTAAAGCTTCTTTTAATATTTCAACACCGGTAAGTTCATCCTGTGTTAATTCCATTTTCCAATCAGTTTGTGCTGCATATGCTAATGCAGAGCCACCTCCTGGTAAAATACCTTCTTTCCTTGCTGCTTTAACAGCATGGATTGCATCATCTACTCTGTCTTGTTTTTCTTTAAGCTCAACTTCAGTATCAGCACCTACATAAACAATGGACACACCACCACATAACAATGCTAACCTTTCATTTAAATGCTTAGACAATATCTTATTGTCTTCGTCATCAAGAGCAGTTTTTAAATATTCGATACGTTCTAAAGCTTCTTCTGATTTTTCAGAAATAACTAAAACTGTACCTTCACTATCTGAGAGAGCCTTATCGGCCGATCCTAACATGTCAGGGGAGATCGCATCAATCGAATCCCCAAGGCTTTCGTCAAAAACTTTAGCCCCGACAAGCAACGCAAGATCTTCTAGTATGTCCTTTCGCTTAAGCCCAAAGCTGGGTGGATCTATTACGTTGACTTTAATATTACCCTTTACTTTATTCATTGCAAGCGCGGTTAACGGCTGCGACTCTAAAGGAGCAATAAGGAGAATGCTACGGTTGGACTTAATAGCATGCTCCAGTATGTCTTGAATTTTTCTTACATTTGGTATTTCAGATACACTAATAAAAACTAGCGGCTTGTCAAGCTCAGCTATTTCTTTTTCTTTATTAGTATAAAAATGAGGTGTCTTACAAGTGCTACCAACTTTTGTACCTTCTACAGTGTCAACATACGTTTGATTGTTTGGAGAAGTTTCCATAGCAACAATTCCAGTGTCACCGGAGTTTTCAAAAGCTTGTGCAATAATACCCCCAAGCTCTGCATCATTATTCGCAGAAATAGTAGAAACGTTGTATAATTCTTTATTATCAACTTTAACAGCTTTTTTAGACAAGAAGTCTATTACGTGAGATTTAAATTTATTAATCCCACTTCTAACATCTCTAAAAGAAAACTGATTTCCTTCTTTTTTATTATAACAGTCGATTATGGCTTGTGTTAACACTATGGAGGTGGTTGTGCCATCACCCGCCATACTCGCTGTCTTTTGAGCGGCTTGTTTCATCATTGAAACGCCTAAGTTCTCAACTGGATCGTTGAGCAATATTGAATTAGCAACAGTGACCCCATCCTTAGTTACGTATGGGTTACCAAAGTCATCTTCGATAATTACTGTTCTACCGCTTGCTCCTAGTGTAGAGCTAACAGCATCTGCTATTTTATTTATTCCGTTTGAAAGCTTATCTTTTGCTTCATTATTAAAGTGAAGTTTCTTAACAAGCTTTGGTCCTCCAAATTGTGCCATTTAATTTAATTTAATTTAATTTGATTTTTAACAATTCCATTTCCGTCTAGCAGCACGACCTCTTTCCGATGTCCAGCTTTTAGATCTTGCACAGAATGCTTTTCTTCTTTTTGCAGCTTTGCTGCCTTTTTTTAATTTTGATGGTGGTGTTGTTACGGCAGTTTTTAGTTTACTACCTGGATTATCCTTGCGATACTTAGCAACACCCTTAGCTGTCATTCCTCCACCAGCTTTTTTACCCGTACCGCCCTTCTTATTCACTTTAGCATAATATCCTAAAGACTTCTTTTTAGAAGGAGCAGGTGGTTTGCGTCGTGTGGTTTTCTTAGCTGGCATATTAGTTTTTCTTTTTACGTCCCGGTTTTTTTCTCGTGAACTTTTTAACAACTTCTTTTGCGTCATCTACAGTGTCTTCAACAAACTCCTCAACTTCATCAGGGATACCATCCGCATCTGAGTCTTTAAATTTTCCAAGGTATGTTGCTACAATGATTCCTACTGCAGTGAATAATAAAATTGATAATATGATTACAATGATTTGCATAACTTATTTAATTAATTTACGTTTTTCTTTTTTAGTACCTTTACCGTCATTACCTCTATTGGCTTTAACGGATTTAAACTTACCATCTTTATGATCGTAATCTAAATTTGTCAGAGAACGTCCCGCCTTCTTAGCAGCTCTACGTTTCTTTTGGCTATCTGCACGCTTTGCCTTTCTATCAGGCGAATTAGCGTATCTTAAATCTCTAGCCGCTTTAGCTGCTCGGGCTTTAAGGGAAAGTTTCTGACTCAT